>Ga0233432_10000166_pt1 | contig 60993 bp, 56 predicted proteins | sample SI_122_August201_6_FD_179870 | JGI IMG/M metagenome (GOLD analysis project Ga0233432, IMG submission 179870) | Seawater microbial communities from Saanich Inlet, British Columbia, Canada - SI_122_August2016_10_MG | ecosystem: Environmental > Aquatic > Marine > Inlet | place: Canada: British... | reverse complement strand
TTCTCCCAAGCGGCTTGTGAGCAAAATGGAGTCGCAAGCGTGGCCATTTCCACCTCGGGATCCAACTTGGCAAGACTCTCGAGGAAGCCCTGAAGTTCCTTTGGATCAACTTCAGGTTCATCGGCTTGAACGTTGAGGACCCATTCAGCTTGAGTAGCACTCATGGCATCCGCCAACCTTTCACTACCTGAAGAAAAAGGGTGTGTTGAGCGATGCACCCCATCGACCCATTTCCCAGCAACACTCTCCAACTCATCCGAATCAGTGACCAACCAGAGCTCCCCCCATTCTTTCCTCAACTCCTGCAAGTTTTTAAGAGTATGGACGAGAAGAGGCTCTCCACTTTCGTCGAGGAGAAGTTTTCTGGGGAGTCGGGTCGATTCCAGTCTAGCAGGAACCATGATGGCGACCTCTCCCATCAACGCCGTCTTCTCCGACTGCGAATAGGTTTCTTTTTCAAGTCGCTTCGGTTTGAACTCTTTAGCTCAAGAGTCGCCCATCCAACGGGAATATTGAAGAGTATCTTGAGGGGCACTCCGGTCAGGCAGTCGACCCAAAGCTCGAGAGTTCCCTTTGAAACCAAGGAGCCTTCGTACTCAGCCGAAGGTTTGACGTGCCAAGCTTTTCGTGTTCCAAAGAGTTGACTGTTGTAATCCAGTTCCTCGATAAGTTCAAATTTCAGGTCGTAAATTCCCTTGCTAGCAAAAACGTGAAACTCACTTTTTTTGAGTTCCTCCGTATCAAGAAATGAAAACTTACGAATGCCAAAAATCATAGACAAGGGGTCGAGAACCAAATCTTGATGCTTCTCTAGCTTGATCGTATTAAGACTGGGCTTTTCATTTGCAGATATCTTCTGCTTAGAGCGACGGACTTCTCGTTTCTTATAGTCCATTTCGACCTTCTCCACAACGTGCCGAGAGCCCTGATGCGCGTCCTTGTAGTATGTGTGAGATCGGAAGGGAGTGATACTGACCGTCGACGTAACGGTGTCACGGACCTTGTAGACCATGGACCAAAAAGAATTAGTTTTGGCAATCATCGTAAAAACCCAGCGATCACCTTCTTTCTTCGAGGTGCTTAAAGTGATTTCACCAGCAGGAACACCTGTCCATTTTGCTGAATATTCCAGATGCTCCCCATTGAAAAATGGCTCTTCAGCCTGGCTGACAAGGGGAGTAATTCCCGCAAAAATCAGGAGCCAGGAAAGCCAAATCTTCATTCACGCTATAGTAGGACATTCACTGCGGGTGCAATTGAGATGAAAACTTACCACCGCCATCTTTTGGGGCAATGGATTTATAATTTTCTTCTCGCATTCTGCATCCTGAACCTCCTCCTCCTCATCGGAAATCTCGTCCGTTATGGATCCAAGGTTGGGGTTTCTCATATCCTCCCCATGCTTCCGGCACTCCTTCCGAGCATGCTGGTCTACAGCATCCCCATGGCTGCCCTCACATCAACCATCAGCACCCTCGCCAGAGCCCGACAGTTGAACGAGCCCATCACCTTGGCCTCCAGTGGCATTGGAATCTTCCAACTCCTCCCTCCTTTCGCTTTCATTGGCCTCGCCCTAAGTTGCATCACAGCCATGTCTTTCCAATGGCTTCAGCCATGGGGCGAAGCCTACAAACACCACTACCTTTCGAATCTAGGTGCTAGTATTCTAGAAACTGAACTCAACAAACCTCAAGCCACCTTGAATTTCGGCAATCGAACCATCAACGTCTTTGATCGTGGAGACGAAAAAAGATCTGCCGTCCTTCAAATCAGAGAAGATGATGGTAGCATACAACGTGAAATCTTCGCCGTCGACGCCAGTGTCGATATCGACCGCGACTCCAAAGAAATCACTCTCGCCACCCATGGCAAAATTCATCTCATCAACTATGACGGTGAGCACTTCGGACATGGGCAGACAACCCATTTCCCCGAAACACGCTTTAACTATCCTGAGCGATTCTCCGGAGAAATCAGTCTTAGACAGTGGCCTCTGTCAAAAATGTGGAGGGCCCTCAAAGATGGTGCTCACCCACGATGGACCAAAATCCAAGCCTACTTTCACGAAAAAATCTGCCTTCTGATTAGCCCTATCCTCCTCGTTTTCGCGGCATTCCCCTTGGGCTTTGCGGGCAAAGGATCAAGTCGGTTTACCGGTTTTCTATTGGGCCTAGGCCTCATTTTTCTGATTTACTACCCCCTCCTGATCTTCGGCAAGCAACTCATCGCCGCTCAGGCGCCTCTTGGGCCGCTCTGGATGCAGTTACCCAACTTGGCCCTGCTCATTCTGGGATTCTGGGGATGCCGGAGAATCGAAGGCCGAATATGATACCTGTTGTCACGCGTCTTCCTTCGTTAGATTTCTCAGCATGAATGACAAATTGAACCTTCTCAAAAAAGCTATGGGTGGCGACGCCGATGGCCTCCCTCTTGGACGCCCAACATTGGAACCCACCAAGCTGGAAAAAGGCGAGACGAAACTGCCTCTTCAGTCTTCTGATAAATTTGGTGGACAGGCAAACCCAACTGGCCTAAAAGGCCTCAAAGACCCCAAGGGTAAAAACAAACAAGTCCTAAAGGGCAACGCTAAGTCCAAGCATAAGCGCTGAGGGGCTCCCCTAAGTCTGCAGACTTTTTTCCCAGCCCGAACGGCATGGGCTCTCAAGAACGGCAGATCCCATCGTTGGCCTCAACTGCGTCGATTTAGTTGATTCGGCCCCAAGAACAAAAAAGTAAAGCCACACTAGGTTCACGGGATGAACACCCTCCATCGCCCAAATAATGCCAAACAGCAGGGGCATGCGCGAAGCCATGATCGAGAAGACGCCTTCACGGCACCTAGCAGACGCAATGCACAATCGACATACTTCCTGAGAGAGCAATTGGGTTGCGATTAGAAGAACCACCATGGGGAGCCAACCAAAACTAGTTGGAGTCGGCAGGGTGACCAGCAGGCCCAACCACACGATGCCCGTATATAGAGACCACGGGACTTGCCGACAAGATCCTCGCCCCCAGGGCCTTCCCTCCAGAGACTGAAAAAGAGCCATCCCCAGCATCACAAGAAAAAGGTCTATTCGGTGCAAAGAAAGACTCAACCAAAAAGAGCACCCCAAAACCAACGCCAAAAACTTCAGCATCAGGGGAATCTTTCGGTACCAAGCCACAAGAAGAAAGAACGCTCCAACCGTCGCTTCCAGAAAAGATGCAGAGACATCTTCTTGAGGCAGCAAAACCATCAGGCAGGACACCAATAAAACCGGCATCCACATCGCCCCACCTCCAGAATTTTCAGACATCCAAGTTTCAATTGGACGATACCAGACCCAAGGGAGCATAGCGAAAATGAATGCCGAAACTCCGCCTTGTCTCCAAAACAGAAGAGTGCCGAGAAGCGATAGCAGCAAGAGGACATAGGTCTTCCTGACGCCGGGCCTGTTCATCCACCAAGGCCCTTCGTTTCGCCTCATGTGATCAAATAGGCTAAGGCCCACACCCAAAATCAGAGCTCCAAGGGGAAAGTCACGCCCAAGGGAAATAAAGGCCAGAGCAGCTGGGCCCAAGTACCACCATCTAAAAGAGAGTATCCCCAACAGAAAGGCCAAGGCCGTTGGAGCATCCAGAAAAACTGGGATGCCCTCGATCAAGAAGCTCACGCCTGTCGTTGAAACTTGGAGTAACCCGCCATCAAGCCCAAGAAAGTATTAAAGATATCTGGATCCAATTCCTCCAGCATCTTCTCTTTCATGAGCCTGAGAGCTTCAAATGAAGTCATGGCCTCTTTATAAGAACGCTTTGTTGTTAGTGCGTCGAAAACATCACAGACCTTAGTCATTCGCCCATAAAGGTGGATTTCATCCCCCTTCTTGTTCTGGGGATAGCCCCCACCGCAGAATTTCTCATGGTGATGAAGGATCGCGAAATAACAGTTTTCAGGAACCTTCTTGTCCGTATCCACATCCCGAAGGAGCTGAACTCCGATCTCAGGGTGAGCCATCATTTCCTGAAATTCCTCGTCGGTGAGTTTTCCTTTGGCATTGATGATATCCAATGAGATCTTTGATTTACCCAAATCGTGCAACATGCCTCCCATGGACAACTCTTGAATCTCCTGGGAACCAAGCTCCATCTCACCCCCTAAACCAACGAGGTAGATCGCCACGTTCATACTGTGGGTATAGGTGTAGTAGTCATGCTCCGTGATGCTCATCAGGGAGTTCACCGCACCAGGGTTGTGCATGACGTAATCAAGCTGGCTATCAACCATATTTTTCATCTTGTTGATGCTCGCAGCCTTGGGATCCTGCAACAGATAGTTGATAAGGTTTGTCGTAACAGCATAAACGGCCTCAGACTTCTCTTTCATGGGCTTAGCCTGATCTTTCAGGATCATCCCAATATTGTCTTCCATGTAATCCTGAAAAACTCCCGCTTCACGCTTATCGATGAAAAGAGTCTTTTTCTTATTGAGCTTTGTCGTCATGCTCGCGGTGAGCTTCAAGTGCTTTCGACAGAGCAGAACGTATTCTCCCCTGATTGGGAAATAGAGATCAAACTCGTAGGCTCGGTCAACAGAAAGCCACTCGAGATTTACCCGGATGTATTCATCCTCAGTTCTATCCTCCAAAATGGAGGAGATCTCATTACCAATAGAGCTCAAGTTCTGTTCAACTGATCACACACAGCAAGATTCTATGGAGAACCCTCACTAGCAAAGAAGAGCTCGTCCATTTTTGAGTTTAAATCAGATCCTCGCCCTCCCAACCGAGACCAAAGAGAAACTCTTTGAAGCACTAAGGCAGCTTTACGCTGATCTCGATAAGGAACTCAAGAATCACCCGCAGCCTTGCACTGGCTGCGGTGGTTGCTGTCACTTCTCAAAAGCTGAGCATCGCTTATACGGATCAAGTCTCGAGCTCGCCCTCATGATGGAGACTCACCCCAACCCCCAAATCCATGACGAAGACCGATGTCCACATCAAGTTGGTCTCGCCTGTCAGGTCCGAGAGGAAAGGCTGATCGGCTGCAGAACTTTCTTTCGCCTCCACACCAAAAGCCAGTCTATGGCAGCGGAAGAACTACACGAGACATTTTTAAGCAGGCTCAAAGACCTGCATCGTCAATGGGACCTAGACTGGGAGTACCGAGACTTGATGTCCCTCTACTCTTGAGAGGTTAGCGCCTCAGCTTGAAGAAGTTTGCGAACCGCACCTAGCTTCTGTTGATTCTGGTAAAGCTGCTCCTGCAGATCCGCCACGTCCTGCTTGAGCTTAGCGTTTTCCGCCATTAAAGAGGCAACATCTGGCCCAGCGCCCTGTGATGCTTTGGATTTTGAGGTATTCTCTTCAGAAGCACCTCCGAAAAATCCTGCATCTTCAACTTGCAGATCATCATGATGGGCTTCTCCATGACTCTCCTGATGATCTCGTCCCTGCATGACTTTAATGCCGTAATACAAGACAAATAAGCCCAGAATCAATAGGACGATAGATTTTCCCAATCCTCCTTGGCTCGACTCTTCTGCACTCATCTCAACGTCCTTTCCAACTGTTGCGGCTCAGGTTGTACCAAGACAGAACATAGACAAGGGTCGAAGTCTGCAACTCAAGACCCGAAGTCACTCCTAGTGGGCCAAAGGGGGAATTCACGTCAAATTCCCACACTCCAGACTTACCTTTCAGCCTGAGATCAAAAGGGCGCTTCCAAGACCGATTAACGAGACCCGTTCTAGAGAATGATGGCATGATATTCGGGTCAACCGGTCCTCCCCAAAACTCCGAGAGTGCTAACCCAGACATAAATGCAGAATAATAAACCTGATCGACATCACCCTCTAGAGGGAGATGAAACCAGAGGCCCTCCTTCTTAAGTGCCGGAGTGAGACCCAAAAGAGCATCCTCCACCACCTGCCTCAACGGAGACATTATCAAGTGCCTGCCGAATTCCCTCACACTCAAAGTTGTCTTACCCCACTGAAGATGAATCTCCTTTGTCTGAGGGTCTAGACCAAACCGACCCCTCCCACTCATCGCCCATTGCCCCAAATCATCTTTAAAGGCTTTCATGTCACTGACTCGCATGGAAACGACCGGGGCAATCGAAGACTTCGACTGAGAAAAAGCAAAGGACTCGAGATGAACAAGAAAAATCTTGAGTAGATCAAGCACCTCTCGCTCTGCTCCAAGGAAGTCATCAGATATCAACCCAGCAAGACTGTCTCCCAGGCCCGGAAAAAAAGTCACTCCTCCTTGGAAAAATGGCTCTCCCTTCAGATCGGGAACCGATGCTGAAGCATACCACTGCGGAGATTCAAGAGAGTCATCTTGTGAGCTTGTCTGAAGCCTGATGGTCCAGCTCATGTCTTCTCCTGCGCCAGAAGAATGAATTTCGAGCTGTTCCCAGGACTTTAACAACTCGCCCAAAGCGCCGAAAGCCTTTCCTCCGCTCAGCCCTTCCAGCCAAGGATAATAAATTTCCATCGACCTGCCAATCTGAAGTTGCAGCCCCAAGTGCCCCTCATCACCCCCAATCTTTTCTTTGGTCTTCTTCAGATGATCGGAGAGAAAACTAGAACGACTTGAGAATAAAAGTTCACACCCTCCTTCCCTTTCAATCAGCCAGATCCTTCCTGCCATCACGAAGGCCTCTAGCACATTCCTCTTTCCTCCAACCGGACTAAATGCCAACCAAGGAGCCTGCACTCCTAGCCACGCCTCAATTTCCCTCTTGACCCAACTCTGAAGACTTGCCCTAAGAACGGCAGGATCATGAGATGGAAAATAGAGAACAACCTCTGGGATAGGGAGGAGAAGATTTGGAGGTTCAGAAAGTTCTAGTGTTGGAGAACCCTGAATGCTCGCCATCACCTTAGACCTTGCTCTCAAAAGAGGAGATCCGGTGTTAGAAAGAGAGCTGAGGATCAGTGTCTTGAAACGGCTCCCCAACTTCGGGTCCAAACCTTCCACAGACCAAGGAAGAGGACATTTAAGTTGAAGAAGAGGCTGAACTCTCTCTTCCGAGAAAATCGTTCCTAGTCCAAGGGTGGTCCAAACAATCAGGACCATGCCAAAGCGTTCCCCGAAGGGACTCAATGCCTTATCCTTCGAGAGAAGCCCTGACCGCCTCGCTCATTTCCATGCTCGAGGTCACACTCTGAACATCATCGTGATCGTCGATCGTGTCCATGAGTTTGAGGATTTTCTCAGCTTGCTCAACATCGTCCACAACAACAGGAGTCTCGGGCAAAGACACCAAATCACCTTTAGGGTCAAGTCCCTGTTCCTTCAGGGCATCCATGACTTCAGCCAGAGATTCCGGATCCGTTTTGATGATCACCTGATCACCCTCTATTTCTAAGTCATCAGCTCCAGCCTCCATGGCCAACTCCATCCAGGCGTCTTCGTCCTTACCGTCTGCATCCAGTTCAATCATGCCAGTTCGCTTGAACATCCATGCAACACATCCCATTTCACCGAGGTTTCCACCACCTTTTTCAAATATTTTCCTAACTTCAGGTGTCGTCCGGTTTCGATTGTCAGTCAGTGCCTCGACGAGAATCGCGACGCCACCTTGACCATATCCTTCATAAGTGAGTTCTTCATACTGGACACTGGCATCTTCACCTGTGGCTTTCTTGATCGCCCGATCGATATTGTCCTTGGGCATGTTAACTGCCCTCGCCTTCTCCACCGCAAGACGGAGAGATGGGTTCATTTCAGGATCGCCACTTCCGCCTTTTTTGACAGCTGCAACAATAAACTTAACCACCTTCGTGAAGGCGACTCCCCGCTTGGCATCAACAGCGGCTTTTTTATGTTTGATGTTCGCCCACTTACTGTGACCGGCCATGTAATTCCTTTATAAGATCAGTTCTTACAGGAATATACGGAGCACTTGTCCCGGTCGAATCGTTTGAGATTCAAGAGAATTATCTTCTTTGATCTTCTCAATCCTCTCCATGAGTGGCTTCTCAGTACGGTGCTTTCTGGCGATCGTCCAAAGACTCTCCCCATCCTGCACAACATAATCCACAACCTTGGATGCATCTGGCACAGCTTCCTCTTCAGGCTCAGAGGGAGCGAAGGCCGTCGTCACAAACTGAGATGTTGCCTCAGTAGCAATGACCTCCTCAGACATCTCTCCAGTTTCTTCTTCAAAGGCTTCTTCGAGGGAGGCAAAAACATCCTCCTCAAGTGCCTCTCCTTCCGTGGCTGTGTCGTCTTCCAGAGGAATCCAGTTTTCTTGAACTGCAGGAACTGCAGCAACTGCCGGCCCGACCATTTCTTTGATCTCCATGTCATCCGATGAACTTCCGAATGTGAGGAGAAGAGCAAAGCCAGCAACGGCACATGCGGCAAGGGCTCCGCCGAAAAGCCTCTGTCTTCCGAGATCTCCACGCACAACCTCTAAGTGGTCCTTCAGGCGGTTAATCTCTTGCCGTGCATCTCTCGATTCTTTCTCTCGATCCTCAACAGCACCTTTCAGGTCTCCCAATTCTCGCTGCCCCTTTCTCAGGGATTCTAGGTCTTCGCTCATCTTGTTACGCTCTCCCTCAAGATGATCTTTGGCCAGAGTCAGGGCCTTAGAGACCCCCTCAACCTTTTGGTCCGTCGTACGTTGAAAAGAGGACTCCAAATCACCTTGCTGCTGGAGCAATTGATTGATTTCATCACGGATACCTGAGAGTTCAAACTTCAGCCCTTCGATCCCAGATTCCATTTCTGTTCGACTGCTGGAAATTTGTGTCTGAAGTTCACCACGCATCTCGGCTGCTTCACCCATCTCGCACTGAAGGGATGAAACCCTTTCCGTCTGGCCCTGAAGACTCTCGGTCTGAACTTTAAGACTTTCGGCTTGAACCTGAAGGCTCTCGGCTGCTTCCTTGAGATCAGCTTTTAGCGTCTCTGCGCCTTCCTTCATGCCCAGAACATCTTCTTGAATCTGCCGTGTCTGCTCCTCGTGATAGACCCCTTTCATACCCAGACTCTCGAGGTTCTGATTGTTGGACTCCAGATCCGCACGAATCATTGAGATAGAACGATCCACTCCATCAAGGGCATTTTTTACTTCATCACGAACCAGATAGAGCCCTTCCAAGTCCTGTTTGTTTGCGTCCAAACGCTCAAAAGCAGAACGAATCATTTCTTCTGTTCCTGAGATCCGTGCAAAGGATTGCTCGAGTCTTCCACTCAATCCCTGTACTTCTCCAACCAAACGTGATTCAAGGCGGTGAGCCTCTTCTTCCAAATTGGTCACGGTCTCCTCGAGAACCTGATGAGCACCTCGACTCTCATCTGATGACGAACTCACCTTTGCTGTAGCTTCAGACAACTCGACTTTGAGGCTATCTCGCTCTTCTTCAATCTGCCCCAGACGTTCACGGCATTCTTGAATCGCGACACCAAAAGAGCTCATCGATCCGAGGGTGGACTCGGCGTCCCCTAGCCGACTCCAAAGTTCTGCAGGAATCTCGACATGAGGGGGCTCGACGCCTTCAAGCATCGTAAAGCGCTCTTTTAGGGCGCCCTGCCCCTGTTCGATCTCCTCGACTTTTTCCATCGTTTCCAGATAGCGAGACTCCTCGTCACTAGTCTGCTGAGTCAGGTCCCCTTTAAGAGAACCCAAAAGATTGTTCATTTCTGTGATTCGGGTCGACAAGCCCTCCGACTCAGGGTTCTCTGGAGTCTCACCTGTCTGGACAACGTAACGAAGCCCCTCCATATCACGATATAGAAGATCTCCCTTCTTTTGCAGTTGATCCATTTGTTGCTCATTTTCCATGAGCGAATTTCGGATTCCACCGAGAATTCCGTTCAGAGCATCTAGTCTCTGAGACAGTCCGGACACGTTATTTTCATGCATAGTCGTCATTCCTGTAGCCTGGGTGAGGCCAAGGTGAATTTAGCCCGGCTCTGAATGGTATAGATGGCTTTTGTACTGTCAAACGGGAAAATAAAAAAAGACACACTTGAATCATCAAGCCCCATATGGCCATTTCAGTTTTCTGGGTCTCCCAGATGTGTGTAAACAGAGATTCAGAGTCGGGTATGAGCCCAGATAAAAAGATCGTTGATCTCTCTAAATATAAATCAGTGATGAAAGAGTCTGATTCCTGTGTGAATCATCACCATACCATATTCATCTGAAGCCTCGGTAACAAGGTCGTCCCTCAAAGAGCCTCCGGTGTGAGCGATCACACTCACACCTCTCTTGGCCGCATGGTCAATGTTGTCTCTGAACGGAATAAATGCATCACTGACAAAACCAACGCCTTCCAGACTCATCATCCATTCCTTTCTTTCCTGATCAGTGAATTCTGGAGCAGGTTGAAGCAAAGCTTCTCCAAAAAGGGCCTCCTCTTGCTGAGTCAGGTCTCCCTCAACATATCGCAATCGCCAATTAATGGCGTCCTGCCTCTTCACTCCATCTTTGAAGACTAAAGCAAGAACCTTTGGGTGCTGACGCAGGTACCAGTTGTCGACTTTCCTTCCGGCAAGCTTTGTGCAGTCAACTCGTGACTGCTGACCAGCTCCGATTCCTATCATTTGACCATCTTTGACGTATCCCACAGAATTAGACTGGGTGTACTTGATAGTGATCAGTCCCATCACGAGGTCCTTGAGCATGGACTCAGAGACATCTTTATTCTTACTCTTAATCTCAGCCAAATGCTCACTCGCTGTGATGAGAAGGTCGTTACGACTCTGGCGCATGACCATCCCGTAGAGATTTCTTTCATCCATGGCTGGGGCGCGAAAGCCACGGTTTGCCTTGAGAACGATAAAACCTCCTTTTTTCTTTTTCTTAAGAGTTTCAAGGGCTTCAGGCTCGTAGTCAGGAGCGATGATTCCATCTGATACGACTTTTGCCAAGATATCTGCTGTCGCCCCATCAACGGTATCGCTAATCGCAATAAAGTCCCCAAAGGAACTAGATGGATCTGCACCTCTAGCTCGCAAATACGCCGTCGCAGCAGGAGTCAGTTCAGCGCCAGGAAATCCATAGCAGGTCTTCAAGGTTTCACTAAGAGGTGTTCCCAACGCCGCGCCAGCGGGAGACACGTGCTTAAAAGATGTCGCGGCCACCTCTCCTAGACTCTGGTGTACTTCATCCACGAGCTGCCACGCATTGAGGGCATCCATGAGATTGATGTAACCCGGTTGGCCGTTCAGCACCTCAAAAGGGTGCTGATGTTCTTCCAGGAATTCGGCCTCTGCTACCTGCTGGTGTGGGTTGCATCCGTACTTCAGCTTCATTTCTTCTCCAAGGAAAACGTCTCAAGCAACTTATGGCTTCAGGGGACCTCTCAAGCTGAGAATCACAACTCACAACTGGAGCTCTCATCGCCAATATATCATATATTTTATATTTTTTATTAATTTAATATGATTTTTATATGGACATGTAAGATTTGACCCTAATTCTCTTCATTGCCTTCAAGAGAAACATCATGATCAGAGTCAGGGTCTGGGGAGAAAACGTTCACGAGCACAAGAATGAGGTGGTCGCCAGTATCTATCCCAATGGGATGCACACCTGTATCGCCGATTTTCTCAATCAAAACGAAGATATTCAGGCTGAGACCTCAACTCTTCAGGAAGATGAGCATGGCCTTAGCGAAGAGGTCCTGGCGAACACCGACGTCCTCACCTGGTGGGGACACTGTGCCCATGGACAAGTTGACGATAAAATAGTCGAGCGAGTTCAAAAAAGAGTTCTCGAAGGCATGGGGATTCTCATCCTTCACTCGGGACACTTTTCAAAAATCTTCAAACGGCTGCTCGGAACCAATTGCTCTCTCACATGGAGGGAAGCTGGGGAGCGAGAGAGGCTCTGGGTCTGCCAGCCCGGGCACCCGATTGCTTCGGGAATTGATCAGTTCATCGAACTTGATCAGACTGAGATGTACGGAGAACCCTTTGCTATCCCCACCCCAGATGAAACGATCTTCATCTCTTGGTTCGAAGGAGGAGAAGTTTTTCGTTCAGGGGTGACCTATCGACGGGGCAATGGCAAACTTTTTTACTTCCGCCCAGGACACGAAACCTACCCCATCTACCACAACAAAGAAATTCAACAGGTGATCACCAATGCCGTCCGCTGGGCCAAACCAGAAGGTCAGCCTTGGATCGATGGTTGCCCCAACATCCCTGTCGACAAAGCCAGAGAAAGCATCATCGAAAAGGGACCTAAACTACACCAACCAGGACAAGAAGGATTTAAATGAGTCAAACTCTGAAAGTCGCCGTCGTAGGACTCGGCATGGGTGGCGCCCATGTCGCGAACTTCTCAAAAGACCCTCGAACAGAGGTCATCGGCATCTGCGATCTAAACCCAGACAGACTGGAAAAAGTCAAAGACAAGTTCGACATCCCCAACACCTTCGATGACGCCGAAAAGATGTTTCAATTGGAAGGGCTCGATGCCGTTAGCATCGCCGTACCCAATGCCTTCCACAGAGACCTCACTGTCAGTGCTCTCAAGAAAGGGCTGCACGTTTTATGTGAAAAACCCATGGCCATGACCGTAGCCGAAGCTGAAGAGATGGAGCAAACCTCTCTAGAAGCAGGAAAGAATCTGATGATCAACTTTTCCCATCGTTGCCACCCAACGATGGAAAGCCTTAAGAAAGTTGTCGAATCCGGAGCCCTAGGTGATATTTACAGCGGAAGAACCGTGTGGCACCGCCGCAGAGGAATGCCCGGCTTTGGAGGCTGGTTCGGCCAAAAGAAGATGTCTGGAGGAGGTCCCCTCATTGATCTCGGGGTTCACCGACTCGATCAGGCCCTTTGGCTCATGGACTACCCCGATCCGATTTCCGTTAGCGGGTGTACCTACGATCCTATCGCAAGGGCAGAAGCAGAAAAACAGGGCAAAGACTTTGATGTTGAAGACCTCGCCATGGGCTTTATCAGATTCTCAAATGGAGCCTCTCTGATCATCGAAGCGAGTTGGGCGGTCAACGCACCGGAGAGAGAACACATGGTCACACAGCTCTACGGAACCAAAGGAGGCCTCATTCAACGAAACCTCAATCAGGGTTACGAGTTCGAGGCAGAGGTCTTTATTGAACAAGATGGGTCCCATTACACCCAGCACCTCGACGTTCCCGCCAATGCCGGTTCCTCCAGCTACAGAGAGTTCATCGACTCCATTTTAGAGGGAAGAAAGCCTGCCGCCTCAGCAGACCAAGGTGTCAAAGTCCAAAAAGTTCTCGAAGGCCTCTACACGAGTGCCGAAACGGGAAGAGAAGTCAGATTCGACTAAAGCTAACCTTTCCTTGGGAAAGGCTCCGTCGTTCTAAACTCGACCTCCATGGCGGGTTGGCCAACATCTTGGATTCTCGAAGAGCCACTCTGGCTCCTCACACTCCTTATCATCCTTCCTTGGATTTTTTACCTCTCCCGCAGACCCACTCTTGAGGTAAAGCTTCCTTGGGGGTTCCTGTGCCCACTTGTCCACGCGGACCATCAGCCTGCCCGCCGTGGTAAGCTCAACTGGATCGTCTTTATTCTAGCCAGTACGGGAGCTTTCTTTCTTATCGTTCTGATGGCCATGCCAAGATCATCGGAAGGAAAGGTGTTTCTCTTTCAACCTCAATGGCTCACGACACTCAAAAGTGAGCAACAGAAAACATGGCTTGAAGAACTCACTTCCACCTGGCCCAAGGGCATCACCCCATCCTTTTACTCCTTCAAAGCAGGCCCCTTCCAACTCGAATCCATCGAAAAAATATTGGGCGACACTCCAAAACAAGATTCATCCATTTTTTTCCCCGAAGACTTCTCCATCCGAGCACATCCACGTATCGACGCCCATCAGACTTTTAAGGGAGATCTCCTCTACCCACACCATTCAGAAGTATCCATACAATCTCTGGCATACCTCAATCCTCAACAAGTCTTGCTGCAACTAACATCCCCATCCGGTGTTAAACCTAGCTTACACATCAATGATGTGCCCAAAGGGAGCATCGCCCAGCATGGCCTAGCTTCATCTTACATCTTGCCTCTTTCTGAGACTGAAGAGAGCGAATTGAAGATCACTTTACCGGCTGGGGGTGGTCTCCCGTCACTGAGGCTCGCAAAGCGCATTCCTACAGACTCACTCCCGGCTGTAACTCACATCCTAGGCAAGCACCCTCCTCTCGCCGACGCCTACAAGAGTATCCCCTGGAATTCTCTGCCTTCACTCACCATAAAAAACAAGGGAATAAAATCCCTTTTCAATATTGCGGATGAACCCTTAAATACACCTTCGGGCCTTCCTCTTCAAGCGACCTCATCCTCCCTCCTACCAGACCAGGATGAGCATCTCGGCTTTAATTGGCCGCTCAAGATACTTCCTCAGCATGTCCTCCCAAGACACCAGGGCGTCACCCTCTTTTCAATTGGCGCACATCCCATTGTCACCCGTCCAAACAAACACTCTCTCCCTTGGACTACATCTTTTGATCCCTTGTCAGAGTCCATCTTCTCCCCGGCAATGGAAAGGCACTTTTGGAAACTCCTTCTTAAGAGTGGCTTCCCTAGGCATTGGAACCAGACACCCCTGCAGCCGGACTCGCCCCCCCTACAAACGCCGGACGGGAAGCCTCAAGAAGTTCACTCCTTTCCACGCTTTCTGCTCTGGGTCATAGGCCTCTGCTTAATCAGCATGGCCATCCTCCTCCATCATTCTACCATACCCAGAACCTCACCAAACCTTCTCTCAAGAAGAACGCACACCTCCCCATGAGCCAGAACTCTCCAACTCCCGCCCTCGTTGACCTTCCTCGTCGACCACGACGCTTGAGAAAAAATGCTCCCCTGAGAGCTCTCGTCAGAGAAAACCATGTGAAAGCAGGCGACCTGATCCAGCCTCTCTTCCTCAAAGCAGAAGGAACTCCGACCCCTATTCCCTCCATGCCCGGCATGGCGAGACTGAACCCCAATGACCTGATCTCCAAAATAAAAAAGGGTCTCAAGATGGGCATCAGTTCCTACGCCCTTTTTCCCGCCCTCGAAGAGCAAATCAAAGATTCGACCGCAAGTGAATCATCCAATACGGATGGATTGCTCCAAACCACTCTCAGGTCAATCAAAAAGGACTGTCCAAAAGCACTTCTGATCACCGATGTTGCCATGGACCCTTACTCTAGTGATGGACACGATGGCTTCGTCAAAGACGGAGAGATTCTAAACGACGAAACTCTGACCGTCCTCGGAGATATGGCCGTCTCTCAAGCTGAAGCAGGAGCTGATCTAGTAGCTCCATCTGACATGATGGATGGTCGGGTTGGGTACATCCGCGACCGGTTGGACCAGGCCGGTTTTCACGACGTTGGCATCCTTGCCTATTCTGCTAAATACTGTTCCGCATTTTACGGTCCCTTCCGTGATGCTCTCGATTCTGCCCCTCGAGGAGGAGACAAGAAAACCTACCAGATGGACCCAGCCAACATCAAAGAGGCCCTTATCGAAGTAGAACTCGACCTCAGCGAAGGAGCCGATCTCGTCATGGTCAAACCCGGACTCCCTTATCTCGATGTTATCCGATATCTGAGAGAACGTATCGACCACCCCATCGCAGCCTACCACGTCAGCGGAGAGTACGCCATGACCAAGGCCGCTGCCGAGAAAGGGTGGATTGATGAACGAGCCGTCGTTGAAGAGAGTCTTCTCGCCTTCAAACGTGCCGGAGCAGATATCATTCTCAGCTACTATGCCATGGAGTGGGCAGCCTGGCAACACGAACCGGCATAGAGAAACAATCTTCTGTGTCTCTCCATTCATTCATGGAAATAGAACTCTGATGCCTGGGGACTCCACTGACAGACTTCTCGAGTTTGACCGCAACCACCTCTGGCACCCGTACAGCTCCATCAGCAACTCAGGTCGTATTCATCCTGTTAAATCGGCTTCAGGGGTAACGCTCCATCTCAATGATGGCTCTAAACTCATCGATGGCATGGCCTCGTGGTGGTCTGCCATCCACGGCTACTCCCACCCTGAACTCGTATCAGCGATCAGCTCCCAAGCCAAAGAGCTCTCCCACGTCATGTTCGGCGGGTTAACCCATCAACCTGCTGTCGAACTAGGACAGCAACTCATCAACATTACCCCTCCAGAACTTGACTGTGTCTTCTTCGCCGACTCCGGCTCAGTCTCCGTCGAAGTCGCCATGAAAATGGCCCTTCAGTACCAGATAGCTCAGGGAAAACCCAAAAAACTGAAATTTCTCGCTTTTAAATCTGGTTACCACGGAGATACCTTCCATGCCATGTCCGTATGTGATCCCGATAATGGAATGCACCAACTCTTCAATGGGGTTCTCCCAGAACACCACTTCCTAGATTCACCTCCATGTCGATACGACGAAACTTGGAAAGACGACATGATGGAAGAAACCCAAGATTTCTTTCGCCAGTCCCATTCAGAGATTTGTGCCGTCATCATTGAGCCCATCGTCCAAGGAGCGGGAGGGATGAAGTTCTATCACCCCACATACCTCAGGCGTCTACATGAACTCTGCCAAGAGTATGACATTCTCCTCATCGCCGATGAGATCGCTACTGGCTTTGGGAGAACGGGTACACTCTTCGCCTGCGAACACGCAAGCATCTGCCCTGACATCATGACCGTCGGCAAGGCCCTGACCGGAGGCATGCTCACCCTCGCCGCCGTCCTCACTTCTCGAAAAGTCGAAGAGACCATCTCTTCCCACGGAGACGGTATTCTCATGCATGGTCCGACTTTTATGGCCAACCCCCTTGCCTGTGCTGCCGCTTGTCGCTCCATATCTCTTCTTCTCGAGTCGGATTGGAAGAAAAATATTGCCAAGATCCAAGAGCAGAACCTGAAGGAACTTCAGCCATGTCTTGATACCAAGTCTGTCAGGACTGTACGGGCCCTCGGAGGCATTGCCGTTGTCGAACTCAGAAACTCCATCGATGTCAATTGGGCCCACAAAGCCTTCTCAGACAGAGGCGTCTGGGTGCGCCCATTCGGCAACCTCATATACACCATGCCCGCTTACAGCATCAAGCCCGAAGAACTGAGTAAGATCAACCAAGCTATCTTCGAAGTCACATCCCTCATAAAATAGGGACATCAGACCTAGCCCACAGCAGGCGACTAGACTTGGCATACGCACCTTGAGAGTTGATAACAACTCAAGAAGACCTGCCTATTTCTTTAACTCCCTCGCTTGTCGAAACGCTTCATATCGTCGCGACTGATTAGGTGATTCTGGCTTTTCGCCTTCCCCTTATATTTGCTCTCGTGACGAGGTTTGGGGTACTTGTTATTTAAAGGGAAGGCCTGGTGGTAACGAAGCATCGCATCAATAACCTTTCGCTCCTCCTCTTCCATTTTCTCAAGTTCCCGGTCCGTATTCCGCGGGCTCTTCGATCTAGGGTCGAGATGCTTGAGAAGACTCCTGACTTTTCCAGGAAGGAGGTGATAACCTTCTTCAAAAGCGTCCCTACTTCGGGACGCCCTTTTTGCGTCCTCGAGCCAAACACTCGAGGCCATCGGCTTTAGGCTTCTTCTTTATAGAGTTCGTCCAACATGCTCACTAGAGGTTGGCCGAAATCGTTCTTTGAAGGGTCCATATAAGAAGCCAGAGCAAAATCTTCAGGAGCAACGCTCCAGAGACCCATTCGTTCTGACTCTTCAATGTCACCTGCCAGCATCGTCTTATAAAGGAGAGATGTGTGGATGTCCAAAGGTTGTACCTTGTCGTACATTTCATTGTCGACGATAGCACGATGCTCTCCATTAGTCGTTGTTGTCAGATCATACTCTTTCATTCCCATGACAGGGACATTCGTGATATAACAGCGAGTAAGACTATGAGAGTAATAACCTGGAGTGAGCCACCCTAGAAGCTTCTTTTCTCGTCCCTCTTTGATCGCAAGAAGAGTGTTGTCATAAAATCCAACAAATCCCTCTTCTCCTGTTGCTTTTCCTGCAAGGACACTTCCTGACACCTGACGAACTTCACCTTCTTCTCTAGGGAGATCTGAAGTCGATGCTCCGAGCAGTGTCCGATAATATTTGCGTTCCTTTGCTGCCGGCCCTGTCCAGGCGACAATTCGCTCAGCATCAAATGACCCCGAGAGCAAGGTCTTACCAATAGAGACCACGTCCTGTGCCCGGATTGACCAGACCACCTGATCCTGACGGACGACGGGAGATATCTTATCAATGTGAATAGAAAGATTACCTCGAGGGTGTTTGCCGGAGAACGTGTGAACCTTCGCTCCAGCGGCAGCTTCAAACGTTGCGGAAGGCGTCTCATTGCCCTCCAAACACAGATGAATCTCGGGGCAGATTTTACTGAGCAAACTCAGTCCAGCTTTAAAATCCTCGCCTCGCCCATCCAAAAAGTAATTTGGATCAGCAGCCAATGGATTTGAATCTAAACAAGAAACGAATAGAGCCTTGGGCTCATCACTCGTTTCGGCGACCTTATGGAAAGGACGACGTCGCAGGGTTGGCCAAAGGCCACGTTCTAGCAGGGCTTGCTTGGCAGCTCCAGCATCGAGACCTTGAATGGCTCCCTGATCAAGAGTAGCAAAGCCAACTTTCTCATCACCTTCGACTTTAATCACCACATTGAGAAGAACGCGGCGGTCTCCTCGGCGAATCTCTTCAACAGAACCGGAAACGGGAGACACAAAAACCACTTCAGGGTTTTTCTTGTCGCAAAAAAGAGGGGTTCCGGCCTGGACCCGATCTCCCTCTTTCACCAAAACCTTGGGCTTCAGGTAAGGGAAATCCGTAAGGGTGTAGGCCACCTTTTCGGGTTGATGGTCAACAATGACCTTCTTGGCCGGACCGGCCAATTTAATGTCATAACCTTTTCTGATCTTGACTTTCACGCCTCACCTCTCGGTTCGTCTAGAATGAATAAAGCCTGCTGAGAGCAGTCAGGAGATGGTATTAGGGGCAAGATTTTGCCAACGACTTCATGCTCCCAACTCTTCTCGAGGCCTTTCTGGGCTCTGCCTGCGGCTGACGAGCATAAGCTCCTCAAAATAAGACGTTTAAAAGAAGGTAGCTATCGCCTCAATGCACTCCCGAGTCGCAGCGAGATCGCCAATGCTAACCCGAAAAGCTCCCTCCAGCTCAGGCTGGCTCATCTTCCTAACTCGAATTCCCTGTGCTTCCATGTGCTCAAGCAGTCCTTGGGGAGGACTTGGCAGTAACAGAAAGTTTGCCTCTGAGGGCAAAAATTCCAGATCCTTTCCTCGTAAAAAGTCCTCTAGCATAGGCTTCGCCCGGTGCACAACTTCATCTCGATATGCCAGAACCTCTTCTCGATTCTCCATCACTTTCTTGGCCGCCTGACCTGCAAGCATATTGACGTCATAAGGGCCTCGGATTTTCCCACACTGTTCATTCATAAGTGGGTGAGCCACCATGAAACCAAATCTGAGCCCAGCTAATCCAAAAGCTTTTGAAAGAGTTCGAGTTACCACAACGTTGTCCAAATCCCCACCTTCAAGAACCGATCGACCGCTGAATTCAGCGTAGGCTTCATCGACCAAAAACCAAACATCGGGGTGAGCTCCAAATAACTCAAGAAGTTCCTTGGGCTCAAGTAGAGTTCCCGTTGGGTTATTAGGATTGCAGATGACGGCCATTCGCGGCTTCTTTTCCACGCCCTTCTTGAACACCTCCATTGGATTCTCTCCTAATAGGGAGTAATCTTCTATCTTGGCTTCAGCCAGAAAAGCGAGTTGACGATACATCGCAAAAGAGGGGGTCGGCAAGAGCACCGATTCTCCTGGGCTCACGACGGCTCTGAACACACAGTCGAGAAGCTGATCTGAACCATTTCCAAAGAAAACCCTCTCTTCTTCGCAACCTATGTAGCTCGCCAGAACCTCCTCCAAGCCCTCGTATTCAGGATAACACCAACTGGTTCCCGCCTCTCCCCAGTGTGCCAAGTCCTTGAGAATAACATCGGGCAGAGGCCGAATGCGCTCGTTGAAATCCAACAACATCCTGCCAGAAGAAAGTCGTCCCGACAAAGGAGGATGGTAAGCGGCCATCTCCAAAATATGAGACCTGAAGGGTGGGAGTTCCGATTTCATACCGTCAGGCTAATGCGATTTCTCATCGTACGATTCAGACTCCTGGACGAGCCAGATAAATCTCAGTCTCTTTGGCCAACTTCATCGAAGCAGAGCAAAGGTTCGACATAAAAAACACCTCACCCTTAGAAAATGTCTCTCCCTCTCTAAAAGCAACGGTGCCTCTGAGCACAACAACCATCCTTGGGCCCAGAAGGCCAGCGAGATTTACGCTCATTTCCTCTCCCTCTGATGTCCAATGGTGGACCTCGAATTCCTTCACTGGAACACGGAACACTTCCCCTCCAAGACCATTACTCTCACCTCGCTGCACCTCAAGGGGTTCGAGTTCAACCTGGACAATTCGAGAAAGAGTCTTTACATCGATAAACTTTGGAGTTAGGCCGGCCCTCACCACATTGTCAGAGTTCGCCATACACTCAATGATGTTTCCTCTGAGATAAGCATGGGGCACATCTGCTTTAAGAAACACGCCCTCCCCTGGTTGAAGCACGCGATAATTCAAAAAGAAAAGACAGAAGAGTCCGGCGTCGGTCTCCTCCCCCTCGGAGGCCAGCTTAAGAAACCAATCCTCTTTCTCCGTCCTCTTGTCTTTTGAAGAAAGCCTTTCACTCAATTTGATGGCGGCCTCTTTTATTTTTTCTGGTGTGTCTTCAGCGACCTTGAAAAGAGAATTGAAAGCCTTCTTTAGAAGTTCCTTTTTAGCGTTATCGTTCTCACCAAGGGAATTCTTCAGCTTGCTCAGAGCCACCTCATCCAAGAGGGACGTCAGCTCAGGATAGAGCTCAAAAAGAACCAGAAGTTCTTCAAGAGCGTCAAAGCCAATGAGGGCTTCGTGTTCCTCCAAAGCGATGGCAATCTCAGGCTTGTGATTGTCGTCGGGATAATGTTCAGGGTCCCTAGCGTGAAGCTCTTCCGCTTCCTTCTTGTTGGGATGAAGCTGAATCGAAAGAGGCTTCGCAGCCGAAAGAACCTTGAAAAGGTAAGGCAGACCTTCGGGGTAAATAGAAAGACTCTCTTTTCCAAGTAGCTCGGGACGCTTTGAGAACCACTGGTCCAATCCTTCCCCAGCGACCATCGAAGGGGCTTTAGGGTGAGCTCCCATCCAAAGCTCTGCCTTGGGAGCCTCATTGTCATCACCGGTCAGTCTCCCGATAAAAGCATCTGGTCCTGTTTCACCCCAAGGGTAATCCATTACCTCGGACTCTGCCCTCTGAGGGCGGCACCAATCCACAGTCATCTATTCACTCAGCTCACGTAGAGTCATGGCACGTTATCATGCTCGTTGATAGAAGTCTCCAATCCGTTTGGCCATCGTGGGTCCCTCCTAGAATCATTGAAATCATATCCAGGGAGAATCTTCCATGAATACTCTTGAAGCAATCGAAGCTAGGCGTTCGGTCAAACACTACGATCCCGAACATCGCATGTCAGAAGCCGAGGTCAACAAGTTGATGGAGCTCACTCTTCTTTCTCCGACATCCTTCAACATGCAAAACTGGCGTTTTCTCGTAGTTCAAGATGCAGACCTACGCAAAGAAATTCAAGCAGTGTCCTGGAATCAGTCCCAAATTAGCGAAGCCTCTATTCTGGTTTTGATCTGTGGCGACCTCGAAGCCCACAACAAGAACCCCGAGCGATATTGGGCCAACGCCCCTCAGGAAGTGGCAGACATGCTCGTCCCCATGATTCCCAAGTTCTACGGGGGACAGGATCAACTACAACGTGACGAAGCTATGCGCTCCGTCGGACTATCGGGGCAGACCCTCATGCTGGCTGCTAAAGCCATGGGATATGACTCTTGCCCCATGATTGGATTCGACCCAACCAAGGTCGCAGAGCTGATCAATCTACCTAGTGACCATGTGATCGGCATGATGGTCACGGTAGGAAAGGCGCTCAAGCCAGCTCAACCTAGAGGAGGGCAACTCCCCATGAACGAAGTCGTCTTCAAGGATCGATTCCCCGGGTGACCCCGGCCATTGTCTACGATTCAGACTGCTCCTTTTGCCGAGGTCAGATTGACCGCATCCGACGGTGGGCTGGTGAAGACGTATTCGAAATGGTTCCTCGGAACACTCCCTCCCTACTGAGCCGATTTCCTGGCCTAAAACCCCTCGAGGGAGTCGATGGGCTGAAGATCGTCGAAGACCTCGGCTGTTTTGTCGGCGCAGAGGCGGTTTATCGAATCTCAAAAAGAATCCCTAGGGTCTCTTGGCTCAGCTGGCTATACCCCCTTCCCTTCCTGAAAGGTTTTTGGGAATGGGCCTACGGTCAAGTTGCGAAGAGGCGCTATAAGATCTCCCAGAAATGTCAGGACGGAACCTGCAAAATCTAACCGGGTCCCAAACTGAGACGGTTGAATTCAAGCATCTAAATCAAGAATTTCAAAGGACTTAAATATCCGATATATCTATTTTCGGATAATTTCTTCCTATTTCCTTGATATCTTTTCCCTCTTCGATAAAATTAGACATTCACCTCCTTAAATAGGCAGATATGATCTCTATCACTGCAGAGTACGCCCTACGTGCTGTCGTCGTCTTGGCTAAAGCCAAAGAACCCATGAAGACGAAAGACGTAGCTGAGGTCTCTCAGGTGCCCCGTGAATATCTTGCCAAGATCGTCCAACTTTTAGCAAAAGGAGATATCATCGATTCAAAAAAGGGTCGCGGAGGAGGCATCTCACTTGCACGAGATCTCAAAAACATCAGTCTCTTTGATGTTATCAGAGTGGTCGACCCCTTTCGCCACTACGAGACCTGTCCTTTCAAAATCAAGGAACACAAAGGTGGGCTCTGTCCACTTCATCACCACCTCGAATCCATGATTCAAGATACCGAGACAGCTTTCAAGAAAACAACTTTGGACACTCTCGTCGACTTATCCGAATCGACCTCCGCGCTCTGCGAAGTAGAGCGCAAAGAACTTCTAGCCCAAAGGACACCGCCCACCCGAGGTCGCGCCCCTCTGAGCGCCCACAACAGTTAAACTATCCACCTGAAGTTTACCATTTCAGAGAGCCCCTTCGACTCTCTCATCATTCTTAACTCACCGATAGGGCATCCTTCCAAAGCTGGACCTTCGTGCGTTGGCCTAAACACTCTTCACGAGAGAATTCTGGCGTGATGAAACTCAGTTTACTTTTCCCTCTTCTACTTTCTTCTCTTTGGGCAGGCGAAGGTTTTGATCGCAATGAGTTCCTCTTGGGACTATGGGTCGCAAACCAAGTCCAAAAAACCCACAAAGTTTTGCCAAATCACAAAGACCACCCTCGAGTCGTTGAAATAGCGACCCGTATTGTCGAACATGCCGGAAGAAAAGATCTCTACTCCGTTGCCATCATCAAGGCACCTGTCGCCAATGCTTTCGCATTACCAGGTGGTTTTTTCTTCATCACCGACACTCTTTTAAAGCTCAATCTCAGCGACGATGAACTGGCTTTTCTCATCGGTCACGAAATCGCCCACGTTCAGAACCGTCATTTCGAACGTATTCAAAAAGAACAGGCTAAAACTTCATTTGCCACGGCTCTCGCAACGATTGGGTCCACGCTCCTCGCCTCAAAAATGAACAGCGGGAACGACCACGAACGACTCCGTCGCCAAGGGGCTCTCTCCAGAAAAGAAGGTCCCCCTCCCATCAAGCAACCCAATTCTGTCACCCTACCCCCTCACCTTGCTCCGGTACTCATGAGCAACCTTTTTGGAACTCTCTACCTTCTCCACTCACAGAGAGATTTTGAATACGAGGCCGACCTATCTGGAGCCAAGTTGGCTGTGGCCGCCGGGTATGACCTCGAGAAGGGCACTGGCATGCTCAGAAAACTTTTCTACAGCAACTATCGCAACAGTGAACATGTAGAGTGGACGACCCACCCCCTCACCCAATCAAGAATCCAAGCCTTGAAGGCCAGAGGAAAAGAATTCACCAAAGGAAAGCCCATGACGTCTACGGTTTTGGTTAAGCGCCAACGAGATTGGGCCAATCGATTGCTCAACGTTTATGAAGAAATGCCTCTTTGGTCCAAGGCAAAAGGCCTCTCTAGTATTAATGTTCAAGCAGTCCGAGGACTTCTGTTGATGCGGGCCAGTCATTTATCGTCTGACACAGAGCTGAAGAAAAGAAGTCTTCGTCTCGAAATCCTTCATGGCCTCTTCCCGAAAATTCAGGCATCAAGTTTTCTGGTGGCCGACCATGGAGTGCTTCACTCCAAAGTTGACGAACTGCTCAAACTCGGAGGCCATCTCAACCCTGATTTTGTTAGCTCTAGCGCCAATCGCCAAAAGCTTTCTCTCAAAATGAATATGGATCAACTCGAACTCACCAGTCCAGGTTACTTACAACTAGAGTATCTGCTCAGAAACTTCCCCAACCACCCCGACGCAGAAAGCTGGCGCTGGCAACATTGGACGAAAGAGCCAAAAATTGAAAAGATCATTGAAGATGTAGCCCCTCTTCTTGAAAGCGACAAGGCTGGCAGAGTCAGGAAACACCTTCTCAAGGCCATGACCCGTATCGAAAAAGACCCATGGGCTTATGTCAAAATGCACGAAATCTTAGATCTCGATATCGACCCTGAAGTTTTGTCATCAAACCTTAAATCCTGTGAATCCCTCGAAAGGCTCCTCAGATTTCAACATGAGTTTCCCAATCATCCCTGGATAGACAGGGTTAACCAGAGAAGAACAGATCGGCTCAAACACCACTATCGAGCTGGTCGCCTGGCTATGGCTAGTCGCCAACCGCAAAAAGCAGTTGAGCACTTTCGAGAGATTCTTCTCTTCGACACCTCAGGCTCTCTCGAGACCGAGGCCCGAGAACTCATCTACAGACTGAACACCATCGGAACACCTTAGGTCGTCACGACTCCTTAAGCCACTGAGCAGACTCCACTAAAGAGAGTCATCTCTCCCCTAGCCGAGAACCTTTAAAGGCTCAGGAAAAGAGGTACTCGATGTCGGTCTTATCCAGCTTTTTGACGAACTCTCCTTCATCGGTACCCATAACACCTTTGACCAAATCCTTCTTCTGATCTTGAAGCTCAACCACTTTTTCTTCAACGGTGTCTTTGGTGATGAGTCGATAGGTGAAAACTCGTTTAATCTGACCAATTCTATGGGCCCGGTCGATGGCCTGCTGTTCTGCAGCGGGGTTCCACCATGGGTCGAATAAAAAGACATAGTCAGCAGCAGTAAGATTCAGGCCCACACCACCAGCCTTAAGACTGATGAGGAAGACTGAGATGGTGGGGTCATTCTGAAAGGAGTGCACTCGCTCCTGGCGGTCCTTGGTTTGTCCATCTAGATAGGTGAAGCGAACCTTCTCTCTAGTGAGTTCCCTAACAATGAGCTCCAGCATGGAGGTAAACTGAGAAAACACCAAAATCTTATGCCCCTCTGAGATGGCTTCCAGAAGAGAGTTGATCAGGTGATTCAGTTTGGTACTGGGAATGGAAAGGTTTCGGTCAATAAGGTTGGGGTGACAAGCCACCTGACGCAACCGCAACAAACCTTCTATAACCTTGAGCTTACTTCCTCCAACACCCTTCGATGAGATATTCTCCAACAATGCTCGGCGATACTCGTCTCGAATGCTGTTGTAATATTCTTTCTGACGAGAGCCCATGGTACAATGGATAACCTGTTCCACCTTGGATGGGAGGTCCGTCAACACGTCTTCTTTTGTTCTGCGAAGAATAAAAGGAAAAACCATCTTCTGAAGTTTTTGAAGCCCCTTACCATCTTGGCTTTTCTGCCCAGGCCCCTCATCAGGTCTTAGCACATACTGAGTAAACTGCTCCCTAGACCCCAAGAGGTTTGGATTGAGAAATTGCATGTGAGACCACATTTCCATGAGGTTATTTTCAATGGGAGTTCCCGTTAGGGAAAGACGATGGGTCGCTTGAAGACGGCACACAGCTGAAGCCGTCTGGCTTTTGTGATTCTTGATCGCCTGAGCTTCATCGAGAATCACGTAGTGCCAAGGTATATCAGAGAATTCCTCAGCCTGACGACGCAGGATTCCGTAAGTTGTGAGAATGACGTCGGCGTTGATCGACTTCAACTGTCCTCGCTCTGCTCCGGCATACGTAGCCACTTTGAGATCAGGGGCAAACTTGAGGAGCTCTTCAGTCCAGTTGAAAACCAAAGATGTGGGGAGAACCACCAGGTTTAAACGGTCCCCTCTTTTCTTCTTGTTCTCCTCGAGAATACTTCCAATGGCCTGAACCGTTTTCCCCAACCCCATGTCATCGGCCAGAATGCCTCCAAAATGGAATTTCTTGAGAAATCTCAGCCAAGCGAGTCCACTAAGCTGGTAGTTTCGCAAGTCGGCTTTGAGTTTGGCTGGAGGAGCCTCAACCTCTAATCCAGTGAAGTCCTGAGTCATTTGAGCGAGTGCGTCCAGCTCCTTCTTATCCTTATTAGCCTTGATTTTAACATCTTGATCTTCAGTATCGGCCATCTGCTTTAGAAGCAGAAACTGATTCTTTTGAATTTGGATATTGCCATCAGAACTTTCGGCCATTTCCAGAAGGTGACGGTTCTTCGAAATCCATTGTTCAGGAAGAAGACCATACTCACCATTACTTAGGAGAATATATTTTGAATTTGACCGGATGGCCTCGAGCATTTCCCCGATGGCTACTTTTTCGCCACCGTAGTCGATGTCTCCCTTAACCTCAAACCAGTCAACAGAACTAGACATTTCCAACTGAACTTTGGAGTAACTCTTCAGCTTGCGTTCTTTACCAAAGAGCGTCACTCCAGCTTGCTCCAACACCCTCAGAACAGGCTGCACGTGCTCGATATCAATGTGATACTGATGGTCCTCTTCAACGTACTGAAGCTCTCTGATCTTTTCAAGCTTCTTCTTCAGTAGTCCTTCAGCCTTCAGGTTTCTCTTACAGCTGTTGCGAGTGCTCCACTGGAGCACCTGGTCCTGAGCAGCAAAAGCAGCGATTCTTTGAGGGGGCTCAAGAGGGTATTCGAAAAAGAGCTCGGAACTGATGCCCAACTCGTTAAATTCAACCTGCATGACCGTAATCGGCGGCTCTTTCACTTCAACCTCAGTCCAAAATTCTTCCGGCCACTCGACTCTAGGGTGCAGGCCCGAACAAGCTTTGGAAAAATGAGTCAGGAAGTCCCGAATCCCTGATACTGGAATCTGATAACCTGTTTCTCCGCCGTCCAAAGCCTGAAGCCAGACATTATCAACGTTATCCAGTAGAGAGCTTCTTTGAGGCCCTGTATAAAAACCTCTAGGATGAGCCATGATAAAGTGACCCACTTCTCCCATGGTCCTCTCCTCTTTGCCTCGAACCAGGAGAGGTCGAAGCTCACTGTAGGCTCCCTGGTCATCAATCCTCATGATGAGCTCCCAAGGGTTTTCTTCATCAATCTGGAGAGAACCAACAGGAACATCGTCGTAAGACACACCGCAGGGAACGCGGCTGAGAAGCTCAACCAGTTTTGGTTCGACATTGGATGGAAGCTTGAATCGACGGTCTTCTCCCAAAGGGTCGGTCGCACAATTGCTCAAAACCAGATTGATCACATTGAGGTCACCGCTTCTGAGAACGTGGAGAATCCGCTCCAACGGTACGTTCAAGAAGGGATTTCCATCTTCTTTCGCGACTTCGCTGGCGTGGATATGGACCCAAAGGTGAATCGCTGTTCTCCCATTGTTGTCCCTTGAAAGGTCCAAGGTGTATTGAAGACTCGGCTTAAAGATTGTCTTTTCTTGAGTCTTTCGGATGCGCTCCACGTCGTTGATCAGAGATTTCCAAGATTGTTTTTCATTCTGTTTCTTTCCCCTGAATCCCTCCCTGCCTTCTCCATCTCCCAGCCAAATTTCATCAGCAACCAGAAGGCCAGGCTCCTCTCCTCCAATGGGGTCGGTCGCCAAATAGGGAGCTAGGCCTCTCTGGTCAGCCGTTAAAAGAGTGGCCCAGATGTGCCGGCAAAAATTGCCCCTGGTGGTCCTGAAATAGGAGCATTCACAGTGAACGTGGAGCTCGTGGCCCTGAACCCTAGTGTTAATTTTATATTTGGTTCCTGAATCTTCACACTGCCCCAGAATGAGGCCTGGCTCATTGCTAGAAATCTGTGCTCGCCCTGCCTGAAAAAGCTGACGCCCTTTCTGACGGATCAGCTGTTCAAAGTTTTTGAGGTAGGTCTTGGCGAGGGACTGCATCCAGGGATAGGAATTCCAAGGCAGAGTGGGGGAAGGGGCGCACTATGGCCGGCTGAGCCCTTATCACAAGGTGAACCATGAACCACTAACAGGCGCGAAGGCCCATTTGAATTGACCCGTCATCACTCCCAATAGCATGCCCGGCCCCTTTCGGGCGATTAGCTCAGTTGGTTAGAGCGCTACGTTGACATCGTAGAGGTCACAGATTCGAATTCTGTATCGCCCACTTCCCTTCAATCTTATATATCCATCCAAAGGAGCCCCAATTTCCAAAGCCCAACAACGCATAAACGGTGACATCGTCGATACTCCCGAAGTTCGTCTCATGGGCGATGGGGACGATTCCTTCGGCTTCCTTACGATTGAAGAAGCACGAAGAATTGCCGAAGAACAAGGCCTCGACCTAGTGGAAGTCGCTCCCGAAGCCAATCCGCCGGTCTGTCGTCTTATGGACATGGGCAAGCACAAATACAAGCAAAAGAAACGATTGCAGGAGCAACGAAAGCACCAACTGACCGTCGAGCTCAAGGAAATTTGGCTGAGGCCTCGTATTGAAGGGCACGATTTAGAGGTCAAACTCAACAGGGCCAAAGGGTTTCTTGACCAGGGTTTCCGAGTTGCCATGACCATGCGCTTCCGTGCCCGTGAACTCCTACACAAAGAATTAGGTGTTGCCGTCCTCAAAGACGTTGCTGAAAAACTTAAAGACGTCGGCAAAGTTGATTCTGAGAACAGCAAGGAAGCCCGAAGGATGCAGATCGTCATCGCTCCACTCAAAAATAAAAAAGGTCAGTAAAAAGCTTTACTGACTAAGATTAATTTTTCCCAACAACCAACTGCAGTCTGAGGTAATTATGCCAAAAATGAAGACCCATAAGGGCACCAAACGACGCATGAAGTTGACGGGCACCGGCAAGGTCATGCGACGAAAAGCCGGCTCCAGTCACTTGATGTCCGTTAAGAGCTCTAAACGAAGGAGAGGTATGCGCAAAGACGCTGCAGTCTCTCCAGGAATTGCTAAGAAAGCTCGTATCATCATGGGAGGTCGCACGTGAGAGTTACCTATAGCGTTGCCCGTCACCGTAAAGTCAAAAGGATCTTCAAGAAGGTCAAAGGCTACCGTGGTGGTCGTTCCAAACTCCTTCGCACAGCCAAAGAGGCGATCATTCGCGCAGAGGCTTACGCCACTCGCGACCGTAAGCAGAAGAAACGAAACTACCGAGCCCTGTGGATCGTTCGCCTCAATGCTGCTGCCCGTGCCGAAGGCATGAAGTACAGCACTCTGATGAACGGCCTCAGCAAAGCCGGAATCAACATCAATCGCAAAATGCTTTCCGAACTGGCCATCAACAACAAGGCGGCCTTTTCTGAACTCGTCAAAACGGCCCAAGGGGCCTTGGCCAAGTAAGGAGAAGACCATGCATCAAACTACACTAGCCAGACCCTCTACAGTTCGCGAGAACTGGGTTGTCATCGATGCCACCGATCTGGTGGTCGGTCGAACTGCCACTCGAGTTGCCCTCATGCTTCAAGGCAAGAACAAGCCCGAGTACACTCCCCACATCGACACCGGAGACCACGTTGTCATCGTCAATGCCGAAAAAGTCAGAATCAGTGGTAATAAAGAAAGCGTAAAGCTTTACCGTCACCACACACTCTATCCCGGAGGTCTCAAAGAGGTCTCCTACGACAAGATGATGACTGAACACCCCGAGCGAATTCTCGAACTCGCCGTACGCCGAATGATGCCCAAAACCAAGATGGGCAACAAGATGATGAAAAAACTCCACGTCTACGCTGGAGCCGAGCACCCCCACGCCGCCCAGCTTCCCACGGCGGTCGACCTGAAAAACTGAGGATATAGCAATGAGTGAATACACCTGGGGTTTGGGTCGCCGTAAGACCTCTGTCGCCCGCGTCCGCATCAAGCCCGGAAGCGGAAAGATCCTCGTTAACGGTCAGGACCACCGTGTCTACTTTGACTCCGATGCCTCTAGTCAGGGAGCCGAATTGGCTCTAGACCAACTTGGCATCCGTGAGAAGTACGACATCTGGGCCAGCGTTCGTGGCGGTGGAAAAATGAGCCAAGCTGGAGCCGTCCTTCTGGGCATCGCTCGTGCTTTGGTCAAGGAAAACGAAGCTTATGATAGCAAGCTACGCGAACTCAGCCTCCTCACCCGTGACTCCCGTATGAAAGAACGGAAGAAACCCGGTAAGAAGGGCGCTCGCGCCAGCTTCCAGTTCTCAAAGCGTTAATTCTGGTTGCGACTGCATTCAACCGCCGTCGCCCTCCAGAGCCCCCTCTTTATATGAGTCGGGTTGCCTAGGAACTAACTTAAAAGTCATTTCAGTCCCGCTGGCTTCAAAACCAGCGGGATTTTTTTTGCCCATCTAACCCGACTCAATCGTGTTATCAGAAACTCCCATCAGCTCCGGTCCAGCCTTTGATCTTCTCAAAGAAGATGAGCTGACCCACGCGCGATTGGGTCGACTGAAGACAGCTCATGGAGAACTAGAAACACCTCTCTTCATGGCCGTGGGAACCCAAGGAACGGTGAAGGGACTATGGCCATCCCAGTTGAAAGAAGCTGGAGCCGGCGTCGTTCTGGGAAACACCTACCATCTCGCTCTTCGACCTGGCTCCGAACGAGTCAAAAGGCTTGGGGGACTCCACAAGTTTATGAACTGGGAGGGACCCATGCTCACAGATAGTGGTGGGTTTCAGGTTTTCTCCCTCAAGACCATGCGCAAGATCAGTGAGGAGGGCGTGAAGTTCCGATCCCACATTGATGGCTCGCCACTAGAGCTCAGCCCAGAATCCAGTATGCAGATCCAAAATGAGCTCGGCGCCGACATCATCATGGCTTTTGACGAGTGCCCCGAACTCCCATGCGATGACAGCACCATGAACGATTCTCTGGAAAGAACAGGAAGGTGGCTCCATCGGTGCAGAGATGCCCATCGCCGAGATGACCAACACCTCTTTGGCATCGTCCAGGGTGGGCTCAGTGACGAGTTAAGACTCAAATCACTCGGTCTAACAGAAGAGGTCGACCTTCCGGGCATCGCCATTGGTGGACTTTCTGTAGGAGAAAGTCGTCAAGAACGTTTGGGGGTTCTGGAAAATCTGGCTCCACACCTACCTCGAACTAAAGCCCGCTATCTGATGGGCGTCGGAACACCCCTCGACCTCGTCGAATCTGTAGCTCAGGGCATCGACATGTTTGACTGCGTCCTGCCGACGCGAGAAGGGCGACATGGCGTCGCCTACACATCCAAAGGAAAAATCAGAATCAAAAATCAGATCCACCAAGATGCCGATGAACCTCTCGACCCAAACTGCTCCTGCCCAACCTGCCAGACTTATAGTCGAGCCTACCTCCGACACTTATTTGTTGCTGGAGAATTTCTCGGCCCCATGGCCATGAGCCTGCACAATCTATCTTATTACTACCACCTAATGGAACAGGTTCGAACCAGCCTGAAAGAAAACCGTTTTGGTGAATTACTAGCAGAGGTTCAGAACCTATATTTGGAGACATCCCCTTGATCACCATCCAAGATCTGGAGATGCGCTTTGGGCCCAAGTTGCTCTTTGCCGGGGTCGACCTTCAGCTCATGCCTGGCTTCCGATATGGACTCGTCGGTGCCAACGGATCTGGAAAATCAACCTTCCTTCGAATTCTTTCTGGAGAAGAAGCCCCCGTTGGAGGCTCCGTCCAAATCCCCACCAAGGCAAAAGTTGGCATACTCAGGCAGGACCATTTCAAGTTCGATGAAAACACCCTCATGGACAGTGTTTTACAGGGAAAACCCAAGCTCCATCAGGCCATGACTGAGATGGCCAAACTTCTCGATAAAGAAGACTTCAACGATGAAGACGGCGAACGAGTCGGTCATCTGGAGTCCACCATCGCCGAAGAAGATGGCTACTCAGCTGAAGCCGATGCGGCCGTTCTTCTAGAAGGCCTAGGACTGCCCTCTGACCGGCACGACCGAAAAATGAAGGAATTGTCAGGAGGCTACAAACTCAGGGTCCTCTTGGCCCAGACCCTCTTCAGCGATCCCGACATCCTCTTTCTTGATGAACCCACCAATCACCTCGACCTCTATTCCATCCAATGGTTAGAAGGTTACCTTAAACGATATAACGGAGTTCTGGTGGTGATCTCCCACGACCGCGATTTTATCAACGGCGTCAGCACCCATATTCTCGATGTCGACTACGGAAGTGTCAGCAGTTACAAAGGAAACTACGACGCCTTTCTTAAGCAGTTCGAGTTGGAAAAAGAGCGACGAGAAGCAGCCGTTGAAAAAACGGAACGGCGCAAGGGCGAGCTTCAAGGTTTTGTCGACCGGTTCCGAGCTAAAGCCACAAAGGCTAAGCAGGCCCAATCAAAGATGCGAATGATCGAGAAGCTGGATGATGAACTCGACTCGGAACAAGTTCAACCCTCTTCGCGCCGACGCCTACCTATGGGCTTCGCACAGAAGCGTCCATCCGGAGTCATCGCCTTAAAAGTGAAGAAGGTTTCCAAAGCCTATGGAGAACTCAAGGTTCTTGAGAACGTTGACTTTGAATTGGAAAGGGCTGATCGAGTGGCCATCCTCGGACCCAACGGCATCGGAAAATCTACTCTCCTCAAAATACTGGCTGAAGGATTGGAAGCCCAAGGGAGTTTTGAATGGGGACACGGCGTCACCTTCAGTTATTTCCCCCAGGACATCGAAGCTGAAGTGCGCGGATCTGGCACTGCTCTCGACTGGATCCGAGTCCAATGCCCTGGAGTTGAGGATGGCCAACTTCGAAAGATTCTTGCACGAGCCCTCTTCAGTGGTGACGACTCAGGAAAGAGCATTGGAACCTTAAGTGGAGGTGAACGGGCCAGACTCATTCTGGCAAGAATGATGGCTTCTGGGGCAAATGTCCTCATTTTTGACGAGCCCACCAATCACTTAGATTTAGAAGCCATCGAGTCCCTGTGTGATGCCCTAGAAGCTTTCGAAGGCACCCTCCTCATCGTCAGTCACAACCGGTGGTTCGTCTCCCGCTTGGCCAACCGTATTCTCGAAATTCTTCCGGGAGAAACTCGACTCCATGAAGGAGGCTATGAAATCATGCTGGAGAGTAGCAGTGATGACCACCTCGATCGGAGCGCCCTAAAACGATCTGAAACCAAGGAGACCGAGGAGGCTCCAGCCAAGGAAGAACTGAGCCCTGAACAGAAAAAGAAGAAGAAAGAACTTCAGAACCAAATGAGTCGACTAGAAACTCGGATCGCTCAACTTGAACAGCAGCTCGCCTCATTTGATGACGAGATGTCCGAACCCAGTTTTTACGACGAAGAGAACGCCTGGAAAATGCGGCAAACGATTAAAAAACGGGATGGAGTGATCTCCGACCTAGATGCCTTTAATTCTGATTGGGAAGCGGCTGGAGAAGAGATCGAAGCTCTCTCATAGAGAGCTCCCCGCCGAACTTCGGCGCTACTCCTCTTGGATAGCCACCTCTAAGGCAAACTTGCCATGAGCCGAATTGAAGACACAGCCAACACAGGGAACGCCTTTCATATGCTGTAGGTCGTGGGGTTTTCCCGTCAGGACTGTGGGGATCGAAAGGCTCAGCTCCTGACCTGTTGATTGAGCCAAAGAACTCTTGGCTGATCCGGCAACGAGATTGCCAATCTCACCAATGCCATCGATAACATCATCATTAAAATCATCGATATCTTCGTCCATCATCATGGCGGCGACAAAACGAATCGCCACTTTTCGTGGAAACGAAAGGACAATCGTCCCATTCAAGGCCCCAAATATGCTCATGAGCACGGAGACGTCTCCAGCCATGGTCGTCTGATTTTCTTTTTTCACGTAGAGCCCCACCCTCTGGACTTCAGTGAACACCATTCCCTTGAACGTCTCCATCGACGATTGGATGAAGGGGTTGATGTACTCTATTTTGACTTGGGCCATTGGCTCAGAGGAGTTGCAGTTCAGTTATCTTAAAACAGATACCAATAGATAAACTTGAGGCCTAGAGAAAACACCAGGCATAAACTCCCAAGCCCGTCAGGCTTGTTAGGAAAAGGAGAAGGGTTGAAGCCCACCCTAATTTTCTGTGCAGTGCACGGTGCTCCGCGCTCAGCTGCACACCATCGTAAGCTTTCATGGCCTTAAATAACGTTGTGCCCCAAACCAAAATGGTGGTGATCGAGATCCCGATATGGGTCCAAAGATAGATGCGGAATGGTGTGGTGTAACGATCCTTTTCCATGATCACTTCGATGCCGCCCACCCACTGCATCTCCAGTTCGAATAAAGTGACGGCAAAAAGGAGGACAGCTGAAAGAATCATCTGCAAGAGACGGTGCGCCCTGATCTTTCCAGCTTTGGCCTGCCGTATGCTAAAAATCAGACAGGGAACGATCAGAATCAGCGACACCACAATGAGATCCATCATGAGTGGCGCCGAAGTGCCCAGAAAACCTTTCATTTCAGTATTATATAAAGAAGTCGCGAAGAAAGTATCCGACAGAATACCTTCTCAAAGCCATGGGCCAGCTCAGCCCTCGATTGAAAGGGACAATCTGAAAATATCTTCATCGAGTTTGATACAGCGAATCACCCGACATTCAGTCTTAATGCTTTCGGCTTCCTTCCAAAGAATGAGCTCACCCGGTTCAAGGTTTCCGTCACCAACAATCACGACCGCCATACCATTGAAGCTCTCATTGACGATGAGACCAATAAAGTCCTGTTCTCCGCCGTTTTTTACACTAGCAAAATTATAAACCGTGCTCTCTGGGTCTCGGTAACGCAGGTGGGCTCGGCGGTTTGAACCGCTATCCTTGGCCATGATCAGACTCTCTGTGATGAAAGGTCATTATAATGATGCATTGGATTCTCAATGAAAAATACCCGGAAAGACGAACCTTCACGGTCTGCTACTCCTAAGCAGCTGTGGAATTTGGTGCTTGAGAACCAGAGCCTCCAAGATCAGAAAGAGAAGGACTCCCAGTCCAAAATATGGGTCCAATCGAGGTCCTGAATTGGTCGACACCATCGCTTCCCCCCTGCCCTCTTTCTTCTCTCGAGTCAGTAAATATCGAGGTTGATAATCCTCGGGAGAGAGGTTTCTCGTCAGTATCGCCGTTTCACCACCCTTGGTTTCAGCCTTGTAAACTCCAGGACCAAGCTGCTGACTCTCGCTATGCTCTTCACCCAGAGTCTGAATACTAACAACCTCAGTAGACCATTTCACTCCCAACCCAAGTCGATCAGGAAAAGGCTTTGGGGGAAGCCCTGAATGGAGTAAATTCTCAAGGAAAGCAGGGAAATCTGGCTCCAATACTGAGGTTGACCAGTGAATCGACATCGGAGAGGACATCAGTTGAAAAGACCCTCCTCCTGGCAAGGGCAACCGAAGATGAAAGGCTCCACCATTCTGATATCTCTGCTCTATAGAGGCCTTGGGATTTAGATGAAAGAAGTCCCATCCACCCTTAAACTCTGCCCCCGTAACTTTAGGAGCTAGCTCCTTCCACTTCTCTTTCCAGAGTATCTGCTTAGGGCCCCCAGCTCCCATTTTCAATCTGGCAGGGGCAAGCTTAACGTCATCCAAGAGGTCTTCCGGCGTTGTCGGCCCTGGAAGGAGAAGGAGATGAGCTCCCCTCGTCAGGCTTTCACCGATTGCCGTCCATTCCTGCTCACCCAGCTTTGGGGGATGAAGGAGAAGGACCAAATCCCCTCTTCTTGCCTTCAGCTGTTTCCATTGCCTAGGTCCGACTCGAGAAAGTTGAAGGCCTAGCTTCTCGCAGACCACCTGAAATCCCTGTTCAAGGTAGTATCCAGAATCGAGCAGACGTTGGTTGGCCTCGGGCCGAAGGAGAAGCAGCAGTCGCCTGGGCCGTGCCTGCTCATTCGAGAGGTAATAGATGTCATCGAGAGGAAACCCATCCTCACCCTCTAGCTCCAACTTAGCCCACTCGGTAATCGGTAGGGATGCGCGAAATCTGCTCTCATGAACAATCTCAACCTGATCTCCTTTCGATGGGGTGACTTTCAAGCGACCTTTTTTCTCACCCAAAACCTTACCCTGAAGGATCAAGGACGAGCCCTGAGCAATCACTCTCGAATAAAGAGCCTTGTTGGGTCTGGGTTCGAACTCAAAAAATTTAGGTGTGAACACGATGCCTTCGGGAAGATGATTCAGAAGCGTCTCGAAACCTCCTGGGTCGTGGCTCTTTTCGCTTCCCGTGAAGAGAATCTGAAATCCAAGGTCTTCCCTCTGTCGATAAAGTCGAGTGATATTCCTGAGAACCGTAGACCAACTCTCTTTCAAGTATCCTGGCGTCTGCTGAAGAAACCAAGCCGTGGCTTCGCTCGCCGAGCCCCATTCCAGAAGAGACCCACTCCTTCCAATCAGAGCCACTCGATGCCCTGAGTCTACGGAACCAAGGATCTCTAAGATCTGTTGCCTCTCTAGCTCCCACAGTATTCCATCGTCACTGATCTGGTGACCGTATAAGGAATCATCGTAGACAATGGCCAAAGACGCATCTGGCTCTATTTGAGACCCACCCCACCTAAGTCCCGTCAAAGAGAAGATCAGAAGGGCAATAAGGACCATCCTGATTAGGTTGAGCCACCATGGGTTGTTCTGTTTCTTAAATTTCTGTTTTTCCAGAATCTGATTCAAAAGACGCATCTGGGAAAAACCTAGATGAACCGGCTTAGGAGGAAAAAACATCCTCAGAAGAGGAGGAAGAATGAGTAGCCCCAAGCCAAGGAGGTAGAGCGGGGTTTCCACGACTCAGACCTTGCCCTGTCTCGAAAAAATTGACGTGATCCACTTCTCGGGCGACTCGGTGATATCCAGAGAATAGAAGTGGTGCCCCTGACTCTCACTTTGCAGGCGAAAATCTTCCAACTGTTTCAACCACAACTCACGATAAGCAGGGGCCAAAGTTTCCGGGTTCAGGTCTAGGTCTCCCCTCCAAGACTCGAGGTCTTTCATCACAAATGGCCCAGAAAAAGGGAGATCTCTTTCATGGGGGTGAAAAAGGTGAATCAGATTGATCTCAATCCCTAAGTGCCCCAGAGCTGCACATCCCTCAAGAATAGCATCAGGTTGGTCATCGAGGTCTGTAAACATCCACAAGACGCCTGTCCCTCTCAGATGCCGGGATAGATCGTTTAAAAGTTTTGGAGTGATCGTCTTTCCACTGGGCTTAAGATCCGCCAACCATCCTATCCGCTCATCCAAAGCCCTAGAACCCCTCGATGGCTCCATCCTAATAACCTGTTCATCTTGAGAGGCACAAGCAGCGATACGGTCTCCCTGCCCATTAAAGAGATACATCAGAGCCCCACATAGAAGCAGCTGGCGATGATACTTCGAATCAGATTCTTCAGGGTAGAGCATTGACCCTGAGGTATCGACCAACATCCAATGATCAAACCTCCCCTGATGTTCTTTCTCTCTTACAAGTTGACGGGGTGATCGTGCTGATGCTTTCCAGTCGATCGCACGGTAGCCGTCCTCACGACGAAACTCCCGGAACTCTCTGAATTCAGTAGAACTTCCTGCCCTGCGACTGTCATGACGCCCAGCATGGAGACTTAGCGAACGAATAGAAGGCTGATAACTGAGACGATCCAGAAGTCGAAGGACCTCATGGGTCAGTTCCCCTTTCACCTGGGCCAAGGGACCCTCAGCTCACTTCGCCTAGGGAAGCTTCCTTCTTCATGGTGGACGACCAATTTTTTATAAAGACATCTATACTCTCTTCAATGAGAGTCAGGTCGATACAGATCTTCCCCTTTGGCAGTTGGTCGCCGGCAAGTTCATAAATGAGAGGCGTGATGTATTTTTCCATAATACCTCGAAGAGCCCTGACGCCCAAGGACTTTTCAAACGCCTCGTCCACGATGGCAGAAAGAAAAGCTTTGTCGAACTCAAGTTCGTAGCCCATGAGTTCAAACTGCTTCTCAACCTGCTTAGCGATGGCGTTTTTAGGCTCGCGAAGAATGCGAAAGAAGGTCTCCTTCTCTAGTTTGTCGAGCACACCGATAACTGGAATACGACCCGTAATTTCAGGAATCAGTCCGTACTTGATCAAGTCATCGGGTTCCACCAACCTCAGCACCTGCCCCTCATCCACCGTCTTCATGTCATCAGAGGTTTTTCCGAAACCAATCTTTTGAGAACCGACTCGACGAGAGATCACGTCCCCCAAACCATCGAACGCTCCACCACAAAGAAAGAGAATATTCTGGGTGTTGATCTTCAAATTCTGCTGTTCGGGGTGCTTTCGCCCTCCTTGAGGAGGGACGCTAGCCGTCGTGCCTTCGAGGATCTTCAGTAAAGCTTGCTGCACTCCTTCCCCTGAGACATCGCGGGTGATCGAGCGGTTTTCGCTTCTTCTAGAAATCTTGTCGATCTCATCTATAAAAATGATACCCGTCTCGGCTTTTTCAACGTCTCCATCAGCCGATTGGATTAGTTTGAGGAGGATGTTCTCCACATCTTCACCCACGTAACCCGCTTCAGTGAGAGTCGTCGCATCAGCCACGGCAAAGGGCACATCAACAATGTCAGCTAAGGTTTTCGCCAGAAGGGTTTTCCCCGTTCCCGTATCTCCAACCAGAAGAATGTTACTCTTCTCGAGGTCGATATCTCGCTTGTTTTCAGACTGATGCTGAAGTCGGATATAGTGGTTGTAAACAGCGACAGAAAGAATTCGTTTAGTGTGATGGTGACCAATCACATACTCATCAAGACGCTTATGGATTTGCTTTGGCTCAGGAACCACCAGCTGACGTTTCCCCGTGGGTGCCGTTACTTCACCTTTTTCCTCTGTGTTTTCCTGAGAGTGCATGATGTCATGACAGACTTGCACACACTCATTACAGATGTTAACACCGGCAGGTCCGGCCAAAAGTCGCTCGACTTCTTGAGCAGACTTATAACAGAAGGAGCAATACTCCTCTTCTTCCCCGGATTTCCGTTTGGCCACGGATCAGCGTCCTGTTGCCGAAAAAAACAGCGTCAGCCCTCGTCGCTCGGAAGCAAGACCTCATCAATAACCCCGTAATCCATGGCCTCTTGAGCAGACATGAAATTGTCGCGGTCGATATCTTGTTCAATCTGTTCTGGCTTCTTATCAAGATGCTGACCCATAATTCGGTTCAGCTCATTTTTGAGCTTGAGAATTTCATCAGCATGAATGGTAATATCCTGTGCTGTTCCCTGCACTCCTCCCCAGGGCTGATGCATCATGATTCGGGAGTGAGGAAGCGCATAGCGTTTTCCTTTGGTCCCCGCAGCAAGAAGAAAAGCTCCCATCGAAGCAGCCTGACCCATGCAGAAAGTAGAGATATCACAAGTGATGTACTGCATTGTGTCGTAGATCATCAATCCATCAGTGACCGAGCCACCGGGAGAGTTGATGTACATCTTGATCTCCTGAGAGGAGCTCTCGCTAGCTAGGTAAAGAAGCTGTGCAATTATAGCACTGGCTGTAGCGTGGTTGATCTCAGTGTTAACAAAAATGATTCGATCCTTGAGAAGGCGGGTCCAAACATCCATGTAAAGGTCGCCACGGCCTTTGTTCTCAATGACGCTCGGTATGTAGAGACTCATTCGAATCAGTCCTTGCCTTCAACCTTGGTTTCTGCCACTTCTGCTTTCTTGATGACCAGGTCGATGGTTTTCTCTTCCTTAATCTGGCTTCGCAAAGCGGAGATCTCGTGATTTTCTTCGAGTTCCTCGCGGAGTTTCTCTGGGCTGGTCTGGCGCTGCTGAGCTAGTTGAACCACGCGCTGTGAAATCTCACGTTCGGTAACAAACACCTTTTCCTTGTCGGCAATACTTCCTAGAGCAAAGCCTACTTTGATTTCACGACGGGCTTCAGATTCGGCATCAGACTGGAACTCCTCTTTCTTAGCTTCAGCTTCTGTAGCAGGTATGCCAGAACGCATCAGTTCCATGACTTTAGAATTGACCAAGTATTCAGCATGTCGCTTCACAGTGTCGTCAGGGAGATCGGTCTCAATTTTTTCATCAAGATAATCGTAGATCTGCTTCTTAAGACCTTCACGGGCGTTCTTTTCGAACTCATTCTCCAACATCTGCTTGAGAGTGTCGGCAAACTCATCTTCAGAGTTAAACCCGAGATTGCTCAGAAATTCTTCGTTGAACTCAGGCTCCTGAAGTTTGCGAACGGCTTCAACTTCAACCGATAGCGTAACTTTCTTACCAGATAGCTCTTCATTCGCCTTAAAGTCTTCAGGCACATCGTAGGAGATCTCAAGCGTGTCTCCTTTTTTCTTGCCCTTCAGTTCTTTGATCAGACCTTCAAAACTGAAAATATCGAGTCGGTCAGAAGCAGGAGCGCACATGAAACCGTGGTTGTGATGAACCACTTCTCCGGATTCATCTTTGACGTCCAGATTCAAGGTGGGGTAGTCTTCTGCTTCAATGCTTCCATCTTCTGAATCCTGAAGCGTAGCGTGAGAACGAAGAAGGTTCTTTTTAGTTTCTTCGATGTTTTCTTCGCCAACTTCTTTGATCTCTTTAGTCAGAGCAACTTTCTTGTATTCGGGAAGTTCAAAAGAAGGGCGTACTTCAAAGGAAACGTTATAGGAGAATTCCTCACCTTCAGCTAGGGCTTTGCCCTTTTCGTCGAAGTTCGGTTGTGAAATGATGTCTAACTTCTCGTCTTCGACCATCGCATAGAAGGTCTTGGAAATGAGTTTTTCCTTTACTTCACCGAGGATATCCTTTCCGTACTTCTTGGCGACAAGGTTTCGAGGCACCTTGCCCTTACGGAAACCTGGAAAGCTGATCGTCTCACAGATCTCTCCATAGACCTGGTCGAAGCCCTCCTGGACATCGTCCTTGCTGAGAGTGAAGTCGGCCCGTTTCTTACAGGGCCCGGTTTCGCTGATTTGAAAACCCATTGAAGGTGATACTCCCTTTTCGACGAGATTTGGATTCAAAAAATTGGATCGGGGATGCTAATAGAGGGCCTCATAGGGCAATCCTCTGAGGTTTTGGGCTAACCACAAATCAGGTATGAATAAATCTAGGCCCTTCATAGAGTCCAGCTTTGGAGCTCCTTAAGCTAAAATACCCCAAACTGAGTCTCTCGATTGAAGGGGAGCCTAATCTTCCTATACTTTTTCTGAGATGAAGCTCTCACAGATCAGAACCCTAAGTTGGGGAGGCTCCCTTGTCCTCTCGGCCCTCTTTGCGGGCCTATCCTTTCAGGTGGTGTCAAAAGTCGGGAACCTTCCAAAACCAACTCAATTGAAATGGACCCCTAGCCTCCCCGATGTCAGCAGCATTGAAGAGCAGGAACTCATGGGCCAGCAAGCTATCCTAAATGCGCTCTCCTTTATCACCAAAAGGCCTCCCCCAGTCGTGGTGAGCAAGCCCCCTCCAAGATTACCAACCAAGGAGGTACCCGTTGAGGTCGTGCCCACCGGAAAAATTCTCGATGACGCCAAAGTCACCCTGATCGCTTATGACGACAAGGGTGGAGAGCACGTTGCCTTCATCAAAAATGGATTCAAGCCCTCTCAGCCTTTCTTTGAGAACGATGGTCTGAACACATCTCCAGCCTCGCGAGTTAGCCGCATCTTTAGAGATCATGTTATTCTCGAAGACGACAAAGGGCGCAAACAAACCCTTTACCTAGGGGAGGGAGGCAAAACCGCCCGGAGTGGAACTGGAGCGACAACTCCCGTGAAACGAGTCTCAACTCCCCCCAAGCCTGTGCCTGCAAAAATTGAAGAAGCACCCAAAGTTGCCGCAACAAACAAGGTTCCCGCTCCCCCAAAGCAGCGCTACGTCCCCTCATGGCGTAAGGCCACCCAAAATCAAGATTATGGCATCAACGTTGTAGAATATTCTCCAGCTCCAGATGGGTCCCGCCGTTTTGCGATCAGCGACAAAGACCTCAAAATCCTCGAAAGCCAGCCTTTGCGTATGATGTCAGAGGTCCTCCCTTCAACCGCTTACGACGGAAGTGGCAAACCTATGGGCATCCGACTAGACTTCATTTCTCAGAATGCTCTAGCTAAATCGTATGGCGTTCAAGACGGGGATATCGTCACTCACCTCAATGGCAAGGCCATCGCCGATGAAAACCAAGCCATGAAATTCTATGAGGGTCTAGACAATAAAACTCGTACGGTCACTCCCACCATTCAGCGAAATGGGAAAAGTTTCAATGTCATCTTCGAAATGGATGACTTTCCCAGCGCCCCAAAACGCTGACTCTATCCCATGGCCCTGCTCATCATCGACGCGGGCCACACTCATCTAAAGTTTTCACTCTATGGCGCTGGAGCTGGACCCGAAAGACGAGTCCTTCCAGTTAGACCCTTTAGTTGGCCCGAAGACCTGAATCAAGCCAATATTGCCGATGAGATTCTCCTTATGGGCACCAACGATCGGCTCCAGATTCGCCTTCAGTCCCACATGGCCCAAGGCAGCTGGGGACCGGTGAGAAAGCTTGGAGTGGACCTAGGCGTTCCGATTGAACTCAACTGCTCCCGAAAAGAAACTGGAAACGACCGTCAGGCTAACGCCCTGGGGGCCACACGATCTTTTCCGGGAAAAGAGATCCTAGTGGTCAGTTTTGGCTCTGCCCTCGTTGTCGATCGAGTCTCCGCCGAGGGCGCCCTAGAAGGGGGCCTAATCGGTTTGGGTCGAGATGCCTATGCCAAAGCCATGGCCGACATCCGCTCTTGCCTCACCCCAGGCTCGTCAGACTCGGTTTTCCCAGGTAAAAATACCTCAGAAGCCGTGGCTCTTGGATGGGATGAACCGACACGTCACCTCTTAAATGCTCATGGTGCCAAAGCAGAAAAAATCATCTTCACCGGTGGTGGAGCTGAAGTGTGGAGGGAGGAGTTTCCCCATGCTCAGGTCATGCCTTGGCTAGGCCAAGATGCTATGGCAGAGGCCCTCGACTATCCCCTGCAATAATTAGAAGCCAACAAAGGCAGAATAGTGATCCTCAGGATTTTTTCTCTTCTGAGTCTTCCTTAGAACTATCGGCAAGCTCCTTGGGATCATCGCTCGTGGCTTTTTTAAATTCCTTAAGCCCTTTGCCGATTGAACCTGCGAGATCAGGGATTCGCTTAGCTCCAAAAAGGAGAATGATCACGAAAACGATGAGAACGATTTGCCAGGTTCCAATCATGACACTACTCCTTTGCTCGGCCTAAATATTCATTCGTTCGAGTATCCACCTTGATGACCTCATCAGGTGCGATGAAGAAGGGAACCGTAACCACGGCTCCGGTCTCCAGCGTAGCAGGCTTGCCTCCTCCACTGGTATCTCCCTTGAAATTGGGAGCGGTTTCAACGATTTGCAGTTCAACTGAATTGGGCAGAGCCAATCCATAAAGCTTTCCCTCGGACTCCCTTGCGCTCACTTCCATATTTTCCTTGAGGTAAGGCAGAATGTGAGAGACCTGTTCTTCCGGAATCTCAGTCTGCTCATAGGTACTTAGGTCCATGAATACGTAGCCATCGCCCTGACGGTAGAGATACTCCATCTTAACATCCGTCATGTAGAGGTCTTCGAGCTTGTCTTCGGGTCGCACACTCTCTTCAAGGGTCCGTTCCGTTGTCATGCTTTTCAGACGCAATTTGACGAAGGCGGCTCCTTTTCCCGGCTTCACATGCTGAAAATCAACGATCTCGAATACGTCGTTTCTGTATTTGAGGGCTAGGCCCTTACGGACTTGGTTGGCACTGATCATGTTATGGATGGTCGTCTAAAAGATGAGTTTTCAAGAATTCAGCGGGCAAATTCCACGAATCGTGTTTCCCGCAAGAGCGTGACCTTCACTTCTCCCGGATAGGTGGCTTCTTTTTCAATACTTCGAGCAATATCTCGAGTGAGGAGGATTCCGTCTGTGTCCGAGATCGCTCCAGCGTCCACAGCAACCCTGAGCTCACGACCGGCCCGCATCGCGTAGACCCGATTGACGCCTTTGAATGAATAAGCGATGTTCTCAAGTTTTTCCATCCGCTCAAAATACTTTTGGGTGCTCTCGCGTCTCGCGCCGGGACGCGCCGCGGAAATGGCATCAGCCACAGCAGTGACAGTGGTATAAATACTCTCCACCTTCACTCCCTCATGGTGAGCTGCGATGGCATTACAGACGATGGAATTCTCTCCATACTTCTTTGCGATGTCATATCCCAAGGCAGGGTGGGTCCCATCAGTACCTTGGTCAACAGCCTTTCCAATATCGTGCAGTAAACCACAGCGTCTCGCTAGAGTCGTGTCCAACTCTAGTTCAGTAGCCATGTAGTCGCAAAGTTCCATCACCTGCAATGCGTGGCGAATCTGATTCTGGCCATAACTCTGTCGAAAACGAAGTCGACCAAAAAGCCCAACAATCTTTTCATTAACGTCCGTGAACCCTGCCTCAATAATCACCTGTTCGCCATAACGCTTGGTCTCTTCCTCAACTTCAGTTTCAGTTTCCAAAAAGACTTCTTCGATCCGTGAGGGGTGGATCCGCCCATCCTTGAGAAGTTTCTCCATCGTCCTCCTCGCAATCTCGCGACGAAAGGAGTCAAAACATGAAATAACCACGTAGTCAGGGCTCTCATCGACAATCACGTCAACGCCACTCACCTGTTCAAAGGCGCGAATGTTTCTCCCCTCCTTTCCGATGATTTTTCCCTTAAACTCCTCTTTGGGCAGATTCACCTGTGATGTTGTACCCTCAGAGGTGACATCATGGGCAAGACGCTGCATGGCGTCTGCAATGATCTCTCTCGCTTTATCGTCGGCATCTTTTTCCAAACTTTCGATTCTCTTGGCGAGGTTTTTCTTGCTCTCCATGTCGATCTCCCCCCTCATCTTTTCCAGAAGCATTTCTTGGGCTTGGCGCTCTGTAAGGTTAGCGATGCGAGAAAGGTCTTCTTGCTCCTTGTGAATTAGACGGTCGAGATCTTGCTCCTTTTTTTCCAGAAGGCGATCTTTTTCACCTTGGGACTCCTCTTTGTCCTCAAGATCTCTCTCTAATGACTGGAGTTTTTCCCGTTCCCGGTCGACCATATCAAAGCGTTTCTCGACCTCATTTTCCTTCTTGCTCACCCGGCGCATGGAGCTCTGATGATCTTTCTCAAGTTCACGCCTCAGGTTAGTGACAGCACCCTGAGCCTCTTCGCGAGCCTCGCTTAAAATTCTGTCTCTTTCCTTGGCGGCCTCGAGGACCTTTTCTTTAATCTCGATCTTGGAGCGGTTGATGCGATAGCCTGCCAAGGCCAAGCAACCAACACCAGCGATGGTGAAGGCCATACTCGCGAGCAGGATGTAGACTTCCATGTTTTCCGGGTTCATATCTAACTTTCTCAGTGTTCGATGGGATGGCCTGAAGAACCAACGGAGGCGCTGGATCCAAGGGGCCAACCTCAGTGATGGGGGCCGGCTTTCTGAAGGGGAACACCCCCTGAAGAAACCAGATCAGTTGAAATAACAACATGACGTCATGTTAAAACCTCCATGGTTTTAACCAATCTCTAGCGAATGGAGAAAGCCTTGTCTCTCTGGAGGGATTGACCCGAAATGGTGTCCTCAACCTTCACCACCATGCGGTAAGGGCCAGGGGTTAACATGGCCTTCCACTTGATCCAAACGTAGGTTTCCCCTCTCCGAGAACGGCTGTAATCTTCGAATGACTGAGCCGGCTCTGAAAGGCCACTGCCATTTTCTCCCTCGGAAAAAATCTCGAACCCGACCTGATAATTCCGCCTGTAGCCATCTGTCTCAACCTCCTGTGTGATACCAGTGAGCTCAACGTAGATCAGCGTGTAACCACCAGTCTGAAGAACATCACCCATCGGTTCGTAATTCCCAAACGTTTTCACCGACCGACAAAACTCCACTTTTGAAATTCTCAACCGGTTGGGAAACCAGCGCCCCTTGAGTTCAGCTCCCAAATCCCGAGCTTCCTCTTCAAGACCCAAGGCTTCACTCAAGTACAACTCCTGAAGCGAAAGCCAGGGGCTCGGCTTACCAGATGTCTTGAGCCCCTTTAGGGTGATAAAAGCGTCATCAGGGCGCTCATCAAGAGTCTGCACTAAACTTAAAAGCGTGGTACGCTGTGCCGGCTTCAACCCTTCCAACTTGAGAAGGTGAGCTTCAAGTTCCTTTAAAGTTTTAGACTGAGTCAGAAGCTCATCGTCAACGGGAGGAACTACAGCCTTTTCCTTCTTTTCCTGAGCGGGATTCGATGCTTCCTCAGCAGACTCCTCTTTCCTCTTTTTCTCAACCAGATCCTGCAGTTTTTTTTCCAACTGAGGCATAATAAGGTCAGGGAAGAGCTGAGGGGAGGTACTGCCCCCCTGGGTTGCCGCGGGAGACATTCTGCGCTGAATTTCGATCAGATCCGGAAGGAGCTGAGAGGAAATCGCCTCTTTTGCGAAAAGGACTCCAGAGAAGAGCGAGAATGTGACGAGGAGCCGGAGCATCCGGACCGTCTGCTCAGTCGAGTGCAGAATCACCCTGGCCAGCCTGTCCAGAATTGACGTAGCGTAACCAGAGCATCGATTTCTCCTGCTCAGCGCGCTGGTAGGCCTGAGGGTTCAGGAGTCGTCGCCCAAACCAACGAAAGGAGCTGTCAGAAGTGCGATACTTGAACATGGTTTTCATCACCCAGTCCACGCCACCTGTGTCTTCCTTAATTTCAGCGTACTCATCGCTGCCCACGGTGGTCCAAGTGTATTTGAAATGATAGACCGTTGGGATGGCAAAGAGGCAGAAAATAATGGCGTAAATACTGAATTTGGAAATGCGTTCGTTGGTCCAATAACTCTCTTTCACCTCTCGAGTCCGTCGTCTTGAACGCGAGGGCTTATCTTCCTCATCTTCATCTGCGTGGGCTAAATCCATAGCTTCCAGCAAGATAACACCATTCGAATTCACTGCGATGCCATGCTCTTCAAAGAAGGTCGGCTCGAGATCGAAAACAACACGATGTTCATCAGCTAGGTCCAAATGAGCAAGGCGAATCACGGCAAGTTGGCTTTTCTCCCTGAGGTCACTCTCAAGGAGCCTCACGACGGGTGGCAGATGATTTATCGCCAGATCCGCCTCTCCCAAGGTGACGGTCTCCACGACCGAAGCCACCTCCTCTGTGTCCGTCAGGGGCTCGTCATCAGGTACCTCTTCACCAATAGGAATTCCCATTGGCACACCCGGCATCGCCATCGAGGGAATCATCGCCTCGTCCATGCTCGGTTCAGGCGTCAGGGTTTCGAGCGACTCAAGGGGTTCTGGATCAGGCTCTAATGACTCTACTTCGAGCTGTTCCGTTTGGGTCCTAAGTTCAAGAGACGACGTATCGATATCGTCAGAAATGCCGACCTCCTCATCTAACTCAAGGCTGTCATCGAGGGCAATAGACGTGTCATCAACCTCAAACTGCAGATCTTCATTATTCTCGCCTTCGAAACCAGAAGGGGCCAAATCTTCTTCTCCAAGAGAAATGGGTTCGTCCCCCGCTTCTTCAGAGGGCTCGAGTACCAAGTCTTCGGCTCCCAAAGAAATGGGCTCTTCGCCAGAACCGACTTCCTCCTGAGCTTCGATCTCTACTGTTGAAGATTCAGATGGAATCTCTACGTCGACCTCTTCCTTAACCTCCACTGCGCTTTCAGCTGGGGCCCATTCATCCAAAGACACGGGCTTGGGCTGCCAGTCAGCCAAAGAGATAGCTTGGGGTTCAGCTGGGGCCGGAGCCTTACCAACGGGCTTCGCTTCATCAACCGCCCATGCGTCTAAAGAAACAGGTTTGGGCTGCCAATCGTCCAGAGAGATGGCCTCGACTTTGGCCCCCTCGTCAGTGTTGGAATCTCCCTCTCCCATCAGGTGGTTTCACATAAACAGCGAAGAATGAAAACCTCGAAAAGATCCCTTTCATTCTGGGAGGAGCTCTTGACGCTCCGATCGAGGCGATGCAGCTCATTGTAAACCAGCTTCAGGCGAGGCAAACTGAAGCGGGAAGCCTGCCCACGGGTCTTGTCGACAAAAAAGGAAGGGATGCCAAGTTCGCGGCTGATGGCATCTTTATCCCATTTCCCCTCATTGAACTTGAGTTGCAGAAGACGCATGAACTGAACACGAAGCCCCCCAATCAACTCAACGATCTGAGTCCCTCGATCAAATAGGCTACAAGAGACCTGAAGGCTGGTCTTCAGGTCTTGGGTCGACAGAGCTTCGGCCAAGCTAAAGACATCACTCTGGGTGTCGCGGGTAAAAACTTTTTCAATAGCAGCGGCTCCCCATCGTTGATGTCTCTTCGGGGAGAGGTCGAGAAGGGCCATGGCATTGTCGATAACTCCCGGGCTAGTTCCGATTCGGTCCAGCAAAGCGTAAGCACCATCTTGAGCGATGTCGAGGCCAATCTCTCGCCCCTGCTCCATGACCCAGCTAGCTAAATCCCTTCGCTTTTCTTTGGGCATGGAACAATCCACCAGATAAGCCTTCTCCTTAAGGGCCTTGGCCCAATTCGACGCACGAATAGCGCCACAGCGAATTAGCAGAAGGTTTCCAGTGGGTTCATCCTCAAGACAGTCGAGAAGATGTTGCTGTTCATCGCTACCCTTGTTTTCTACTCTGGGAGTCCAGAAACCCTGAGGATTGGTTTCTGCATGATATTCGACGATGCGCTGCTCACCCCACATGCCCAAAGTCCTGTAAAGATCAATCGCTTCGCCAAGACGACGACCCGGTCCCTCAAGCTTTTCGTGGGTGGCTTCGGGAAAACGCTCCTCAAGACCCTTCCGGGCCTTTCGCAGAACCTCAGCCGTATGGTAGCCATCGCCAGAGGCGATCAGAACAGGAGGAGTGCCCTCCCAAGTTCCGGGCTGAAATTTGTGGGCCTTCAACGTGGAGGCCAGTGATTCGGCTTATTCAGCACTCCAAAATGACGAGGGGTTGTCGTGAAGAATTTCGATTTCCTCAACCTCAACGATACGTCCCCACCCCCTAAAGCGTGAAACCTTGCCATTAATACCGACGTGCTTTCCAGAGTAAAGGTCGAGATCGACCTTGTCAGATTTAAGGTAGAAGAGGACGTCATCACCCTTCTTCAGTCGATGTGAAGCCGGGCGAAAAAGGATGCCTCCAACGTCATCTAACCAGCCTTCGTAGGCGTAATCCCTCACCTTCTTCTCTTCAGCTTTTTCCTGAAGGGCAGCCATCCTGGCTTCGTGCTCTTTCGCTAGGACATCTTCCCTAACCTTGAGTTTCACCTCTTCCTGACGCTTGAGTTCATCCAAACGGACCATGCCACGGAACTCAGCTAGTCGAACCTGATGTTCGTTGGCCATCTTAGCTTCTGGTGTTCCTGGCATCACATTTACCACCTTCTGAAAGATCACCTTCAGCTGCTGGTATTGCTGTTCGGTCATGGTCTTGGACTCGAGCAGTCTTTTGAACGTCGCAACGCCCTGCTTGTATAAGGTGAGACCTTGATTTTTCTCTTGCTGCTTTGCTTGGTGAGCAGCAACGGTGCCCTCAGGCTTCACATACTTTGAAGAAACCCAGGCCGTCGCTTGGCTAGGAGGTCCAATTCTAACCCAATTGTCTTTATTGAGTTCGAGGATGGTTATTTTTGATCCTTGTTCGAGGCGGGCCACTTGAGGGTGCTGCATACCTGCTCCACTTCGAACATTTACGGAATTACGAGCGACAACGTCACTCTTGCCCTGGCCCTTGCCCAAAAGAAGCCAGCCAGCCACCCAGGTCTGGAGCTGCTTGGGATATTGCAACTGCACAAATTTTCCCTCTTCGGCGATCACCACCACACGGTCCTCATTCTTCAGACGACCCAGAACTTGGGCGTCCAACTTAGGAGCAGAACGAACATTGAGACTATTTCCTACCTGAATACGCCCAATGTAGGGAAAGCCCTCCGCCGCCAGCGGATAAATAGAAACCAAGGCGAAAAGCAGGGCAGATAGGACTCTCAATGGGCACTCCGAAGAAATTTTCCCAAAGTATAGAAGGGGGTTCCTCTGTCCAAGCAGATTAGATTCCAGAATTGGCTGAATCTCCCCATTGGGGCAGGAGATGACAGCAAGCTACTGAAAAAAAGACACCTCTTCCCTCAAAGAAGCCCATGCCACTTGGCAAGATTCTCCAAAAGTTCGGGCCCCTGAGGCGTGAGGAAGGATTCTGGATGAAATTGGAGTCCCACCCAGGGCTTTTCTGTATCGACCACAGCCATCGCCAGATCGCGATGAGAACCAAGTACCTTCAAATGTTCGGGCAGCGAGGCAGAAGGAACTCCAAGGGAGTGATATCGAGCCACCTGCAAAGGAGAAGCTAAGCCAGAGAGAATTGGATGCTCTTCAAGACTAAGCGCCAGCGTCTTCCCGTGAACCACCTCTCCCGCCTGAACCACTTCACCTCCCCAGTGCAAAGCCATCGCCTGAAAGCCCAGGCAGATCCCAAGGGTCGGGGTCTTCTGCCCCAAAGGACTAGCCAGGTACTCAAGAGTGATGCCCGTTTCTCTGGGTCCACGAGGCCCGGGAGACAGAATCACCCATTCAGGCGCCATGGCCTCCAATTCTCCTAGTCCCACTTTGTTACAGCGAACCACCTCTACGCCTTGATGACGAGAAGCCAAGGCTTGGTACAGATTATGAGAAAAACTGTCGAAGTGATCGATGATCAGGATCAATGATCGCTCCTCCTTCTAATAAACTTTGAACAATGCCCCTCGACTTAGCGATGGTCTCCAGGTACTCTTTTTCCGGCTCCGAATCCCAGACGATACCTCCACCAAAACGCATACTGACGTGATCCTCCTTCACCAGAGCCGAGCGAATGAGAATGTTGCTATCCAATGTATCACGGGACAAATAACCCAGGCTCCCGGTATATGGACCACGAGGCCCCTCTTCATAGGTATCGAGTAGATGCATGGTTTCCAACTTAGGGCAGCCTGTAATCGTCCCTCCCGGGAAAACGGCCTCCAGAGCTTCACCATATCCCGATGTCTCCTTGAGAACTCCCTCAACTTGAGAAACAAGATGATGGACGTGTGGCAAGGTTTCGATCGTCAACTTTTCGGTGATCTCCACACTTCCCGGTTCAGAAACTTTTCCAAGATCGTTCCTCTCTAGGTCAATGAGCATGTTGTGCTCCGCCAACTCCTTGGGGTGGGCCACAAAGGACTGAAGGTCTTGGGGCTTTTCGTTTCGATGCCGAGGTAAAGTTCCCGCAATCGGACGGGTGATCAGTCGCTTCCCTTCAATGCGAAGCAAACGCTCGGGAGAAAGACTCATCACCTGATATGTGGAGTCCTGCCACAAGGCCGAAAAGGCCCCGCCTTCGCGAGGAATCGCATAACGAGCCCAGTCCAACGCATTCACTTTCCCTCTACCTTCAAGCGTCTGTGAAAGGTTAACTTGAAAAGAATCACCTTTTCGAATGTGCTCCTTCAGCGAGCAGATCTTCTCCATGTGTTCTTCTTGATTCTGAAGCCCTCGGATTTTGAGACCTTTAGCAAACTCGACGTCCTGTGGACTCTCAGGTAAGCTGAAATCGAACCGTGAGACTTCACCATGGCGGTGAGTGAGTCGACCAGAACTCTCAAGAACCAACATTTCCTCAGGACAGAAAATCGTCCAAAGAGGAAGCTCTCTTTCGAGAGGCCGAGGGTGTCGCCTTTCCTCCCACTCCCAACCCGCCTCATAGGAAATCAGGAAACCTAACTCAAGACCCTCGAACTGGGATGGCAACCAGTCAGCATGGATCGTATCGATCGCCTCTGCCATCGAGGGCTGAAAGGCAAACTCTCTCTCTTCGCCATTCACTTTAAAAGACCAGTGATCAGGGAACCGACTCAGCTCCCAACATCGACCCAGAAGCAAATGATGCTCCCCTTCAAAGCGGGAGTCCAACCAGAGAAATGGAAGATCTCTAGGAAGAGAACCTCGCAGATCTTCAGCTGAGACCTTCTCCCGAACCGTCTTCCGCGAGATCAGCGGAGTTGGAAGTACCGTGGAAAAAGATGGTTCCAAACCGTGGGGGCCCATCATGCCGTGATGGCTGGGTGAGGGGAAAGCTGTGACGTGGGGGAAGCCCCCAATGGACTCACATCTGGGAAGGTTGTTTTTCCTCGACGATGTCGCGGATCGCATCAAGGACATGTTCCTTGGTCTGAAGGCGACTCTGGGTTTTTCTCAGTTCAGCTTCAGATGCTTTGAGAGAATCATAGAGGGGAAGAGGCGAAAATTCGACCCCGTACTTCGCCGGGACATAAACTCCACCCTCAACGGTGGCAGGTATCGTCCGAATGATGACGCCTTCTTTTCCAAGAAGAAAATCTTCACTTCCAGGAAGAGCACCCACAGCCTTGAGTTGTTCTTCGCTGAGGTCCTCCTTCACGAGAATGTCCTTGGGAAGGGCTGCCAAGGACTCGGCCTCAGAAAGAATTTTAACATTCTGATCCACCTCCGACGAAATGAGCTTCTGAAAATCTTCAAAAGGAAGGTCGTAACCATCTTGTCCAGCATGGGAAGGAACTGACACTAGAAGCTCTTTAGGTCCAATCAGGTTGAAGAAAATGAGCACAACGATCAGTGAGGCAGCCAAAAAAGAAACAAAGAGGCGTATCTTGCTAGGGGTGACCAAGGTGATCAACAACCATAGACAAAGGGCAAAAATGATCTCGATCGACATGGGGGCTCTTTCTTAGGGTCTAAAAAAATTAAATGGTGAGATGAACTGTCAAGAATCGACAGCAGAAGTCTTTGTCCCTTTTTGCAAAGGAATGTTCAGACCATCGCTGATGGCCACCCAAAAGGACGCCCTCAGATATCACGAATCAAGAGCGATAGGTCAAGTGGTCGTGCTGAATGGGTGATGGCACCCACTGAAATGCGGTCAACTCCTGCCTCAGCCACGCCGGCTAACGTTTCCAGTCGTATTCCTCCCGAAGCCTCCAATAGAGGAACCTCATTCAGTTTGGACAACCTCAAAACAGCTTCCTTCATTTGGTCGACAGAGAAGTTATCAAGAAGAATGACGTCGGGCAGCCCTTCGAGGGCCAGGTCCATCTCTTCAAGGCTCTCGACTTCGATGATAAGAGGGAGGTCCCCTCTAGAGCAACGGGCTGCCTCTAAAGCCGAAAGGAAAGGGTTCGGCTGGTTTCGATACGCTTGAAGGTGGTTCTCCTTGATGAGGAAGGCGTCAAACAGACCCATGCGGTGGTTCTGCCCTCCTCCCGCAAGGACCGCTCGTTTTTCCAGCGCCCTCATTCCAGGGGCTGTCTTTCGTGTGTCGAGGATCTTAGCTTTGGTGTGAGAGATGGCGTCGACGTATTTTTGTGTGGTGGTCGCGACCCCGCACAACCTCTGAATCAGATTCAGATAAAGTCGCTCAACCTTGAGCAGCAAAGCATGGGAACCACGAAAGCTGGCGCAGTTTTCTCCGGGCACGAGGGGAGAACCATCTTCGATGTAGTGAAAATCCTCAAGCTCTCCACCAAGGGCCTGAGCAATAGGCTTCGCCAGATCAAGACCACAGGCCACCCCTGCCTCACGGGGAAGAATAAAAGCTTCAACAGTCTTGTCCCCAACAATAAGGGCTTCTGTCGTGACATCTCCATCGCCGATGTCTTCCCGAAGGCAGGACTCGAGCCAAGAGGGCTCAAGCATCTTTTTGGAAGATCTTGCGCAGGTAGAAGGCGAGTTTCTCGTTGGTCGGTCCGTATCCCTTGTCGTACATATGCTTCTCGAGCATCACGACGAGTTTCCGAGCTGTGCTGGGGCGCTTGTCTTTGTCTTTAGCCAGCATCATCGTCATGATGTCCATGAGATCATCGGGCACATTTTTTGGAAGAGCGTCGAGATCAAAGAGCTCTTTCTTGTCGAAAAAAGACAGAAGCTCATCACGAGTTTTCACGGTCATGAGTTTTTCTCCCGTGAGCATCTCATAAAGAATCACTCCAAGGGAGAAGATGTCCGAGCGGCCATCGGTTCCCTCCAAGCGAACCTGCTCAGGGGACATGTAAGGGTACTTGCCCATGAGCACTTTCTTCTCATCAGGAGTTCCCATGGAAATCGCTTTAGCGATGCCAAAGTCCGTGAGCTTCACAACACCAAGCGTGTCGATGAGCACGTTGGCAGGAGTGACATCTCGGTGAACGATCTGAAGTAAATCCCCTTCACCATTTGTCTTCTGATGGGCATAAGAGAGTGCTCTCGAAATTCGAGAACAGATGAAGGCCGCCATCTCATGGGGAATGGATTCTCCAATCGTCTTGTGTCTTCGATTGAAACGAGAGAGATTGATGCCCTTGATGTACTCCATCACGATAAACATCTGCTCTTCATTTTCGCAGAGATTGTAAACCTGTGCGATATTTTCGTGAATGAGGTCAGCCACCAGCTTCGCTTCACTGACAAACATGTTGCGAGTATTCTTATTTTCGATGAGGTCAGCTTTGATGGTCTTGATGGCAACAGTCTTCTTGAAGCCTTCCATCCCTTGCTGTTCAGCCAGATAGACCGAACCCATCCCTCCGCTGGCCACCAATCGGACGACCTTGCAATGGGTGAGATATTCTACTTGTTCGAGATCTGACATCTTCGCCGGTCATGCTAGGTAGTGGAAAGGGCAATCAACCAATTAAGAATGTGAAATAATTCTCTCCTGATTCTAGAAACTTGCCCGGATTTTGAACGAAGCTATAAGGAAAGTCATGAATCTAGACGAACTCACACCTTTTGACCGAAGCTGTCTTCAAGAATCTGTCCGTCTTGGATACAACGGTGACTCCCGAGTGCACCCCAATCCAAGGGTGGGAGCGATCATCGCAAAAAACGGAGACATTATCGGAAAAGGTTGGCATCAGCGATGTGGAGACTCCCACGCTGAGATCAATGCCATTCACGATGCAGGAGGGTCCATCAAGGGTTCTACCGTTTATGTCAGTCTGGAGCCCTGTGCCCACGAGGGGCGAACACCTCCCTGTGCGGAGCGTCTCATTCAAGAAGAGGTTTCACGGGTGGTGTTTGCTATGGGAGATCCAGGACTGGGACAAGGGGGCTCAGCCCGCCTAAAACAGGCAGGTATTGAGGTCATCGGTCCCGTAGAATTTCCAGCAGCGAGGAAGCTCCTAGCACCCTTCCTCACTCAAGTCGATCAGAAGCGAGCTCATCTGACCCTAAAATGGGCCATGACCATGGATGGTCGAATTGCCTTGGCCACGGGAGATTCTAGATGGGTGACTTCCAGCGAAGCTCGGGCCCACGTTCATCAGATAAGAAGTCAGGTTGATGGCATCATGATCGGAGCTCGAACTGTCCTTGCTGACAAACCTTCCCTGAATGTTCGGCATGGAATCGACGGGCCAGACCCCCGCCCCCTTATTTGGGATCCCAAGGGCCGACTCAACTCCCAAAGTATGGAGCCCGAATGGTGGAAAACCATGTCCGAACGCCAAGCCCTCATCATCAGCGACCAGGGCGAAACTTCACCCCTGGAGGTCCTTCCCTGGAATGACGGGGACGGATTTGCAGAAGCCTTATTTGAACTCGGGCTGCACCACGTTCTAGTCGAAGGTGGGTCGGGACTCTTGGGAGCCTTTCTCGACCTAAGCCTTGGCGACGATGTCTTGGTTTATTTGGCCCCCAAACTCTGTGGAGGGAAAGAAAGTCTCTCTCCCATCGGTGGCTCGGGTGTCACCGAAATGGGCCTCGCCAGAAACTTAGAAGATATCGAAGTAACTCCCCTCGGACCAGACTTTCTCCTCAGTGGAACCTTGCCCTCCTCGAGCTGAAAAGGGAGCAGCAGAATGGAATATCCGGCATTTTAGAATATTTCCATATAAAAACATACCGATCCTATCCCCATGCTCGAGATAACACAAACGTTAAAATCCATCTGTAAGCCCGTGTAGGCATGCCCACCGATGGCGTGAACACTGCTAAACCTCAGAAGAAAAGAAAGGCTGACTCGTTTCTCCTGTCACCAAAACCGAAAATAGTTTCGCCTTGATGCCAGATTCCTCGCCTCCCTCATCTCGGAAAAATTGTCACTTGAGTTCCCTTTTCCCAGTGAACATTCTCTTCCTCGTAGTAAGGGTAGGCCAGAGAAGAAGCCGACTGATAGGTTCCAGGTAGATTCGCAATCAGATCGATGGGAAGGTCCACAACCTGCCCCTCCTTGAGTCCACGCCAGTAAAGAGCCAAAATTCCTTCCCCGGTCTCGTAGGAGGCAATCTTACCAGACTTAACCCACGATTTGAGTTGGTCGTGACGAAGCTCCAATCCTCCGGGCAAACCGAGTATTAAAATGGGAGTGGGCGTGTCTTGCGTCGCGGTCACTTTGAGCTTCAGATTGGTAGGGTCTCCTTCCCGTAGCTCGTCGTGAGAAAGAGTCGTGGTAAATCTGATAGCTGGGCTATTTGCCGATGGAGGCAATGGGCTGTGATAGTTCACCTCCAACGAGAAAGGCATCGGAGAGCCTCCTTCCATATGAAGTTTCAGCGTCTGCTCGCCTCCAGGTTTAAGGGCTCCACTGATATCGGGCAATTCCAATGTCTGCCGAGATTCTGGAGTAAACTCCAAAGGCTCACATATACGGACTCCACCAACGGACAACCAGATCCTTCCCGCTTTTCCTGGCTTAGCAAAAGCTTTATCGTGGGCGACGATGGCCTTTAGGGCAAGAATGGTTGCCTGTGTATTTCCATACCTTCCAGATTTGCCTTGGGTGTGGAGCCAGTCCATGGCTTTCCGCTCAGACGCCATCCACTCCTCACCACCCTTCAACCAAGCAAGAATAGCTAAGGAAGTGGTTTCAACGGTGAGGCTGGAACCACGAGAGGAGGTGATGGATGTCACCGCCCCATGGTTGTGCCCATCGGACTTTTGGGCTTCAGCTAGTTTCCTCAGGTATTCACCGGCTTCACCTTTTTCGCCAGCCAGATGGAGAAGGTTCGCCATCAAAGCCTGAATATAAGGGTCGGTATTATTGGAGTTACTCTTCATCAACGTCTCGATCTCTTTTTTCAGGACACTGGGTGCTTCACCGGATTCAAGAAGAGCCCACACCAAATAGGCGTCGGTGAGTTGCGAAGACGCTCCACCAAAAGAATCGAGTTTCTTAGAATTCTTCTTGAAACTGCCCTCGCCATCCCGTCTGTCGAGGAGCCACTGTCTGGTTCGTTTGAGCATAGCTTGGTCAACGTCCATGAACTGAGACATTTCGCTGAACTGCATCAACCCATAAGCCGTAAGGCCTTCGTGCCCTGCCCCTCGCCCAAACCATTCATAGCCGCCACCCTTGCACTCAAAACCGATCAACCGCTGATAGCCCTTCTGCAGTAACTTTCGAGTTTCTGCGATGATCTCAGGGTCGACCCCTTGATGAGAAAGAAAATACTGCTGAGCCATGACCAAGGGATAGCTCGTGGAACTGGTCTGCTCAAAGCATCCATGAGGTTGACGCATCAGAGACTTTAGTGCGCCATCCAAGCTTGATTGTGGCGTTGGATAAACCCTAACGATGCTCCCTAGGCTTCCTGGCTGAAGTGCCGGAGGAAGTGGCACTTCCAGTTCCCCATCTTGACCGGCCTTGAGCATACCACCCGTTTGAAGCTTAATGGGAAAGCCCTTCGGGCTGATCACCAAGGTATGGGTGACCTTATCTTCGTCGTCTCCTCGTTTCCCCGAAAGGGTAAAGGTGTGTCGGCCAGATTTTTTTGCCTCAAAGGTGATCATCCCTCGACTCTCATCAGAACTCAAACTAAGGCTCTTCACCATCTCCAGAGTGTCACATTCCAAACTGAGTTCAACAGCCCCTTCAGTTTGCCCCACCACACCGACAGGAAGAGCCACCTGATCTCCTTCACTCAGATGCAATGGCCATTTTGGTTCCAAATGAAATGGTGCCGCAACGTCAAGGCTTCCATCTTCAGACCCAAGAGCTCCGGTGGAGGTGAAAGCATCAGCTTGAATTTGAAAGCGAGTGAGGCTATCTGACAGCTGAAAACTGAGGGTCGCCTTTCCTGTGGAAGCGTCTGTTTTCTTGCCCGCATGCCAGTATAGGGTTTCAGTAAAGTCACGACGGTCACCCTTCACAACGGGTGCCTTGCGTATGTGGGCATACTCACGCAAGATGATGTATTCCAAAGGCATCTGAGCCATCTTCGCGTTCATCTCTCTGTTCTCGTCTCGAAAATTCCCCATTTCATCTACCATCTGGGCTCCCATAGCCTGCTTACGTTCTTTCGCTATATCGAACGCCTTCAACTTTCGTTTGCGAGGCTCTCTATTTTCTTTAAAGAATGCTTGAACATCAGCACCCTCTTTCTCACCCACCTCTAAGCCTGCCACGGCACCGCCGACAGCCATAGCCATCACCTCCGCACCATCGAAGACTCCATCTTCAAAGACAACGGCCATGGCCTTTTCTGGCATCGCTCTCTCAAGAATCATCATCTCATCACCGGCATCATTTTTTCCCTTAGCCCTAAACATTCTGGCATGGTGTCGAAATCGACGCTCCACTTTGGCGAAGGCCCTTTGTGACATTTCATCAGGCTTTGGAGATCTGTTCCAGTCACGCGCAAGCAGAAACCTGCGCCATCCCTGAACACCAAGGAGCAGGTCGAGTCTGGCGTCAGCTCCATCGTCCTTTCCACCCAGATAAGCCCCTGTATCTTTGAAATCGTCGACTTCGTGTTCGAGCAGAGCCATCGCTGGAAGGCGTGGAGCTTGCTCCCGGTTTTCAATCATCTCTTGGGTCCGAATGTCCGTGACGGTAATGCCCACCACAGCCTCAACGGGTTCTCCCTGGTCGTTCTTGGCCGTGATCTCGACTTCAACTCGGTCTCCCGGCGAAGGACTCTTTGTTTTCAGATCAATCTCGAGATGAACTTTTTCCTTAGGGTGAACGAAGACTAACCGCTCAGAGAGAGGCAACCCTTGGACATCCCAAAGGGTCACAATGAGAGAACCTGAACCCTCTCCCAAATTCAGACTCACGACTTCTCCAGAAGGTTTACCGCGAAGGTCCACCCGGTCGAGAACTTTCTCTCGCTTGCAGAGTGTCAGCCAGCCCGGCTCCACCCCTTTGGTCTCGACTTTAGCATCGACGGTCGCCCCGGTCAAAATCACTCCTGCAGCCACGTGCAAACTACCTCCCTCCTTCTTGGATCGTGGCAAAGCATAGGTGGCCCTAATACCAGAGGGTTCGGAGATCTTGAGAAAAAGCTGGCGGTCGTCTGGAGTGAAGAGAAAAGAACCCCTACCTTCATGTAAGGTCTGAACCATTATTCCTGTGGATTGCCCCTTTGCGTCGAAGAGCTCTCCTTTGAGGTCTGCCGGCTGACCGTCAGGTCTCCAAGCCTGAAAATAAACTTTCGATGTTGTGCCACTTAGAAGATCTCCTCCCTCGGGGAAGAAACTGACGTCCAAGGTCTGGAGAAGGATGGGCAGAGATTTCCCGTGGGATGAATCCCTACCCTTGTCGATAAGGCTGACAAAAAGGGTTCCCTCTCCACGTTGGATCATTTCTGGAAGGTTGAAACCAACCTCTAATTCGCCTTTTTCTGGAAAGCTCAACTCTTCACGATGAATCTCCTTCCCGTCGAGTCGAGCGATAACACTCACCTTGGCCCCTTTGGGAACCGTACCATCGGCTCGTTTAATCTCCACCTTGGCTGACACTCTGTCAGTTGGCCCATAGCCCTTTTTTTCAAAGGTGATGTCGATGTCGTGGAGGCGAGGTCGATAGGCTCGGATTTCGAAAGATCTCTCTGTTTTGGGAGCAAAGCCCAGAGGACTTTCAACCACGACCTTGTGCACTCCACCGGCCGTTCCCTCAGGAATTTTCCAAGATAGACCAAAGGTGCTTTCCTGACCTCCGACGTCTTTTTTCAGAAGCTCATCACCCGTAGGGCCCAAGATCTTCAGAGTGAGTCCAGCATGACCTTTAGCATAGGGTTTCTGATCCTGTGCGTTGAGAAGCACCGTTCTCACATAGACCGTTTCCCCTATACGGTAAATGGGTTTGTCCGTTGAGGTGTGGGTGAGAAAACGATCCGCACCCCCTAATTTTTCAGCCGTGATCAACTTCGGTCCGGGCTCTGATGAGCTCTCGTTGGCGTGGGAAATGAGGCCAAAAGTCAGCATCATGAAAATCAGCCCGAAAAGGAGAGTGCTCTTGAGGGGAAATGATTGCGTCATCGGATTTGGATCTTATGAAATCTAGGCGGGCATATTCTATAAGCCAAAAGGATTAAAAGGTCACAAAATATTTTTATGACAGACCTTCGACCCTTGAAATTCTCAGCTGACGTCCAAGTCTTAGCCTTAGAATCGACCCATGCCTGAATCCGCCATTATCTGGAAGGGTGAGCCCATGACTCCCCCACGTATCTTCTGTATCGGCAAGAACTATGCCGATCATGTGAAAGAAATGGGAGATCAGAAAATTGATGAATTGGTCGTTTTTATGAAACCGACCCAGTCCATCACCGATATCCTTAGAGCCGAAGATGGAGAAGCCCTTCACTATGAAGGTGAAATCACCTTTCTTCTTGAAAACGGAAAACCTGTCGGCGTCGGATTTGGCCTCGACCTGACCAAACGAAAGATGCAGGGAGCCCTGAAGAAAAAGGGGTTGCCTTGGGAACGGTCCAAAGCATTCCGCGGA
>Ga0233432_10000165_pt1 | contig 61177 bp, 68 predicted proteins | sample SI_122_August201_6_FD_179870 | JGI IMG/M metagenome (GOLD analysis project Ga0233432, IMG submission 179870) | Seawater microbial communities from Saanich Inlet, British Columbia, Canada - SI_122_August2016_10_MG | ecosystem: Environmental > Aquatic > Marine > Inlet | place: Canada: British... | reverse complement strand
ATGGTCTTAACCCTACTAACGGTGGCGATGCTAACGCTGACCCAGATGGTGACGGTTTAACCAATGCTCAAGAATATGCAAAGGGAACAAACCCTAACAATTCTGATACAGATGGGGATGGAAAACCTGATAACACAGACCAATTCCCGACAGACCCCAATGATGGGGAATACTCGGACTCCGATGGAGATGGAATCCCAGACGCTTATGACCCCGATTTCCAAGAATCTGATGCAGGTTCTGGCAACGGTGGAACAGAAGGCGGAGGAGAATCCGATGCTGGAGGCGAAGGGCAAGGCCAAGGACAAGGCCAAGGTCAAGGCCAAGGTCAGGGTCAAGGACAAGGACAAGGACAGGGCCAAGGTCAGGGTCAGGGGCAAGGTCAAGGACAAGGCCAAGGTCAAGGGCAAGGTCAGGGCCAAGGACAAGGACAGGGACAGGGACAAGGCCAAGGTCAAGGTCAGGGTCAAGGTCAGGGTCAAGGCCAGGGTCAAGGACAAGGACAAGGACAGAATCAAGGTCAAGGACAAGGACAAGGCCAACAAGGTCAGCAAGGCCAACAAGGACAACAGGGACAACAAGGACAGGCTGGACAACAAGGCCAACAATCAGGACAACAGGGCAACCAAGGCCAGCAAGGTCAGCAAGGACAACAAGGCCAACAACAAGACAATGGACAAGGCCAACAACAACAGGGCGGTCAGCAAGGAGGCCAACAGTCCGAGCAACAACAAGAGGAACAGAACGGTCAAAACCAGAACGGCCAATCTCAACAACAACAAGGACAAACTCAAAACGGACAACAAGGCCAACAAGGTCAGCAAAATGACCAGCAACAAGGCCAACAGTTAGATAACCAAAACCAAAATGGTGATAATGACAATGATGGTGATGGCATCCCTGATGAATTAGACAATGATGATGATAACGATGGAATCCCAGATTCCATGGATGATTCACCTGAAGACCACGACAATGATGGTATTGATGATGCAGAAGATAATGATGATGACGGGGACGGAATCAACGATTCGGAAGAAGTCAATGATGGAAACGACAACACCAACATTTACGACCACGACAATGACGGCATTCAAGACCGATTTGACTTAGATATTGATAATGATGGAATTGACAATTACAAAGACATTTATGACAATGGTTCTGATGCAAGTCGTGACCATGACAATGATGGACTTAATGATGGTGTAGATACTGATGATGATAACGACAACATTCTTGATGTTGATGAAATCGGAGGAGCGTGGAGTGCTTACAGATACGACCACGACAACGATAACATTTGGGATGCTTCTGATTCAGATGATGACAATGATGGATTATCAGATTGGTTTGAAAACAATGATGGAAATTCCCAAACTGGGCAATTTGACCACGACAATGATGGACTTGAAGACCACATTGACGAGGACGATGACGGCGATGGCGTGTTAGACATTTTGGAAACTGCTTGATGGTGTTAAGACCCCGAATTAAGGGTGCAAAACGACAGAAGTAGGAACATTTAAGAGGGTAGAATACATAACATTATGTATGCGAAGAGTATTGCGATATAACCCAACCAAACTACGGAAGATGTCTAAGTCCGAGTTGATAACACACATTGAAAACCGAACTGCCACAATTGGCAAGCGTTCAGTTAGTGCGTGGAACCGCAGAAATGATGTTGTGAGCCGACTTCATGTGGATTTATCACCTTTGAATCACGAAAGTTTAGTCTTTATTGCCAACTCACTCAATTCTAAAAATTGAAATAGCAATAGAACGGAAGTGAGATTATGGATGAGTATGCGGCTTCTTCAGGTATGTCTGACCACCAAGATTCAGAACATTTTTCTTATGATAGGACATGGGAAGAAATTGAAACCATGTTAGGCAAAGCAGAAAGAGTAAGGAATATGCACCATACTAAATTTCTGCAAGCCCGCAACAAAAAAGATAAACTCTATCATGCTCGTAACTTCAAAGCCTTAGAGGGTGTTTGTAAGACACTCCGATGGGCGTTAGGGGACAAGGATATTGAGCATCCATTGGATTAAGGGGAAGTAGTTTAATTCGGAAGAACGCTCGGTTTGCATCCGAGAGGCTGGGAGTTCAAATCTCCTCTTCTCCACTCAAAACTTAAATAGCGAGAAGCATAAGTTTTACCTATGGGTTTCTGGGTTAGTTCATCCTATAACGATTTGTTATACCCAATACCTACCTTTGATTTACGAAGTGGTATGCGAGCCATGCTTATGAATCCCGAAGTTCAAGACGCAGGACAAATGTGGCAATCCGATTCAGGAGAGGTTCAAACAATGGCTGCATGGAGAAACAGTTATGTTTTGACCCGCAGACCTGATGGCAACTTTGACGCAGTTCAAAAGTTCCCAGGCGGAAATCAAATTAACACACCTTTGATTCTATCTCCAGTTCCAGGACCTATGATGGCAGAAACATTTGAGGCTCATGGTGATGCCACCACCACCATACCCACATGGCCTGAAAGAGCCAACATTTTACCTTCCACTTACACAGACAGATTCGGAAAATCTCAAACTCGCAATCCTGTTCAAAGAGGTTCAGGAACATCCCAACCTTGGGAAAATCCTGATGATTGGGTAATTATGACAGGCAGTTGCACTCAAATGACGCAAACTTGCACAGACCCACCCACAGAGATTCAATGGACCGCATCAGCCAGAGAAAGCACACAAAGATTCTATGTTGATGGAGGCAAACCACAAGAAGCATACATGAAATGTAATGCTTGTGATGGAACTTGGACTGAAAGGAAACAAATTGTAGATATGTCCCAAGTATGGCATTGGATTTACAATGAAGAGCCAGTCAGGATGCCAAAGGGTTGGAGAGTAGATTCTAACGGACACATTACTAATTTACCTGTGGAATTAAATGTCAGTAGCAAGGCTGATGCACTCACTAAAGGAGTCGGAGTAATCACCGCAGGAAGTGGAAATGTAGGTGGAAGAAAATGGACTTATGATTTACCCTGCACTTATTACACCAATGCTGATTCATCACAATTTTCCGAAAGTGAATGTAATGCACTTGGAAACTCTGCCATACAAGGAGAATCCGAATACCTTGATTGGGCAATTAGTGAAATAAAAGATTATGCTAACAAAGTAGGCATTCAAACATTTTGGTGGGTAGATTCACCATTATTTACCGCAACTTGTGGAGATAGCAAAGACCCTAATTATAACGCTTCTGCTTATTACATAGATAATACCCGATGTAGTGAAAACCAAAATAACGGAGGCAACGGAGGGTCAGATGAAGGTTCAACATCATGGGGACCAATTCTCGCCGCAGGAGCAGTTATTGGATTAGCCACATGGGGAGCAACCATTTATGGAGTTGGTGTTTGATGGGAACTGTTCTTACTAATCCATTTGAATTAAACTTTGGAGGGCTTGCTGCCCGTAATGCAGAAAACATTAAGAAGGCCGAAAGCACCACACCCAGTTTATTATCAAGTGAAACCCGAACCACAAGTTGTAATTCTCTTTATCCAAATACTCAAGTAGAAATTTATGAACAAACAAGAGTTCATCCAAACCCATACAATAACTCTAATCTTACTGTGACTTGTGAAGGATATTCTTACCCAGACAATCCAGGTAGCGGAGCCAGAAATTGTGGAACCCGATATGAAGTAATGGGATTAAATGGAAATGTTAAAGGCACAGATAACCCACTTAACATTCCCACAAGTGATTTTCAAGGAGATATATTCACTCAAGGATTCAAACAATACTATTCATCCTTAGTTGATGCCCGCATGGTTAGAGATGCAGAAGTCGCACATTGGAATGTCTTTAGGTCAGAATCAGGGTGTAAAGATTCTAATGCTTTGAATTATTCTCCAGGAGCCTCCACAGGAAACTGCCCCTGCGAATCTGCCGAACCAGTTTGGATACAAGGACAAAACCAAACCAATAATCCACAATTACAAAGTGTTGCCGAAAGGCCAGGAGATTGTAGTTGTTTGATGCCTCCGACTAATTTAGACGGACAAGGTTACTTGGTAGAGGAGTGGGAATATGTAGGAACTCCATGGAATCCTCCTGAATATCAACCAAACCCACCATATTCTCGCCTAATTGACCAATGGAAATGGAAAAGAAACGATTCAAAAAGTGTGCTGCCCCAATCAGGAGAAGATGATATTTTGTATGCTATCGCAAAACCAGGTTGGAAAGCCACAGGTTTGAACCCACCACAAGAATTTATTGTTAAGAAAACTCTTTCTCCTCAAAGTTGGGACAAATATCGCCTCACCACAGCCACAGGCTTTGTTAAAATAGGTTGTTTAGATAATACAGCCATGAATTATGACTCTGAAGCCACTATTGACAGCCAAGATTGTAAGTATTGCACCGATTCTGACGAAAATGCCACTATTTTCAATCAAGATACACAAAAATGCGAATGTTTGGCAGGTTATAGCCTTCAATCAGGGGTATTTAGCACCAAATGTAAGAAAGGTGTGGCTAAATCAGGCTCAAATAACGGAAACAACTCAAAAGACAAGAAAGAAGAGGAAGGAATGTCTATTGGAACTTTGATGGCAGGAATCGCAGGAATAACTGTATTGGGGCTAACCGTTTTGGGATTATCAGGAGGAAAATCTAATGAGTAATTTTGATTTAGACCACACTTATTCCAGCGGAAGAGTCCAAGAAACTGTGGATTGCAGTTGGGGCTATCCTGAATTTATCAAGTCTATGATAGTAAATCCATCAGTAAGTATTAAAAGTTATTATGATATGTGGGCTGAAAGAGGCTTAACTGCCGAAGTGTTTGAAGGATTCAAATCACAAGCGGGATGTGGTGGCCCCCAATGTTCTGACCCCAACACAGGATGGAATAAAGAATCTTGTGCTAATGCCATTCAATTAAGTTCAGATTGTTACTGCAAATGTGACGGAGATTATGAGTTCAAAAATGGCAAATGTAATAAAAAGGCAAAGATACAGAGCCAATCCAACAATGTTACCGAAGTTAAGCCCCCATTTACGCCGAACCAGATATTATTAGGAGTCGGAGTTGGAGTTACTGTTTTAGTTTCATTAGGAATTTATATGACAGGAGGAAAAAAAGATGTTTAATCCATTTGATACCAACGCCCATGTTTGGAAGCCTATTTTCAATCCTTTCAATTTTTTACATGATGTTTATGCTTCTGAAGATGTATCTTTTGGAAGTTCTTATGATTTAGTAGGAAAAAATAAAACTCACCCTGCTTTAGAATATGGTTATGTGTATTTAGGCGATGGAACCGAAAGTAAGAGATTTAGTTACAGCAATTCCCACACTAAACACCTAACTATTCATCCCTATGGTTGTAGTTATGATAGTAATAATTGTGGACAAGTTTTCCGATTAAAACCCAATGCAGGTTACACAGTAAATCTCAAAAATAGCGACACAGGACAAAGTTATTCAATTACCCCTTCCAATCCCTTTGAATTAGTTATGGATAATGATGGCTATCATAAGTTTGAGTTTTTATCAATTACTAAAGATTCTTCCGAACCAGACCCTGAAGAAACAGAACCAGAATCCGATGAAACTGAAGAAACAGCACCAGACCAAACCGATAACGGTTCTACGGTCACCACACAAAGTTTTTCTTTCAAACCAGTTGACACCACCGAAACAGAAAAAAGCAACATAGGAATTTATGTCGGTGTTATAGCAGCATTAGCAGCCAGCGTGTGGTATTATACATCTCAATAAACTTAAATAGACGAAAGGCTAACTATTTTGTATGGACCTCAAGATAGACCCATACACAATCGGCGGAGTTGTAGCCATTTCTGCTGGCGGATATTTAATCATTAAAGCATATAATAATTATAGTGCAGTTTCCATTTGGAACACAATTGGAATGGTAACTATTGGCAGCGCATTGGTTTGGACAGGAGTTAAAATCTTCTCTACAAAATCCACAGGCGAGAAAAAGAAAGAAACTGAAAAGATTAAGGAAGATGTTACCAAAGCAATCGCAGCAGTTGGTGAAGAATCAGCCGAAGTAGCGGCTGCGGAATTCACACAAAGCCAAAGAGAGAAGTTAGCGAAGAAAGGACACGCACTTGCTGATGGTTCATTCCCAATCCGTAATAAGCAAGACCTAAAGAATGCAGTTAAATCTTGGGGACTTGCTAAGAAATCTAATAAGGCTAAGGCTAAGAAATTTATTAAACTTCGTGCCAAGCAATTAGGTGCTATGAATGAAATACCTTCAACTTGGTGATATTATGATTAACAATCCAGTCGCATACTACAAAGAAATGGGATTCACATCTATTGATTCCTTAGTTTATACAGGCTCTCTAATTGGTGCTCTCGGAGGAATTCTCGGAGTAGTCAATGGAGTTCGTTACAGCCAAATGAAACAAATTGCAGTTTTCGGTGTTATGACCGTTGCCTGTGGCTTTGGTCTAATGGAAGGCTTAGATATTGCTAACAAGTATTATCCAAAAGAATAGATTTATTAACAATCAATTCCTATATGAGTTGAGGACTATGACAGACCCACTCAAAAAACTTCTTGCTGAAGAACAGAAAAAGATAGATGCTAAACTTCGTTATCGTAGTTCATCTCAAGGAGAAGTAAAACTTCCCGATGTGTTACCCAATCTGATTCCATTTACGCCGCAAGGTGAAACTCCTGCTTGGACACAACACATAAAACCCCAAGATTCTGTTGAAATTGAGGCAGCCAAAAACAAACAAAAAGAAAAGCAAGCCAAATTAAATGGAGTAATTGGACAACCTTCTCAACAAAGAGGCAAGAAAAGAAGGCTTAAATAACAAGCGTGACTAAGTTAATGTATGGCTATTCGTAGGCAAGGTTGGACCGTCAAATGGGAAGACAACGGAACTACCCCCGTATCCGACCTAACTACACTTCGCACAGGCGAATCTATTTTTTATGACAATCCAGGTTCCGACAATACTTTGAAATCAAGAAATAGAACAAAAGACGACCAATTCATTGTATTACAATACTATGGAAGCACACCTGGTAGAAACAATGTCACCGAATCTGAATTAGATGACCCTTCCGCATGGTCGCCTGGAACTTATATGCAATATAAAGTAGGAACTACTTATTACTTTGAAAATTTAGATGGAACGGTTCAAGATGGAATGCCAGGAACGGCAGCCCCATATCCAATTAGCCTTAGTCAAGGTGTAGGAAGAAGTGGATATAGACCAGTTTTAGGAGATAAAACTTACATCCCTGTGGAAATTCCACCAGGGACTGATTGGGATATTTTATTAAAAGTTATCAATCCTTTTGTGGACCCACGACAACCATTAGATTGTTCTACCTCTTCTAATTATACCTGGACGGCGAACTAAGATGATTATCACACCTGGAGTTACCGATGATACCCCTCAAACGGCGTTAGATGTTAATCTTTTTGAGAAGGTATTAGAATTTCGTGATACTACTCCATGGACTGACTCCTATACCTTAAGAAATTGGTTGGGATTTACATATAGCCCACCACCAAATACAGGACCTGCCCAAAACCCTTTGCCAAACTCTATTGTTATCCGAGATGTCCAAATTGGAAATGACATTATGTTTGTCACAGGCTCTATTGACTATCTTTGGGTTAGTCCTGATTTTGGGGCTGGCACTACTACCTATTATATCAGAGATGGATTTTTTGCTTGTTGTAGGCTTGATAAATTAAATGATTTATCGGCATGGCACATGAATATCACCAGAGGGACTCAAAGGCTTTTCAATAGCAACCCAGGAATTGGAGCCAACGCAGCCCAAATTCCCGATTCAAATACTACTGCCGAAGGAGGTTGCTACGGCATGGCAATAAGTGATGGTTTTGGTTATGCAGAACCCACTATTAACTACAATTCACCTGCTGATGGAAGCCCTCAAATAGCACAAGGAGTATTCACCAGCGTTGTCGGAGGAGTCACTATTCAGTATAATGCTCAAACAACAATTGACAAGGCTGCGGCAGGAGTTGGAGCAATTGGGCCAAACAATACACAATTAGCCTATCCAATCCATCAAATGTATTATGCAATTCCATTAGATGGTATCGCCGATGGAACTACTTTTGACGAAGCATTACTTCCTGCGGATATTCGCACCGCATTTACAAACACAGGAAATTGGACTCCTGCCAACTACACAGTTTTTGGAGAAATTGTTGTTATACCTGTGGCTGATTTATCTTACACAGGAGTTAGAGCCAATCAACCTGGAAGTTACCGAGGAGCGCAAGAGATTCCATTCCTTATTGGGCGAGATATTCCAGAAATCAATTCTAAAAATTATGCCAATTATACACCATTTAGTTATACTGATGGATTAACAGCCTCATTCAAACCCGATATAAATGGAGGAGCACCAGCATTTTATAGAGATATTACACTTACCGCCGATGCCGATATGGTTGGTGGATTAAATGGCGGAGAAGCATCTTTATTAGGAGGTTTTATCACCGCAGGATGGGGTTATACTTATGCAGACCCTACTAATGTATTTCCAGGAATAGACCCGCCTACTACAAAACAGCGTCCTATCGTCACTATCGGAACTTATCGGATAGCAGACCCCAACTCATTTGGCAATCAAAAATCATATGGAAATATGGAAGGAACAGCCACGCAACCAATTTCTATTCAATCTCAAGCCACACTTGGGCAGCGTGAATCATCAGATAATCTACAAGGAGCCTATTACACGGGAATTCAACAATTAAGCACCAACAACGCTGCTGATGAGATGATTTTGTTAAGGTTATTCGTTCCTCGTTTTAATACCGCAGGAGGAAAACCATGGACTAATTTTTCCCACATAACCTACCACTATACCAATAAAAATCTACTTAATCCTGATTTGGGTTTGATGACAAATCCGATACCTCAAGTAGCCACCCAAATTGGACCACTTCTTTCTACTAATACTGATGATTTTACTTGGCAAACTTTCCCCACCACAGAAGAGCGAGGTTTCCAAAATACTTCATTATCTAACACTTACATTTTTGGAGTTCCATTTGCCCGACCAGATTCCCAAAACATTGAATCTGGAGAACAAAATTGGGGTGCTGCCTATAACAATGTCCCTCGTTTTTCCGCAGACATAAGAGGTTTTTGCGGAAGTTATTCTCCTGCGGACTCCACTAACCCATTATATGAAACCGTTAGGCCGTTTGTTATAACTTATGATACTGCTAACAGCAGCAGTATAGTTCCTGATTATGCTCAAGCCGATGGGGGAACTTGGTCGGTTCAAGCCACCGCCAGTTGTTTCTTTGATTTTGGATTTTCAGATACTAACACCCCGAATGAAGATAGCATAGTTGCAGAAATGATACAATATAGAAATGAAGAACCATCACCATTAAATGTAGTTCCTTATATCACAGGAGGCGTAATGAATATGGCCTATGATTTAGATAGAAATCAATGGTTATTGAGTATATCTGCCAATCGTGATGGCAACGAAAGTCGCCCTGCGTGGTTCATGGCAGCATCTTCTAATTTATCTCGTTTTGCATTCTTTAAGAGTGATGGCTCTAAAAATCCTGTATTAGCAGAAAAGAATGCCACCACAACACCAGGAGGAGTAGCCCAAACCACTTCTTTTATGTTTGCTCTCACCGCTGGAGGCACAGATAACTTCCGAGCCTTTACATTAGGTGGAAACTTTGGTTCTGCCGATGGTGTCGGAGGAACAGCAGGAACACCAGGCGAAGGAGGTAATTCAGGACCTATTCAATTAACTCAAATAGAAGGACCATCAGGCCGTGCAGTTATTATGTGGGTTGATTATCTTTTGTTTGATGGAGTAGATTCACTTATTGCCACAGTTGTTCAAGAATTAGGATTGTCAGTCACCGTTGAAAATGTTGAATGGTATAAAAGAAAAATGATTAGTGGAGATGTTCTCAACATGACCACCGAAGAAATTGAAGCATGGGTGCAATCACAACAAGCCGAATACCGCAAGATGCTGATTGATAATGAGCGACAAGGCAGAGTTCGCAAACGCCGAAGACAACAATCTGCTATTGCCCATGATTTAGAGGAACAAATTCAAGGAGAGTTTGTAGTGTCAGAAATGGACTTTATAGAAGGAGATTTCATTGAACGCAACCTCAAGAACATTAGTGCCTTCCCAGACCAAGATGAACAACTCAAAAACCAAATTATTACGGATGAGCAATTCAATTCATTAGATAGCCTTTATGGAACGCCCGTTCCTAAGAAGAAAACTTCCTTAGAACGGAAACAAAATACCGATAAAGTGCCAGAAAGCGATGCAGAAGACGACCAAACTTAAATATCCGAACAAAGAAGCCATAATTGGTAAAATGGATAAACAATATGAACGCAACATTATCGTGAACGCTACCGAAGATTTTTTGGTAATGACAACTGCTAAAATACCAGCAGGAGTAACTTTGAAACAAATTTTGATTGCACCTTCCGTTAATAATTATTCTGACTACTTACAAATGTTTGTTTCTATGGACACCGAAGTAATTTATTCGGGACAATTTATTCCAGATGGCATCAATGTTTCCATTGAAGATGGAGGTTACGATGATGAGAGATTGTTAATGTTTTCATTATCTTGTAACTTATGTCCTATTGATATTCGCCCTACTTTAGAAGAATCTTATTTCAAAGTCAAGATATTAGGAGAATATGTTGATGGTTTTGCAGTAGGTGATGATTCAATTTCTTATTTTGATAGTGATTTTAGCCTAAGTTGGGCCTAATCCCAAAAAGAGAACAATTAAATAGGAACGAAGTCCATAGAATTATATGGCATCCTTGATGTTATTTACTGGAAAGGGCGGAGTGGGTAAATCCACAGTATCTGCTGCCACGGCACAACATTGGGCCTCGCAAGGCTACCGAACTATTTTGGTGTCCTCTGACCCTGCCCACAGCACAGACGATACTCTCGGAGCATCCGTAGGACTCCAAACCACTAAGATTGCCGATAACTTTTGGGCCAGAAACATAGACGCAGAAAGAGAAGCCAAGATATTTGCAGATTCATTAAACGAAGCCAGCAAAGAAACTTTTGAGAAACTCATGCCTGGTGTAGATGCTGACTTATTTACTGATATGGCTATGTTTCCAGGAATTGATGAGTTCTTTGCTTTAGAAGAAATATCAAAATTAGTGCATTCTACTGATTATGATATAGTTGTTTTTGATACCGCTCCCACAGGACACACCCTTAGAGCCTTGACCGCACCAGATTATATCAAGACATTTCTTTTGAAAATACTCCGTATGAAAGCCAAAGTAGAAAACCTCAAAGGAATTTTATTCCGCAAGAATGATACAGCCTCTCGTATGGTCACCATATTAGAAGCCGTTTGCGAAAAGATTGACCGCTTAAAGGTCTTGCTTCGCAACCCTGACTGGGTTACAGTCAATTTAGTATCAATTCCTACGGAAGCAGGATTTCAAGAATGTTACCGAACAATTAGGTTTTTAGAATCCCAAAAAATCATGGTTAAAAATATCGTAATTAACAATGTTATGCCTAACTTTGGAGCCGAGGTTTGGGAAGCAGCCGCAACCAACATGGCTACTGCTTTAGTCAAATGTGAATATGATAATCAACAACCTTATTTGGCTCGTTATCATGAAGTCTGCCGACAACATCAGATTAAGTTAGTGGGAGTTTCCCGATTACCCTATGAACCACGAGGAGAAAAATTGGTTGATTATGCTAAACTACTATGGAATCCAAAATCAGGACTCACCTATGACCCAATCCGTTCCCTCACTATTTCCCCAAATAAAGTCCAAGTTAAGATTCCATTTGCCGCCGATTCTAAGTGGAAAGTTTCAGGAAATGAAGTCAAATATCAATTTGATGAATTTAATTTTGGACACGGAGAAATTTGGTATAACATCCCCACTCCTGATAAAGCATCAGGAAAACCACAACTTCGTAAAAACTCTTCAGGAGTGACACTCACATGGAAACAATGACCCTACTATTTGTTTGGTTGGGATTATTAACTGTCTTAGTATTTCTTATGGCAGTTTGTAGTGCTTATTTTGCTTGGTGGTATATTTCTTTAAGAAATCCACAAATAACAAAATTGATTGTTGAAGCCTACCAAGAAAAAGATAAAGATAAACTTAAATAGACGAAACAGTAACAAATACATATGAACGCTGTTCCATTGATTGCTACTGTCGGAGTTGTAGGCGCAGGTGCAGCCTACTATTACTACAATATGTATTGCCCAGATGCTAACATGAGCCGTAATGATGACGGCGACTGTGTTTGTGGTGATGGATATTACCTTGACCCAGAAGACGACCAAAAGTGTGTTGCCCTTTCAACTTCCGAAGCAACTGAATGTAAAGGAGTATTAGTTAATGGAGTTTATGTTTATGATGCAGACGGAGATGACCTAACGGAGATTCTTGCAGATGAAACCAAAGATGCTCAAATTGACTGTTTGCTATGTAATGCCTGTGAAGGTAGTTCTAAGCAAGCCCAAGACGGCCGTTGCTTGCGATGCCAACCTGCGGCTACCCAAGCAGAATGGCGTGAGTCTGATGCACTAAGTCATGGAGAGAGTTATTCTGAAGTTCCTACTACATCTCCTGCTGATGACCCAACTGGTTGGATTCCTAACTATGAATTGGCTCAAGCAGCCAAGGCTACTCCTGCCAACCCAATTTCTGCTGATTATGAATGGACATTAGTTACTGAAACTAACGCTTCTGCCGCAGAAGGAGTTGTAGGTCCACTTTACACCCCCTATCAATTTGCACCACAGCAAGGATATATGAAATCTGACCCATCTTCTTGCCCTTCACAACAATGGTAATGTTAAATAGATGATGAAATAATTCATTATCATGTATCTAACCTTTGATTGGGATGATGTAGAGCAAGATGAACCTCTTGTTCAAACTGCATTACAAGAACTACAACATCGTTTTGGAGTTGGTTGTGTTTGGTATCGTATTTCTTCATCGGGTGAAGGCATTCATGTCATTATTGCTAACTTATCTTGGAACTCCAGTTTAGGAAAGATGGAAATAACTCCTAAAAACTTTGAAGATGAATTCACATTAACAGTTAGAAAAGAGTTTTCAGAACCTCCTTGGGGATTAGAATGCAAAGGGCGTTTAATTTCAGATTCAGTTAGAACAAAAAACGGTTTCCGCACAGGCAGGATATTCGCTGCCAAAAATGACAAATCCGCAGGAGAATGGTTGCCTTATGTCTGACCTCCCTGATTGGCTTAGAGATTTTGTTTCAGTAGTGGAATTGAAACAATATCAAGGCTATGCTTTTTATGTTGCTGGAGAAATATCTCAAGATTCAGAACACATCGTTAGGTCTATGTGGAAAGGCATTCCTGTAAATGCCGTAAAACAGAAGATATAAATACAATGAACCACACACACATATTATGAGCACAGAAATGCGATATTGGAAGCGAGTAGGTTTTGCAGTAAGTAAGGGACAAGCACTTGAACTAATTGATAGATTGGCAGATAAGCCTCATGGTGCAGTTTTAGACGATGATTTGGAAGAATTTGATAGCGTAGGTGGAGATATGTCACCCCTGACATTAAACCGTGAAGTAGAGATGCTATGGGAACGAGATTTTGACCCTGAAACCGATTTACAAATGGATGAATCCATTAACTGGATTATTGTTGCTATGGAATTTGAACGCAACAAGAAACAATACATTAAAGATTTGAAGGCCGAAGGTCTAACTCTTGATGAAGCCAAAGAAAAGTATGAGTTTGAAAAGGCTGATATTGTCCGTAAGGCTCTTGACCTTCCTGAAGTAGAAGAAGTCAAAGAAATGATTGAGGACCAACAAAAGCCTCGTGATGGCAAAGGAAATGAAATCACCGAAGAGCGACTTGCAGAAATGGCAGCACAAGCAGAAGCCGAAAAAGAAGCCGCACTAATCGCTTATGGAAAGGCATTGAAAGAAGCAGAGGAACGCCAAGAGGAAGAGTAAGCATGGCCGAAGATGAAAAAGGCTATGATTTTTCTCGTGACCCACTCGCTGAAAAACCTAAAGCCAAAAGGAAACCACTCCCTTTGACGGAAACATTAGTTTTAGACATTGTAGATTATATGTTGGCTAACAAAGGCTATGGTTATTCCACACAAATTTCATCTTACATGGTAGATTACAAACCTCGCCGTTATACATCTCGTGAAGTAGTCGGCATTCTTAGAAACCGACCTTGTTTTAGACACGCTCAAGCCAAAGACCGAAAAGGAGGAATCCGTTGGAGGTTGGATGTATTGGCTTTAGAGAAGTATCTTACACAAAAAGGCTATGATGAAAGAGCACAAGAACGAGGTATTTTTGATAAAATCAAAGAACTCAAATGGAATCAAATAAATAGCACAATTTTGGCATTAGAAAATATGATGCCTGAAATTACTGACCCTTCTGATGACACCATTAACATCTGTTATGAGAACATCGCTACGCTTTGGTCTTGATTCGGATAATGGGATATAGATTCGGATTGAATGTCCGAAATCGCACAAAGAGTTATATATCAAGAGCAACCCATACATAACATGGTCTGGTTTATCCGTAGATACCGTAAAGGAATTAAAAATTCTGGCACGAGTGATGTCAAGGTTTCAGATAACGAAATTACAATTCCTGAATTTGTTGATTTTTGCCACCGAGAAGGAGAAGGCAAATATATTTTGGGACAAAGAGGAAAAGGAATTCGTGGTTTCAAGAAAATCACCGATTGTATCGTTGAGAGTGCTGAATTGTTAGGCAATTGGCAAAATAACACGAAAGTTTTCGCCGCCGAAGAAATTTCTGTTAAACAAAATGTCCGATTAGGAGATTTAAGCGATTCCGAAATTTTGGACTTGATGAGTTCTATGTCTGACACAGATATTTCATCATCTGATGATTTTGCTAAGTTTAAGTCGGACTTAACCTCAATTCATGCAGAAATCGCTCGCCGAGGCATCAATGGAGGAACTTCCTCCGCACCACCTTCCGAAATCAAGGCTGCTGAACCAGTAGTTGCACTTAATCCAAACAAACCTTTAGCATCTGCTGGTTTTGGAGTAGGGAAATCGGGATTGGCTATGGGATTCGTTGGTGGACTCATGGTTGGGGTAGTTGGAACTATGATGTATTACAAAAATAAAATGGATTCAATTAACAGCGATTTGGAACGCATTAACAAACAACTTAATGAAGCCGAATCTGCCATCAAGCGAGCAGAATCCAGAGAAGAAAAGAAATTAGCAGCCGAGGCAGCAGTTAAAAAGTATGATGCAAGGGTCAATATGGATTCATCGTTTTTAGCCCAATTTAATCGTGGAAATGGCCCCTCCATGTAATCGGAGGAATAATAAATGGAATTAGAAGAAATGCGAGAGATGCTTGGAGCATACAAGCAACTGCTGGAGCGAGAAAAGCAACTTGCTTTAGAGCAACATTTTCAAGGATTTATGGGTCAATTGAAAATTGATGATATTAAATTGAAAGCCGAACTTAAAACCGAATTCTCTTCTTTAATTGATATTTTAGAACAAGACTTGCCAATGGAGCAAAGAATGTTAAGTGTAGTTAATTCACCATTTATTTGGAATGTTATGCAACATAAAACATCTGCCAAAGAGCGAGAGTTGCGAAGATTGACCGTAGAAATTTCATCATTTATCAAAGGAGCATCGCAAGGAGCACAAACCGAACAACAATTTGTTCAAAACTTGTTAGCCAATTCCTTAAAAGAAGTAGCCAAGTCTATTGAATCAGGAGAAATTAAAGGAGCCGAACATCCCGTTATGGCTTGGATAGATTCAATGAAAGACGGATTATCCGATATATTCTCAAAAGGGAAGATTTAACTACTTTGCCTTCCATAGTGTAAATAAGGTGAAACCATGTCCGAATTTGATGATACCATCCGAACTGACAAAGAACCCGAACCTGAACCAGTTTCAGGCCAACCCAAGAGTTCTCAACCAAAACTTGAGTCTAAATCTTTAGTAGAGATGCTCACAGGAGATGGCGACATCAATGAATTGGGAAAACAACTTAACTTAGACAATGATATGACCGAAAAGGTTCTGTTACCATTAGTTAATTTCCTTGATAAATATGGAGTTGGAGAAAGCCTATCTACCAATCAAACTGTCAATAAAGGAGTAGGATTATTCGGATTTGTATCTGATGTGGCTCCCATTTTGCGCTCGGCTACCGAGTATTTCCAAGGAAAGAAAACAGAATTATCTAATGAAGATGAAGCCTTCTTAGAAAGAATCAAAGAAGCCCAAAACTTTGACTCTATGGCATTGTTCGTAGGAGAAGAAGTAGAAGACGAAGATTCCGAACCTGAAATACAACAAGCCCAAGAAGTCGGACCTCCCCCGCCTAACCCATTTACTGATGGTCCTGTGGATTGGAATGCTATGTTAGGAGTAGCCCCTGCAAACAGCCCTGCCGCTCAATCCTCTCACCAATACAGTTCCATCGCTCAAGCGCAAAAACAAACTAATACAGGCATTACAGGCATGGAAGCCCTTGCCGCAGAACAAGGTTTAACTATGAATCAAATTAAAAATGACCGTCAAAGCGTCACCAATAAAGGAGGCGCAGGTAGTGATGTAGATTATAGCAACAATGATTCATTACACACATTAGTTACAGGCGGTATGGATGAAATACAAAAAGCCATGCAAGGAGAGCAAAACAGATTGGCTGCTCAAAGCAAAGTAATTTTTGAAGGAGAAAAGTTAGCCACTCCAAATGCACTTTCAGATTATACGCCCAATACCACACCAGTTCCAGCCACAAAAACAATTGGTGGTTTAGAGTCTTTAGAAGATATGATGGCACGGCAAGGAATCTCTTCTTTTGAAGAAAGAGCACCTGACTCACAAGAGATAGAAATGTTTGATGAGGCAGAAATGGAGTTTATTGAATCTACCAATTCATTCCGAAACCTACAAACAGGAGATGAATATGAAGCACTAACTGAAGTTCCTGAAAGTTATTTTGAACAACCAATTCAAACTTTCCAATCTGTAATTGAAACGCCCTCTCCAATTGAAGAAATCTCTGTATATTCCTCTGAACCTGCACCAATAGTTGAAGAAATTGAATTAGAAGAATTAAATTACGATGCTATGAACTTAAATGAACTTAAATCCGAACTTCGGGCCGCTGGACTTCCACTTGGAGGTAAAAAAGCAGACTTAATTCAACGCCTGAAAGATTCGGAGGAATGAAGTTTGGTAAATCCAGTTTGGGCAAAATATGTGGCAGAACAAATGCCAAATTGGTTAGAATGGTTTCGTAATATCCACCTAAAATCTTATGTTGAGTTAGCAGACAAGTTTATTCAATTAAATCCATATTATGTTCCCAATGATGATGGGTCTGAAGCAGTTGAATTGTTTGATACCATGATTGTAAATAGAGAATTCTTTGATAGCGTCACCGATGCAGGAGTTAGAGTCTGGGCCAATTCAGGATTTTATGAATTTGTTGAAGCCTTAGACATCTATTCCATTAGATACCCTGAAATAAACATGGTATGCCGTCTTTTTAACCACAACATCAATTGGTTTAAGAGAATCTATCAGTTTTTACGAGCCGAACTTATCATGGAATTACGCAACGATGGGCGGAATTTGTAGGGACAAACTTAAATAACAAGATAGGGATAGTAAGTATATGCCTGAAGTATCATCGGAAACCCAAGGAAAGATTATTGCATATCTTACTTTAGATGGATACAACCAAGGAGCAGCCTCAAATCTTTGGCAGGACATATCCAATTGGCTTCAGGACCTGGAGGATGAGGAAGGGAACCAAATCTTTACTCTCTCTCGTAGTCGTTGGGAAGGAAAAAATGCACCTCTTAGTGGTGCGGCTGGAGCAAAAAACGCTTACAAAAATGCTTTACTCAATGGATTGGGCAACTTCCCTGAATTGTCTAAAGAAGTCAAGTATGCTTACGGTGCTGAAATCAAGAGTGGACAAACTGAAAAGAAAAGAGGCATGGGAAATAAGAAAGATTCAGCAGGAGATAGCACTCCAAAAAGAAATATCAAAGAAAACAAATTCAACTACAACGGATGGGCTTTCAAGAATATCTATCGTTTAGCCATGGGTCAATCTCTATCTCCTGATTATATCAATCGTGTTTCCACAGTTGGATTAGGTAATGGAAAATATCTTGACCAATTTGATGTAGAAACTGATTCGTGGACATATGAGGGAGATACACCCACCTTAGAAGAAGTAGTAGAAGGACTTGGTTCTGAACCAATGCCAACTGCTGCAACTTTAGCACCATCAGAAGTTTTCGTTCCATTTGTCCCCACAGGCGCAAGTCCAGGCATGAAAATTAAGAATCCAATGCAACAAGACACTTCCAAATTTCCTTCAATTGTAGCACCAACTCCTGAACAAGAAATTGCACTTTCAAAGAAAGAATGGAACCGACAAAAGAAAATTCAAGGCAACGACCCTCTTTATGATTTCACAGGAGAGGTTTTAGTTACTTTTACGCCATCCTCTTCCGATTCTGATATGCAACCAATTACTTCGTTAATTTCTTCTGCTTCCGATACCGATGCACCTCAAAGCGCAGATGCTTTCTTTGATGATGATGATTGGGGAGATGAATCAGGTTCTGATGAATCCACCTCCGATAACATGGATGATTCAAAATGGTTTTTAACACCCACTCTTCAATTCTCTTTCCGTAAAGGAGCAGACGCTTACTTCCGAGTATTGGGAGATGACACCTATATGGGACAAATGTGGGGCGTTTCTATTTCAGATAGTCAAGAACCCACAAGAGTTACACAAGTTAAACTTCTTTGGGATGAGCCATCCACAGGAACTCAAGATAATGCAAGCGGATTTGAAATTACTCTAATGCAAGACGGAACAGAAAAGGTTATCCAAGTAAAGAATAATCAAGTCACAGAAGGATTCGCACTTAATCAAACAAGTGATGGATATAACTATCTTGGTGGCGTAACCGAATCAGAGTCTGGATTTAATGAAAGTGTTGTCCTATACGCACACGGAGTAAAAGGATTTGGAGGACTACTCAATAAGAATGATAACATTGATGCAGTTGATACCCTAACATGGTCTGATTTGAATAATTCAGGCCGAGCAGGAGAATACAACGGCGATGTTTCCATTTCACAATCTTCACTTATTGGGCCTGTAATCAGAACTCAAATTTCTCGTTTCTATGGAAACCCAGATATTACTGATATGAACGCATTTTGGAAGAATTGGTCTGAATCTGGCGGTGCTAACGATATTATGAGTCCAATTAAGGGCGGTAATAACATTATCTTTAACCTTAGCAAGCAAGTTGTAATCAATGCAGACATTAAACTCTATTCAGAAACCAGACCTGATTACTTACAACCTAAAGCACTTAAGTTAAACATTACGGGAGAAGTTGAAGGAGAGAATTGGTCAGTTCCTGCTGAAACAGATGCAATTGGAGTTCTTGCCCCTAATGCAGAGGGTGTTTGGAGTTCTTATATTGATTTCGTTTGTAAGGGAGCCACCGCATCTAACTATTTCCCAGTTTATGGCGCACAGCAAAGATTCATTTTGCCTGGTGATGAAAAATACTTAGAATTTATTACTGCTTTTGATGCAGAAAAAAAACCAATCGGAATTCGTAATGAAGGCCGAATTGCAGATAGTATAAAATACATCACTTATGATAAGTCATCAGTAGTTATGAAGGATGGCTCTATGGTTGTCCCACAAGTTAAGGTTGCATTCTTAGAAAAGAGAGAAGACGAAGCCGAAGACGAAGATGACATCCCTGATGAAATTGAAGAACTAAAATTCTTTATGATTCCAGATGCTGAAGCCGATTTTTATGCTAAAGATATTAACGAAGAAATTGTAGGCGGTATGGTTGAAGGTGGAGATATGGTTCCACCAGACCCACAGATTGTAATTGTTAATAATGACCAAAATGCTGCATACAACAGGTTAGAAGACACACGCCGAGCCGATAAGCAATCACCATCACACACTATCAAAAATGAGTCAGGTGAGATTGTCACCAACTCAATCGCTTGGCTCATGGGCGAACAGATTTATTATATCGTTGCTACCAACGAAAATAACGAATCTTACATGGTAAAGGTTGATTTAAGAGTTCCACGAAGGGGTTGAAGAAATATGACAGATAAAGCAATAGAAGAAGCAACTAAGATGGAAGAAGATGATACTACTTTTAATGGCAACGAAACTCCAAATTCCGAGATTCAATTGCCAGGCCCTATGGGAACTATTGAAGGGATTGAAGAAAAGTGGCAAGAAGAAAACGCACCTCCACCAACTAATGCACCAGTTCTACCAAATCCAAGCACACTAACTTCAGAGGGCCGAACTTTAGAAAGCATTATCGGAGCAAGTGCGTATGCTAATTTAGAAGCCATTTATGAAAATCGTGGACAAAATATGGCTGATACAGTCACCATTTCCCCGCTGGATACCATCGGACACATTGAAGTTCAAAATGATAAGGAAGGCAACGCTAAATATCTTGTATTTTATGATGAGTCAGGAAATAACATCACTCAAACTGTTTTCCGTGAAATGGGAATTTCTACCGAAGGCAACATGACCCAAGTTATCGGAGAAAATGCTTTGAAATTTACTCAACTTATGTCTAAGTCCAACTTGTCTAATCAAGTTGAGGGAGCAAACCAATGGAGTCCATCTTCAATGGGTAATGCATTAGACCCTAAGTTCCAAAATTATCTTTCCACTTTTGCTGCAACTGCTCGCCGAACCCAACTTAATGACCAACTTAAGCAACTTCGTGCATTGATGCTTTCATTGAATGATGTTTTCGCTTTTGACGATTACCGACATTTAGAAGCATTTATGGCTGCATGGATGATGAAAGATTCAACTTGCCGACTATCAGGAGTTCCAGGAACAGGAAAAACCACAGTTATTGAGTGTGCTGCAACTTTGTTAGCCAACTCATATGGCTACAACACAGGAACTCGTCTTTGCGCTCCAAGAACTTATGAATTGGCAGAGGGAGAACAAAACAAAGTTTTTAACAGCAACTCCAGCCGTGAAAACATCTACTCTCCAACAGTCTTCCCTAATGGACAACAATACAACATCAGTTACGGCAACATTTCCAAGCCTGAAATCAAAGAGTTGTGGGAAACTTGGAGATTCAATAAGTGGCAAGAGCCAAAAAGCATTGGTGGAAACTATCTTTATGCAGGAAAAGATGCCAGCATGAGGTCATTTGTTCTTTCAAGCGGTTCTTATCTTTACAATTATGAATATCTTAAACCTCTCACCGATAGTGGAAGAGAAAAAGTTGCCCTACCACCTGAAGCATTCAGAAACCTACTTCTTCAACACTATTATGCTGATGTTCCATATAACTTTGACATAAATGATAGTTCTACTTGGCCTAATGTAGTTAATGGCGTTATTCAGATTCCAGAAGGGGCTGCAAAAAAGCGAATTGCTAAACCTGTTAAGATTATGGGTGCCGATGGAGTATTAGATTTTAGTTCAACTATTACTATCAATGATGGCACAGAAGGTGGAAAGTCATTCCCTATGCAATTAGCCACACCAGAAATGGACAAATCTCGTGTAGGCGATTTATTAAACACCATTACTACTGTAACTAATCGTGATGCCACAGCATTTATTCAAGATTATCTTAATAAATCAGGATTAGATGCACTTTACACCGATGCAGGAAGAAATGAAGGTTATTGGCTTCGTGAATTCTTGTTAGAAACTTGTTATGACGCTCGTGCCAACCCAGATAAATCTGTCGGTGGACAAAACTATGCTTCCATCTCTCAAGAAATGATTGCAGAAATTGGTATTGCTAAAGTAGATTACGAAAAGAGAGCCGATGAAGTGCTTTATGGTATGGAAATTAGAGAAACTTCAAGTTTTGACCCCTCCAAAGGCGCACAAGTCAGCACTTTTGACTTTGAGCCAACGCCAAGACCAATCGTTACCCAACCTGTTAAGTTCTTTAACGAAGCAAACCGTTCTAAAGCAGGTATGGAAGATGCTATCTTAGGTCTAATTGCTGAAAAGAAAGTAGAATACCGAGGTAGAGAATTCCAATCACCAAACTTTGTAGCATGGATGGACACCAACCCTCACCAAAAAGGAAACGATTTGGCATTTACAGACAGAATTGACATGGAATTGTTGTTTAAGTCTGTATCAATGGGTGGAAGATACAACATCATGTCAGGAAAGGGCGGTGGAGTCCCAGTTCTTGAACTCGTTAAGAAAATGACGCAAACCAATGCAGTTTCACCACTACGATTCACAGACCTTAGAGCCATGTGGGATTACATCGGAGATAACAAATCAGGAATCCAAATGGTTCAACCTGGTGGGGCTTATGATGGTTACCGAGATGTAGCCGCAATTTCAGTTCTGTTTTCTCAAACTTATCGTGTTCGGGATTCTTCCATTCCAATTGGAGATGCACCTATGGGTTGGACACAAAGCCCTCACGAATCACCGCTGGTTGATTTCTCTACGACTACCAACACAACATCTGTCAAAGGTGGAGGCGGAACCCAGTCACCTGTTTTAGATAAAGGAATAGAAGCATTCGCCAGGTCATCAAAACAATCAGGTCCTTGGAATGACCCTGCACACGGAATGCAACTACCTGCTGTCTTTACTCGTGTTCTTGGATTCAGGTTCACTAATTCATTAGTTAAGTTAGCGAGAGCCTTTGCTTTCCTTAGAGGAAAATCCTATGTTAGCCGAGAAGATATTGTGGACGCAGTTCCATATGTTTGCGCTCACAGAATTGGCCGAAGCCGAGAAGGACTTACTGATACAGAAGGTAACACCAAAGGTATCCCAGAAGGAATTTCAACAGGGTTTGCGTATAACAACGAACAAGAATTTTTGCGAGAGTTATTAGTTAATGGATATTTGATGCGAAATGTCAATGTAGGACAAGGCACAGGGGCATCATTATTAGAAATGTTAGACTCTTTCTATGAAAGATGCAACAACATCCTACAATCCAGCCTTTATGCTTATAATTATGAAGACCAAGTTTTATCGGCTCTTCAAAGTGTATTTAGTTCAACATTTGGTGAAACCGATACCAGTCTTTCACAGAATTTGACTCCTGTGCATTGGCATATCGCCACCATGGTTTCAGAGTCCGAAAGAAAAGGAAACACACAACTTCGTAAATATGCAGTTCCTGATGGAAACAAAGGAGGCTACCCCGAAATGTATTCTTATTATCTACAAAAAATCACATCTCCTATCTCTAACCCTGCATTGAAGGGTGATTCTTGTCTTTATGATGTAATGAAGACTCGTGTGGAGATTTTGAACAACCCCAACCTCTTTAGCGATGATAAGGCTCGTTTGATTACTTTGTGTGATGCTGAAATTAGTATTATGGCATCTTCATCTACTGATTCTTCGGCTAAGGCTAATGCTATTGAACCTGTTAATAATCGTGCATATTCCACCCAAACATTGACTGGCATGGGAATCAACCCAATACTTCCAATGCTTAGTTATGGAGATACATTAGGAGCATGGGCTACTGTAACCAACACAAAACCTGCTCAAGAGCAAGTTAGAAGTGTGCAATCTGGTTTAGCCATGACCGCATCTATGTTCACAGGAGCAGGAAATGGTGCTCACGCTGCATTATCAGGACAACAACTTAAACTGATTGGTCGTATCCAAGAGGGAGCAAGAGATATTGCCACTACTGATTCAATTGAATATGGTCGTTTCGTAGAAGGATTAAGCATCTTTATGAATAATCTTGGAACTCAAGTCGCAGGAGATGGAAAACTTATTCTCAATCCAACTAATCAAGACGGAAACTTTTCTATTGACTTCACCACTTTTATGAATCTTGTTAAGACACAAGTTAAACAATGGTCCATACCTGGAGATGATGCAGCAGAACGCCGAGCCTTTAGTTATATGGATAACAACAATGAAATTCAACAGAAAACTATTGATTTCAACTCTGCCGCAGGATTTACAGGATTAAGTGCTTGTTTCCGCCTACCTCACGCTGCTATCGCTAACTTAGACACAGGAGATTACAGCAGAACTTCGGAAGGCTCCACAGGCCCAAATGTCACTATTGAAGCACCTATCAGAACCAACACATCTGGACAATATAACCTTTGGCAAGATACTGAAAATGATTTCCTAAGATTGTGGATTAACCTTTCCTCAATGGGTGCTCCTGAAGAAGTGGATGGCGTTGGAAAGTTCCAAACCTATGTCTTTTCAGTAGCAGTTACCTCTAACTTTGGAACTTATAACCTTTTAGATGATACCGCCGAATTATCAGATAGCACCGAAAATCAACAAAATGTTGGTTCTATCAAACTCTTGCCCATGAGTGATACTCGCTGTTACAGTCAAAGGTCATTTGCGCCGCAGACCATCTACGATGCAGGAAATATCACAAAAGCAGACCGTGAATTTTGGTTAGAAACTATCGGTGAAATCCTTCAACCCCGACAATCTTAAATAGCAAGTGCCTCAAACATAATCTATGGTAGGAGAGATATATCGGGATGGAGAAATCCACTTGAGTCCTGAAATACAAGACCTCTACACAGGGATTAGAAATTTGGTGGGAGCACCGAATGTCCCATTGATTCTTCAAAAAGGTTCATTACACAATGCATCTACTGATGGAACTAAAGTCTATTTGGGCGGAGGATATGTAGCACTCACACTTGCTGGAAACTATCATGGACTTGATGGCGATTTAGTAGCCGCTGGTGCTGCATTCGTTATTGGACACGAATTAGGACACATCACCGTTCATCCAGGAAGGGGTGTTTCATGGTCTGAAGAAATTCAGAAACTACCTATTGATGCTTTTGAACAAATGAGTATGGCAAATATCATTTCAGACATTATGGTAAATTACATGGTGAGCCGAGGACAGAATTATATTGAAGGAAATACTGAATTCGGAGATGAATTAAAGTCAAAGTTGGAGGCAGGACACGAAGGGAGTTCCTTTTTCCGAGAAGCAGGAGGAGGACAGGATGGAGAAGCAGAAAGGCAAATGGTTGCTCGTTTATTATCTACGGGACAAAATGCTTTTGGACAAAATATGGTAGATAATCGTTACATACCTCCAGCATCTACTGGGTTATCACAAGGAGATTATTATCCAAACGCAGGAACAGGAAGAGAACAGATGGTTTCTGAAGATACTTCCAATCCAACACCTCTATGGCAAACAAAATTAGGTTATGGAAGAGGAGTTCAAATCTATGCGCCCCTTCAATCTTGTATTCCTTCAAAAATAAATCCCGAAACAGGAAGTCAATTTCCATCAAATTGGAGAATGGTTCGTATTGGCGAAACTCATACGGTTCAGTATTGCACACCTTGTAAATCATATCAAATTTATCAAGACATAACAGGACAATGCCCTATTTGTGAACGCTCTACCACCACAACATCTACATTCCGACCTGGAGATTACGAAGTTACCCGAACAATGACCTATGATGGTAGAATCAATCCAGAAAAGATTGAACCTATCGCTAACTTAGAGATAAATGGAAATTGGATACCAACAGCCTACTGTGACTTTTTATCTCCAGATACAGGATTAGTTTGTAATCCAAATTGGGCCGTTCACTTTGGTTATAGAGGAGAGCAATCAGGAACTGTTTTTGGAGGCCAGCGTTATACATTCGGAACCCGATTTTTATTACTTTATGAGTGGGCTGCTAATTATGCACTTTGGCCGCAAGGCTACGGAGGATTCAAAAGCCGACAAGCAGCCACACAATTTATCAAAGATATGGGATATACACTCCATGCCGCTACTATGGAAGCAGGAGGAGTTGGTGCTTAATGGGTTATCCTGAAAATACTGCTGTGTCTGGAATCGGACAAAGACTTCTTAATGATATATTTGATTTAATTTATCTTCAATCAGACGCACCTAAAAATCAAATCTCCCGAATGATTAACAATCGTTCCCAAATTAAGGAGGTTGTAGATAACTTCAAGACAAATGCACCCAGAATTGTCACACTTATGAAGCGATTTATGAAAGGAAACACCCATGTCCCTCGTGATGATGCTGGAGATTCAGGAATTTTCGTTTGTAATCCACTTTGGTTAGGATTTGGAGGCAACACCGAATCACCTGACCAGTCCGAACTTGGATGTGGACGGCGTGACCATTTGTGGTGGTGGGAATTTTTAGATTTCGGAGTCTATAATAGTTACACCGAATGGGGTTCATCTATTGGATTAACACCTTGGCCTCACAATTATGTGGACCAAACTTGGGATAACGGACAAATGGTAGTAGCCAGAGTTAGATGTAATACAGTTATGACTTGTGATGGACAAGAAGGTGGCTGTGGGACTACTTGGAGAGGAAGCGGAAGATGCCCTAATCCAAACTGTGATACCTCAGCCGCTAAAAGTTCAGGTTGTGGAAAAAATTCTTATGCCATGTTCCACATCAAAACTGATAAGCCTGTTTCATCTTATTGGAAGTTCACCAGCGGAAATTTCCGAAATGGTGCTCCAATTCCAGGAGCATCAGCAGAATTACCCAAAAAGACACTCTCTATTATGAGAGGCTCATCAGCCGCAGATGATTCCAATTCAGTTGATTGCTTTTATCGTTTCTACTGGCAAGGATTACCACCAGAAAACAGATTTTTATCAACATTTGACCAATGTATGAGTTATATCCCCTATCTTCAAATGGGTTATCGTTCTAATAATGATGCCACCAAAACCCGACCTGGAGGCTATAAGTGTAATGAGTGTGGAAAAGAAAGATTAGCCCCACCATATAGAGAAAATGATGAAAATGTATGGAATACACCATTTGATATTCACCCTCGTAAAACTACATTTACCACAGATAACTATCCTGGCGACCAACATGGAGGTCTATGTAAAAACATAGGAGATGTGGCAGGGACTTACGCAGGATTAGCAGGAAACTTTGGCTGCATTTGTGGCGGAATTTACGAACCTCGTTTCAAAGTTCCCGCTATTGGCGCAGAAGACTTCAGAATTGCTCAAGAAATGGTAACCGCAGGAAGAGAGGCAATAAACGCTCAACAAGTTTCAAGTTATGTCACCACCAGAACCCCAACAGCAGGTTCAGGACGGAGTTCAGCCCGCTCCGAATATGGTAGAGGAGGTAGAGATACCAGTCGGGAAGATGCAGTTTTTAGAAGATATGGAGAAGGTCGGGTTCTCACAGCCACAGACAATGTAAAAAAGATTAAAGAAATGCAAATTATGAGGGCAGGAAACGCTTATCCCTTTACCGTTCCAATTTCTAAAATGAGATATGCATTCACTAATACTCCACTTAGAATCTGCACCGCCCCTAACCATCAAGGCATAGAATGGACTAATCCATCCACAGGACAACGAGAACAAGGTTCACCTTTCAAACCACTTCTTGATAATAATGGCAACGCTATGGATTATTGCCCCGATTGTGGAATAAATGGAAACGCTCAATATATCACCACACACCCTGAAAGATGGCTTAATCCAGCCCGACCCTACACCATCACTACTGCACAACCATTAACAGAACAAAATACGATTGGAATCTTAGGAAGAGGACAAGATGGAAGACCAGTTGTTCAAAAGCAAACATTCTTGGAAAGACCTCAATGGACATTAGTTATGAGGGATTTAACCGATGACCAAGAAAGATACAACTTAAGATTAGAATTGCCTCAAGCCTACTTAGGAGATGTAATCCCTACTAAATTCACACCGCAACCACCACCACCAACCAGCGATAACCGACCCGAAGGACACACTTGCCCTAACGAAAGGCAAGGTCCGTTGGCAGAGGAGATGACTTGGTTAATGAACAACATTGCGGGTGACCCAGACCTTGTTCCAGATGCAGAGGACCTTAATGATGATGAATTGTTAGTAGAAGAAACAGTTCGCACAGGAGATGACACACTTAAAGTATCTCCAGTAGTTAGGGTCAATGTAGGAGATTTCATTTCAGGAGGGCCATATTCTAATGGAACTCGCATTACAGCCATAAATAACTCCACCTTAACAGTTACACCAGCCGCACAATCCACACGAGGAAGTGGATTTAACCCAGATGGCTCTCCTGTGATGACCACCGAGTTTGAAGCCCCATTTGTCATTAAGTTTGTAGCCAACACTAATGCTGATAACCCATTAACTCCTGACTGTTGTGATGGAGTCCAATCCCCACAATATACCTTTTTAGTTACGGAAGGAAAGTCAGCCTCTGCCTTTTACTCTCGTGTTGAAAGAGATTGGGTTGATACCTCACCTTTAGTCAATTATGGTGGCCGAAAAGGACTCCGATGGACTGAAGTTAATGCTGATGCAGCCGAAGAAACTACGGCAATTCACACCCAAAATGATGAAATGGGAGCCAGATTCCCGAATCAAATAGATGCCCAAGTGTATCGTGAATTAGTAGCAGATGACCAAATAGGAGCAGATGAATATATGCTTCCCAACCCCGTGAGGTATGGAATTGATTATAACTGGTGTGATTTAGATGCAGATATGCAAAACCAAATGGTTCAAGATATGTTCGCTAATGCTAACCGAATGCTACGAAGTGTGTTATCAAACACAGGTGGCGGAGGAAGCAATTGGAAGATTGAAGGCAACCACTCTCACTATTTAGCCGAAGAATCAGAAGTAGCCCAAAGCGGAATTGTTCAAAAGCACTTCAAATGTCAAACTTGTGAAGCCTTAGCAGCCATTGGATTAGCAGCCTCACAAAGAGGCATGGCAGCCAACTTACTTGAAGCATTACGGGAAAATACTTATTTCCCAGGTTATTCTACTATCAGATTTTATCAAAGAGCAGGAGATTTGGAGCGAGATAGCAATATCATACAACCCGATGGCTCTATTGATTTAATCCCACAATCCGCAGGAACATTAACTAAAGGATATTTAGAAGGTGCATTCAAATGGGAAACTACCCCTCGTGATGGAATCCCCGCAGGGTGGTATAATTGGGCTATCCGACACCTACAAGATTTGGCAGATGGTGGAGATTATCGCCTCGGCTAAAACTTAAGTATCAGTTTTATTAAGTAGATAGCATGAGTATATTCTCTAATCTCACTCCTATTGTGGTAGTAGGTGCTATGGCAGGAGGCATAGTAGCAGAATATGTTCACCCTCATGCCTATGGATTACATCTAATGCCCTCTACTGTTTTTACCATTTTAGATGACCAAAAATTGCATATTCACCATTGGGTTTGGGGTTTGGGATTCTTAGGACTTTATTCCTTGAAGCCATTTACCCGCCCGTCTGTTAATTCCTTAACTGTTGGATTTTTGTTAGGAGCAATTGCTCAAGGATTATCTTATTCTACCAGCCATTTGATGTTGTATGATGAAGAAGGTTTCAAACAAGAACGAGCCAACGCTACGGGGGACTAACAATGAAGATTGCTTACGGATTATCAGGAGAAGGCCGTGGACATTCTATGAGAGCCTCTGCATTAGGAACACAATTAGTAGCCACAGGTCATGAAATTACATTTTTTACCAGCGGTGATGCAGAATTACCACTCACCGAAAAGTTTGGAGCACAACGAATAAAGTTTCTACCCACTCCTAAATTCCATTTAGTTGATGGTAAGTTGAATGTTTTTAAGACATCTGTTGATTTTGTTAAGTTTATGTCATCTGAAAGACGCAGAATTTTAGCCCTAAGCAAAATGTTGAAGGAAGAAAACTTTGATTTAGTTATTTCCGATTTTGAACCATTACTTTCCAGAGCCGCAATTAACGCTAACATCCCAATAATTGCATTTAATTCTCAAAATTTTGTAAATCTTTGTAAAATTCCATTAAAATATAGACATTTATCATTACCCATTCATTTTGTTAATTCATTTATAGTTCCCAATTGTGATTACACAGTTGTTTCCAAGCCCATTAGAATAACAGATAAGAAACACAAAAATGCAACATTAGTTGGTCCTATGATACGAGAACACATTCTTCAAGAACAATGGTATGGAGATAAAGACCACATTTTAATGTATAGAAGTCATGCCTTAGATTGGCCTACCGCAGATATTGTAGAGTGGGCTAATTCCAAAGGTTTGAAAGTTTATTTTTATGGGAATTTAACTTCCGAAGAAGAAAAGTTAGTTTCAGAAGATTTCATCCACCGACCCATATCAGAAACACAATTTGTTAAAGATATGGTAGATTCTAAGTTAGTTATTGGAACTTCAGGCACACAACTTATTGGAGAGTTGGCTTATTTAGGAATTCCTGCCATTTTAATCCCAGAAAAGGGGCAAACCGAACAAGAACTTAATGCTTATTTAGCCAATGATAGTTATCCTAATATGGCTACCATTTCCTCGCAAGATGCCACACCTGAAAAATTAGATGAATTAGTTGCTAATTTAGATGGATTAGGAATTAAACACACCGAAGATGGCACAAAAGATGCTTATGCCGCAATTGAAAAATGGATGGCACAACTTAAAACTTAAATAACGAAAGCGAGAAGGTGTATTATATGAGTGGACAAACAGGCAATCTTGAAGATGACCCTTATGTTTGGACAATTCAAGGGCAACAAGCAAGAGGCGACCCCGCAGCAGTTGATTTCGTTAATCCTGCCAGAGCATTTTTTGATGGAATGGCTAAGTTCGTTAAAACTAAATCTACTGAAGGCACAAAATCACCCGAAGGCACAACAGCATTTATTATGGGTCAGGGAGCAGGAGAATTAGTAGAATCTACGGCAGGTCCAAATCCAGCATTAGCAATTGGTTCAGGCGAAGCGCAAGCAACCACAATTTCCGATTCATTCACAGGTGCAGACGGATATAACACATTTGTTCAACTTATTGTAGATAAATCCGAAGGAATGAACGCTCCCGCAGGAACTTGGAGAGGCATTACTCTTAAAAAGTGGGATTTAGCCAGAACCTTAGCAGCCATTATGGTAGCCCAAGCCAGAAATTGTGAAGCACATTTCGCTATTTATTCATTTGACGAATCAGGCCATGTTGAGTGGGCTGGACCTTCTGATGACTATGATGGAGCCATTGATTATCTTTTATCTGCTAACAGCACAGCCTTTATTCCAAGCGGAGATGCTTGTCAAGGTGCAGGAATGAGATACGCTATTGCAGGTATGAGAGGTGGAATTGTCACCGAAAATGGCACAACCGAACCCATAGACCGAGCAGTAACTATATCTTTTTCAGATACTTGTTACGATTGGGCCAGACAACATTGGATGACTAAAGACCTTCAAACACACACACCCATAGATATGTGGCTAAGAGAAAAAGGACCAGTTTATTATGTTGGTATGGGAGCATTCGGAGCCGCAGACCAAATTATTCCTTATTATGGAGGAGTTATGAGAAACACAGGCGGAGGAAGCGATTATTCCGCATCATCTTATCGTGGCAGTTCAGGAACACAAAATAATCAATGGGTTTATTTCCCAGGAACTATGCGACTTCAAGCCGAAGATTGTTATAGCAAACAAGCAGGACTTAGCCTTCCGCAAAAATCAGGAGGTTCAGGCAGACCAACTATTCCAAAGTGGCCGCATGATGGAGTAGATATGCAACAATTTTTCAAAGCAGTTCTAATGGCACCCGATAGAGGAGATGCCATGATTCACCTTGCAGGAACCTTCGGAGAGTTAGTTAGGATGACTGACCCTGAAGGCGACTATTCTTAAGAAGAACACTTAAATATCAGACGCAACGAGTAATAAGTATGGTTGATACACTATCACTTCCAGGCATTGATAGGAAGCAAGTCATCTTAGGAAAGAACTTGCATTTCCCTGCCTATGGAGAAGATTCTATTATCTCAACTGTGTTTTTCGTCACAGGAAAAAGAGGTTCAGGAAAATCATGGACTACCGCAGTTATGATGGAAGAGTTTAATCGTTTAGGATTACAGTTTGTTTGTTTTGATGCTTTAGATGCACACGGAAACCTCAAAGATATGGAAGGCGTAGAAGCCTTAGAGCCTAAAATCGGTCAATCCGTAGATATGAAAGCCTTAGTTACTAAACTCGGAGAAAGCGATAAATCATTAGTAGTAAAACTTGCAGGATTGCCATTGTTAAAGCAACAAGAATTAGTAGCCGACTATTGCGAAGCATTGTTAGAGGCTCACATGGGCAAGGGCATACACACCGTTTTTGAAGAATGTCAAGATTTTGTCCCTCAAATGGGCCGACCACTTTCCTTTGACCCTATCGTGCGTCTTTGTAAATTAGGAAGAGCATTAGGTTATGGTGTAACTTTAGTTTCCCAGCGACCTGCGGGTGTCAATAAAGAAGCACTTTCACAAGCCGCAGTTTATTTGGTTCACAATGTTATCAACAATCGTGATTTGAAAGCCTTAGATGAACAATTGAGTTTTGGCACAGATAAAAGAGTAGTTAAAAGATTATTAAATGGTATTGCGGCTGCAAGAAAAGGAGAGTGTGTAGCCTTTGCTCCTGAATACTTCCGTGACCAAGGTTATATTGTAGTAGATAAAATCCGAGCAGACCGAAGAACCGAACACAAAGGACATAACATTGATGTGCAAGCCTCTTCAGCCTATAATAACTCACAACACAGAACTACTGAAAATGAAATTCCATCTACACTTCAAGAAATTCAATCATTAACTGAACTGCAAGGATTTGAGGCACCCACCGCTATTCAAGATATTCCTGAATCTATGAAAGCCAAACCTTCCGTAACTTCATCTTTTTATCCACCTCTACAAGAAGGAAGCACACAATCAGATTTAATCAAAGATAAACCCGCTTACTCATGGGATGCTCAAACCATTGATACCAAACCTAAAGTTCAATATGATATGCAACCCGAAATTGAGGACAAGACTCGCAGAACCTCTCCATTAGTATTTATCGGAGCCACAGTTATTGCATCAGGCGTAGCCTACTCTTTGATTCGCAACCTATGAATTCAAATAGGAGATAACATACATTCTCATCATGTATGAGGTAGGCTCTTGTATTTTGTTAAGGCAAACTATTTTACCTCATCTTAACTATCGTAATATCCCTCTTGATGATACCTATCTTTGGGATAGAGAGTTTAGAGCCAAATATGGATTAAATATCAATCAATGGCTGTTAGAAAACAACATTAAGTTAGAGCCACATTTTATTCTTAAAGTAATAAAAAGAAAAGGAAGAAATAAATATAGGATTGTTAATACGGCAGGAAAAGAAAAAACAATCTGTGAACAAGAGATTTTAATCAAAGGAGAACCACACTTCAATAATGATTCTTTTGACTCTTGGAATCTATTATCTATTGTAGAGAAAGGGGCTGAAGATGCTAACCCCCTCCCGCCCCACCCCCAAGATTGGAAACCAATGGCACAGTATATTGAAGGAACTTGGTATGGATTAGCCCACGAACCCAACGGTCAATTTCCCGCTTCTAATCGGAATCAAAATCCTAAAAAAGAAATGCAAATGTTATCACCATCTATTTCATGGGATGAGATACCAGAAAAGAATTTGATAGTGGGATTGCCTTGGTGTGATGCTTGGAAGCCGAGAATTTCAGAATCCCGAACTGGAATTGGCTATCATGTAGTAGTCCCCACAGAAGATATTAGATATGCAGGTTCCATTTTCCGCAATCGCCAGGCAGAAGAAAAGACAACCTATCAAAAAGATGGTAAATCGCATTTTTATATTCCCATTAACCGATTACAGCCTTATTTTGGATTTCCTGAAAGAAATAAGTCAAGAAAATGGTTTGCTATCAATTGGTGTCCTCTTGGATTCTTTCACCTACTCACAGCAAATGCTTAAATAACAGAAGCCATGAGTATTATTCATGCTTGCACAAGATAGCGACATGAGCCAACCCACTCAATACGACCCAAACACAGGAGTTAGTTATTATCCGTGGGAAGAGGCAGAAATAGGAGCAGTTCGTTCCTATAATCTAACTAACATGGCTTCCATGTCAAATCCTTTTTCGCAAGTAATGGCCCCAACTATGGATGCACGACCTGAAGAAGTTACACAATCTCAAAGCCGAGATACCCAAATTCAAGAAGAATCAGACCGAGAGCCAACATTGGCCGATGAGGACACACCCTCCAAACCATCCTCTGTTAGCGCACATGAGTTCCGAGCAGAAGGAGATTCATCAAGAATTGCACCTCTTATAATGGGTGCTATGGTCGTTGGAATCTTGGGTGCTTTCTATGTGGTTTCAACTGCATAAGATAGAACAAACTTAAATAGCAAAAACAAGGAGAGATATATATGGCAAGAATGATTGGCAACGATGTGGTCCTACCTGACCTACCCTACTCACCTGATGTTCCGACTTTCCCAGAGGTTTCTTTGGTTCGTGATACACTACCCGCACACAACGCTATGGAGATGTTGGGACAAGGACTTGCCCCTGCTTCACCACGACCTGCTGCACCAGTAATCAATATGCCACGCTTTAACATTCCACAAGGCCCTGCTATGTCAGAAATGGAAGTTTTGATGGGCGGCGGATTTGGACAAGGTATTGTTCCAAACTCTCCACGACCTGCACCTGCACAAGTTCGTGCTGCACAAGTTCAACTCAACCAAGATTACTTGGCTCAAGATTACGACCTTGCTGATTACAACCCTTCATGGGGAGGTCTTTCACCACAGGCACAATACCTTAAGCCAACTTCACCACTTGAAATCTACAACTTCCAATCTGGACCTGATGTTTCAGGACTAACCAACATGAAGCCTGAAAAACTAATGAGCAAGATTAACGCTCACCAACCACAGGCTAACACAGGTGGCGACCCAGTATTTGAGGCAGAAGCCGTTGCTATCCGCCCAACTAACCCTCGTGCTTTCCACGCATCAGGACCAACTTTCAACATCCCACAGTCCCCACGAACAATTCCTGTCCGTGACCTACCTGTAATGCCCGCTTCCACCCAACCAAGAGTTCCAAACATCGCTAAGATGGTCGGACCTGCAAGGCCAATTGTTATGGAGGCTCAATATGTTGCCCCACCAGTTCGCAACGCAGATATGGGCGGAATGCTGAACAGCACCAGTAAAGTAGGTGGAGTAGCAAACTTTAACGGCCGCAATGTCGGAAGTTCCCTATGAAGCAAACTTAAATAGTTGAAAAGAAATATATTAAATAGAGATGATTGAAATGATGAAAGGATTATGCGATTGGACACAAAGCAATAATGGAAGCATGATATGTGGTGGACTTTTCCTTGTCGGTGGTCTTCACATGATTTTTTCCGAACAACAACCAGTATTAGGAATGCTTGACCTTCCTTCTTTTACCGTAATGGGCAAAGATGTAGGAGTTCAAACAGTTCTCGGACTCGCTATGGTAGTCTGTGCTGGAGGATGCCTTCTATCCTCAAAGGGTAGCATGGGGATGGTAGAATGATGAAAATGATTCTCGGCGGTTCTCTTGTCTTAGTCGGTCTTATGGCTGCTGTTGGCGGAACATCTGGATTATTCACACGCCCTCTTGTTGCTGGCATTTCCCTTCTTCAAGTCGGTGGAGCATTGGTGACTCTTCTTGGTGTTGCAGTTCTTGTAGGAATTGACCCACTAAGCCTTAAGAGCGATGTTTCTGGTGCCTCCGTCATTTGAACGGGGGAATAAACCATGAAATCACGATACCGTGCTGAAGCAATGTCTATCTGTGATGCAGGTTTGTCATCTTATTTAGGTAAAGCCCATAAGAAAAGAATTTCTTCAGGCATTTTAACAGGAATTATTGTCGGCGGAGTTTCTTCCGCAGGACTTTATTTCTATCAAAGATTTTTAGGAATGCCCTTTGATAATTTGACCACAGTTATACCTCTATTTTTAGGGGCCATTTCGGGCGCAGGTTATGGAAGTTTAACTTCTGATAAAGATGATGCTAAATTAACCTCTGATTTTAATTCAGTTTGTGATGAATTAGAGGCTCAAGAAGCCGAAGATGAGGAAGACGAATCTGATGGCGAAAATTGACAAAGTTTAAGTAGTAAGAACAAGGAGATTTATACATGACCTACGATGGACCAAAAACATTAAGTTCAGCAATGCGTGGCGCACCTAAGCGTGACAAGAACGGAAGACACCTCACAGTTATTCAACGACTCGTTGGAAAATATGGTATTGAAGAAGGTTCAAAGATTTATCGCCATTTTGGAGTTAAGCAAAAGAAAGCATCTCGCAAAGGAACAAAAGTTCGTGGAACTAAGTCAGGCCCACGCCGATATTCTGAAGGAAAGGTCGGAGGACCTGGACGCTCTCAAATTTATCAGAAGGGCGACAGAACTGGTTCATGGACTAAATCTGGCGGTATCACCCCACGCCATGCTAACACAGGAAAGGCATGGAGCCAAGAGCGAGGAGATGGAACACCAGTTGGAGGCCCACTACCTAAGACCAAGATGACTGAAAAGGCATATGGAAAAGGCAAGGGCGGAAAGATGGTAAATCCAAAGGGAGTTGTTGGTTATCCATTCGTTCCTGCACAGGCCCGTGAACAAAAAAAGAAGGGCAAGAAGTGAGCCTCAAATACAGGGGTATCTAAATGTCTAAAAAGTCTAATCTTGTAGATAATGCAATCATACTTCTCTCTTTGGGAGCAGTAGGCTATGGATTGTATATGCTTTTCCAAGATAGAAATTCACAGGCTTTTATCGCTAAGGAAGCACCTGCTGGAACTGTTGATAATTTCCAACAAGCATCTTTTGATGAAAGAACCCTACCATTTGCTGACACAGTAGTTCGCAACATGGAAATGCGACCCGAAGCCAATGCTATCTTAAATCAACTTTATGGCGGAGTCCCACCAGTTACAATTAGCGATATGTCCTCCTACATTACAGGAGAGTGGATTGTTTGAATACTAATCTAATGGGATTCTTAGGATTAGGTGGATTCCTTATTGGATTTATGGCACTACCTATGCTTCACACTTCTAAAAAAGAAGCATCTGGATGTGGATGCGGATGTAAGAGTGGTAACTGTGGTAAAAAAGACCAATACAAGAGTGAGATGAACCAAGATGTTCACGCCGCACCAACAGGAGAACTCAACCGAGTTAATCCAACTATTGTAGAAAGTGCAGAAGACATCATGGGAGCAGAAAATGTAGCCGCAGGTCCGCCTGGAGTTGTTTATATGCAACCATGGAATGATTTAACCCCTCAAATCGCAGGACCTTATTACAACCCTGTTTCGGTTATGCCTACTAATGGAATGCCAACCAACCCTTCTTATTATGATGGCGATTATGCATCAGCACACACACCAACAGGATTCTCTTATTATGATGTAGCCAATGATTCCCGCCCACAATATCAATTCCCTGATTATTATACGGCCGCTTACAATCCTTTGGATTCGTGGCGACCTGCCGATAAACAAATCTATAACAACAGTAGGGTGAACTGATATGACTACAATGCAAAATCATTTTATTAGCCGAGATACATCCAACAACTGGGATGCAGGATTGAATACCCCAAACCCTCGTATGGCAGTTATGGCTATGGAAGATGGATTCACTATGCCAAGCGCAGCATTCAAAGATTCTATCCCTATGACTAATTATACCCACCAAGAATTAGGAGTTTCCCCTCCCGCACCCACCCCTGAAGCCAGTAAAACCTTTGAATCTGAACATGAAGATGATGGAACAGAACCTCAACAGCAAGAACAGCGAATTGATGGAATGCAAGTTCAACCTGAAACACCAGGTTTTATGGATATTATAAATATGTTTAATAATTGGGCAAAAGATAATGTAGGATATTTGGCAATAGGCGGAGTTACCGCTTATGCTTTATGGCATTATGGTCGCAACAAAGAATAAGTCTGACCCATAATTTCAAATATCAGACCAACCTAACTATTACTATGAGGGCGTTTCAACCAGGAGATAGAGTAGTTTCTATTGCCATTATGGGATTAGGAACAGGTATAATTTATGCCATTCATTTTAACGGAGCAGATGTAATCTGGTCAGATGGCAGACGCTCCACAGAAAGATTTCAAGATTTAGTTTATGCAGGTCATGATGTAGATTGGAAAGACATAGCAAATACTTGGACAGGCAGTAAAACATTTGAGGCTGAAATCACCCGTCAAATTCCCATATCTTTCGCAAATCAGATAGATAGCAATCCTTTCTGGAGTAATTCTTTTGATAATGCAGTTGCAGTAACAGATATTACCACTAACTTGCCTATTTCTAATGCTGCAAAAATAAATGAAGCCAGAAAAAAAGCCAAACAACAATTTATCGCATCCAAACTTTTACGGGAGGGTAACTATTGAGCCTTTTAGAAATTGTCAGAGAAGTCCGTGAGCAAGGATTTAATTTAACTAAAGGAAAAAAGAACCTTTCAGGATGGGCTGAATATCAAACCTCTAAGTCAGGACCTTACAAAATTACTCAATATATTCCTGAAGAAGTTTATTCAGGATATTCCACAGGAATTGGAACTCAAGTAACCTCTTCCGCAGGATTTTCTCGTAAAGGAATTATTGTAGAGATTACTGATGGAGTAGAAACCTATTCAGAACAAGCCTTTGAGAACACCGATTTTGAAACTCAACAAGGCATTTGGAGAGATTTAGTAACTCAAGTTGAATCTATGGTTTATCCCACCACATCTTACAAAAAGATTGCCACACAAAGAATGGAAAATCCATTAGATAAGTCAGGAGAAGAGTGGAGAGTCGGAGATGTTGTCAATGTTAGCCGACCCACATCTGATGGAGGCGGATTTGCATTAGGCCATGTTCTAAGAATGTATCCAACTTCGGTGATTGTGGAGTGGCCCGCAGACGCTTTGCATCCAGGACCTTGGACCACAGAAGAAAAGAAAACGGCACTAATTTTTGTCACCCATGATGCCGATTTTTCTAAGAAAAAGGCATTCTCCGCCGAATCATATTATCACCCATTAGTAAATCCACGCCGTTCCGAAACAGGAATTGAAAATGAAATAGCCATTGAAAATGAAATGACTATGGCTCCACCATCTTGGGTTCAATATGCCACTCCAATTGGCGTAGATTTATTCCGTCAAACACCTCTTCCAAAATCGCAAGATGCGTGGGGAGAACAAGACGCACTTATGAAATATACCAATAAAGTTATGTCTAAGATGGGTCATGTCAATAGTTTAGAAAAATACAAGGCTAAGACGCTATCAAGGTCAAAAACATTAGATTCTCAATACGGTTCATAACATCAAACTTAAATATCAGAATCAGCAAGTATATTCTATGTCATGGCTACGCTCGCCGATGGGTATGTTTGGATTAGGTATTTTAGTGGCTGCTGGTGCTGCAATCCTGAATCCATTTGGAATCCGAGAGAAACTCGGATTCGCTGCACATGAAATGACTTATGCAGATATGGAACAAGTTCAAATTGAAAGGTCAGGCATCACTACTGATGTTGTCCCCGATTCATTAACTGAATCTTTTATGGGCTACAAATTCTTAGATTTACAATCAACAAATATGTTAGTTAATACCGAACCATTTGGACCTGGAATTTCTGATGTTCAACCTCGTTACATTAACCCTTATGATATGGGCTACACTATTGAGAATGAATTGATGGGCAAATTCCAAGCCGAAGAATCTAAAAAGTTTAACGCTATGGCACCTGGTCAAGAAACCTCATATCTTGGAGGCGGAACTGCTAACACAGCATCTATGATTAAAGAACGCCGAATGACGACCCCTGTTTCTTATGATGGTGCAACCACATCCACTACTGGTATTGATTATTCAGGCCGAAATGTAGTGCCACTTGTCCCACCTGAAGTTAATAATGATTTCCCATATTTAGTTTCTATGATTCCTCCACAAGAAGTAGGATTCCCAACTGTCCCCTCCGCCTTTTTAGGCGACAACCGTTTTGGAGATTTGAGCCGTAATTCGGAAACAGAAAACCTTAATGGCCGAGAGGGACAAAACGCACTCAATCCGAATGTTGAAACAGGATATATGGACACATCCACAGGAATGACGCAAAGTTTAAGTGTCTGGAGAAATCAATATAACTTGATACGCATTAGCGATACCGAGATTAAAGCAATACCTATGAGTGGCGGATTTGAAACAATGTTAAGGAGAGTATGAAGATGCCAGCAGAATTTACAGAGATGCTTTTAATTAGTTCAAATGATTATTGGGGACACGCAGGTTCTTTCAATTCTGAATATAATTTCTACCCACACACATTTATTCTAAGTCAATCTGGATATGCAGGTTTAGAAGAAGATGCTGACCGTAGCCGATTCTTCCCTTGCGCTCTATTTTACTATCGTGGCGAAACTGACAATCACGGATTTACACCATCTACAATTGGTGTTATGGTTGATGGAGGAACTGCAAGCGTAGGAAGAGTTCAAGGTATTGACCGTATGGGCAACCGAGAACGCCGAACCTATCAAGTTGGAGGTTCAACTGGATATTCAATTCCAGGAACACAACTCACTATGATGGAAGCACCAGATTTGAACACTTACTCTGCAATTGAAGCAGCCGCAGAATCTAATGAACTTTCAGTTCAAGGCCGTTTTAGTATTTCTGACCTAAAATACAATGTTGATGAAGTAGTTAATGCTATCAATCAAACCGCTGGAATTGAAGTTTCAGAAGCCGAAACCATCGGCCCTGCTGAAGTTTCTCCAAGCGACCCATATAATTACACTCCCATGACTGGCCCAACACCCGAAGAAATTAGTGCTGCCGAGTCCAATGAAGCCGTAGAATATCTGGCTGAAAATGGAACTTACTCGCACACCACAGGTAATTATACCCAAGATTCTTCACAGGCAGGACATGGAGTTCCCGAATACTACGGTAGCGGTTCGGCAGGTGAAACAAGAATGCAATATGATGAAATGAACTCGGAATGGAATGACTATGTAGGTAAGCGTGTCGCACATGAGATGCGTGGCTATTACAGAACAGGTGTAGTTGGAGATAACCCTCCAATTATGGCTGGAAAGAACAGACAAACAATCGCTCGTATGACTGATGCTCAAAAGCGTAAGTATTACGAAGAAGGCGGAGTTAAGACTGATAAAGGATGGACTAAAGGTGCAAACCGATGGCAAGCCCTCCATGTAGCCAAAGGAGTTGCTGCAAACGAGGCAGACCGCAAAGGACTATCTAAGAAACACGCAGAATCATTTGGCCCGTATGAACCTTCACTTGATACAGCCACACCAACACCACCTGCTGCTGAAGCAGACGGTAGCGGATATGAAACTCTTGATTCAGGAGTTTATACTGAAACAATGCTTGCAGAAGAAGATGGAACCGTAGTTCCTGGCACTTACGAATTAGAACCATCTCAAGAAACATCCCTACAAGGATGGGGACAAGGAGATGTTGTCGGAACAATTATCGCTAACTATGATGGAACACCATTTGGTTTCCGAGCAGAAGGAGATTATGCTGGATTGCCAGGAGCCATTGATGATGGTTTCTATCCAAATACCTATGGAGAAGATTCCGCTATCGCTTCAGGTCGTGGAGTCCCACAATGGTATGGTAGTGCAGAACAGTTTGAAGCCGAAGGCGAATTTAGTCGTGATGACTTGCTTCGTATGGTTGATGAAATCAGAGATATGATTGAAGAATTGGAGAGGATGACATTGGATGATGACTTGGATGACGACCAGATAGATGACACTTACCAAGAGTTAATGCAATTGGAAGAACAATTAGAAAATCACATGGAAGAAGCCTACGCTGCTGAATCCTTTGGACTTGGAGATTACACAGGAGCACTTGACAACGGTATGGGCGAAGGCACAGCCGCTGGTTCAGGAAACGGAGTTCCACAATGGTTCGGTAGTGCTGAACATGAACAAGGATATAATGACCGAGATGATGAATCACTTGGTATGCGTCATCGTGGACACCACTCACAATCTATGAAAGACCGTAGAGATGAATCCAAAGGAATGGAAAAGGCTATGGGCAACCGAGCCTATTCCGATGTTGGAACTATGGATGTTATGGAAGCGCAAGGAACAGGCGTAATTAACATGACTAATGGAGCAATCTTAGTTGGAGCCACAGTAGTTGGTGCATTAGTCGCCAATTTCTTTAGCAAGAAGGGCGAAACCGAAGTTTCCGAAGAAGCAGGTTCAGTTAAAGAAGACAAAGGCAACGGACAATAGGTGATTACTTATGACCGAAGAAGGCAACGCACCAATCCAAGACCCAATGGAATTTGGAGAGATGGCAAATTGGACACCTCTTGATGGAAGCGAAGGTCTAAAGCGAAAGCGAACCGAAACCTTTGAAGCAGACTTTGACTACTATTACAGCGTTTATGACAAAACACGAGGAATGGAGATTTTAGACCGTTTGCGAACCATGAATCCAGAAACTAAATCTAAAGCACTTGATTGGTTGATTGACAACGGTTTCTTGCATTCTGAAGAAGTCTTTAATTCTGCTTACATCAATGCTATGGGCGATGCTCTTTACATCACAAGTGAAGAAGATGATTATGATGATTATGATGCAGAATCTTTTGGTGCTGAATCACGAGTTTGTTCAGAATGTCAGATTTATGGATACTGGGATGATAACCCTGTTTGTCCAATGTGTAGGACGAAGAATGCTGAACAAGCCGAGGATGCAACAGAAACCTTTTACTTAGTTACTTTTATGGTGCAAGATGGTGATACTGAATACTATCCACGAATAATCCTATCAGAATCTGCCAAAAATATGTCAGATGAAAAATTGATTATCTACGAGTTCGGTCAGGCTGGCGATTCTGGGGACGATGGTTTATATTGGGTTGGAGATACTTTAGTAAGCATCTATGATAAACAACCTATTGATTCAAAAGCAAAAGAGGTGTTTGATGAATATGGATTTAGTGCTGAATCCCCTTCCGCCACCATCCCCGTTAATGAATCAACATGGGTCAAACCTGTTGCTACGGCACTCGGATTTGCACTTGGCTTCTTTGGAATACATGAAATCAAGAAGGTGCTTTGATGAATGGAAATAATTCTGGAGGCCCTGTCAATGCCCGACTTAATCAACTCATTTCTGTGGGTTTCGTAGTGGGCTTTTTCGGCTGCATAGCCTTATCTGTCTATCAGGCGATAAAAGGTAATTGGAATGTTTCTATGTTAGCATTATTATCCACTTTATTGTTATGGCAACAAATCCCTACTTTCATTGGTGATGGTCATTATTGGCACCGAGATATTTTACCATTTTGAATAACACTTCTTAAATAGGTAGTCTAACTATGGTTAGTTATGGAAAACGATAGCGAAGGTTGGGTTTCATGGGGACACTATGAGTTTGCTCATGCTGAAAACATTGAGATTTCTAATCCAGAAACCTTTGAAGGATTCGTCTTTTCAGGGGCTATCTCTAATAATCGCTATATTGTGTGTCCTCTTAAGTTCACCAAAGGTGAACCTGACCCCAGAGATATGAATCCCATTTGCGCCGAGTTAGATTGGAAACCATCAGTTATCACCGATATTTTTGTAGGCACTTCTATGAATCACGATTCAGCCTACCTCCAATTAGAAAATACTCAACGCCGTTTCTTTTACAGGTCTTGGCCGTTTGTTTGTTCCGAACCCGAAGCAGTTTTACAACAGATAATCGGTTCATCTGGCAAAGCCGAAATGGAAATTATGGAATTTTCAGAAATTGATTGGGATAAAGTTCAATCTCATGTCTGGTTTGGTTAAACTTAAATAACAGCGATACCGAACATTACACATGGCTGAAGAGATTGAAACTCCTGAATTAGTAGAACTTCAGGAAGTATTCGCTAAGACCGAATCTACGGTAGTCAATGAATTACCCTCTGAATCCAAATCTGCTGAAGAACCTTTTGAACAAAAGGCAGAATCAGGAGGACTAAGTGAAAATCAAAAGAAGAACCTACCTGAAGCATTACAAAAGGCAATCTTAGCCAAGCAATCAGGAAATTCCGATACCAAAGAAGGTGAAGAAGAATCTCACGAAGAGCCTATGAATTTAGATAAGATTGAAGAAACTTCGGAAGAAAAGCAAGAAGAAAAGCAAGAAGATATGTTTGCACAACCTACTGAAACCGAAGAACCCGCAGGAGAGTTCACACCCCCTGTGGAAGCACCTATCAATCCCACACCCGTAGATAATGTCAATCGTGCCGAGATTTATGCTGCTCATTCATTAGCGCAAAAAGTGGCTTCAATGCCCTTAGCCGAATATGAAGATTGGCTTTTCCCTGCACAGGGTAGTCCCGACCATCTAAGAGGTCAAATGTGTTTGGCTCGTATTGACGCATCACTAAAGGCAGCCAATGGTGGCCGAGGTGTTGCAGAATTGTGGCAAGTTAAAATTGGTGCTGCACTTTGGAGCCGACTTAATTTCCGAGATAATCCTGTGGAAGAAACTCGTTGTGAATTAGAAAAAGCCCCACCTATGGAGTTAATTCCTTTAATTCCTCGTAATGCTTCTGAAGCCATTTCAGTTATTGAAGAAATCCAAACAGGAAAGACTGATACCTCTGATACCAATTGGGGCGTTCTTGGTGCTTGTGGCGTAGCGGTTTTACTCCCTATTCTACTATTGCGCCGAGGTTGATAACATGACTAAAACATGGTTGATTGGTGCAGGTGTAATTGCAGGATTAGGATTATATCTTAACTCATTATCTGATTCTCCCTCTGACGAAGGAGAATCAAACACAGAATTAGAAAATTCTGATAAACCCTCTTGGTCTAAACTTTACCAGAAAAACCCTGACTTTTATTCAGGATATAAAGAATGGTGGAAAACCTTTTCTACTTCTTGCGGTTGGACTGACGATGAGCAATACTGCCCAGATTCTATTATTGCAGAAAATGGATGTTCCACGGCTTGTGTAGGTTCTTTAGTTCCATATCGTAATATCAAAAGAGGCGCAGGGGATTGGACTTCTGAATGTTCCAACGCAGATTTAGGTTCTGGCTTTTGTGTAGGGATGGAAATTGTAAATCCTACTAATTGTCAGCCATTAAGATTTAGATTAGCACCTACAACTGGTTCTAATCCTGCAAGACAGGCCCCGCAATTTGTTAGTAATGATAATTTTACTATGTCAGTTCAAGGACAAGTTTTTGGACTTTATGATATAGATTATGAAGGAATAAACAAATTTACTTATGGTTATACACATCCAAGTGAATACGAAGGATATTCATTTTTGGGTTGGGACAGACCTGATGGGGCAGGACCTCGCATCCAATGGAGGAGTATTCAATTGATGGGCGGAGATAATAACCTTACATTATTTGACTACCAATACGATGGTGAAACTGATTCTTGGAACTTAAGCGGACAACCTGATATGAACAATCACATCAATTTTAGAAAAGTTTGCGGTTACAGTAGTTGTCCTTCAGGGAGAGGAGAAACCGAACAGATGGAAGCATTTGTTAATATGGGTGCATTAGATAATTCTGATGGATTTTACAATGGAGTTTATACTTTGAAAATTGTTGGTGATGTTACCCGATGTAAGGAGTGGAGCGATACAGGGTGTAAAGATGATGCATTAGCCGCTTGTGAATTACACAAAGAAGTTACCTTAGATATTCCTAATTATGTAGTCATTTATTCAGAAGAAGTTTGTGGAGATTGTAATGATGGCATTTTGCTCCCACTTAACGCCGATGTAGAGGAATATGAAATTATGAAAAAATATAACTACTTAGAAGTGGACGCAGGTAAAATGAGTCAAAGAAGTGCTTACAATGAAGCCCCCAACGATTCTAAATGTAAATCAAGCGGCGGAATCAATTGCAGCAGCGATACCGCATCTCAAACCAACAATGCTGAAACCATTTTCCCACGAAACGGATTTATGGAATGGTAATACATCAAACTTAAATATCAAAAGCAATAACCATAACTCGGAGAAGTCACAATGCAACTTGATTTAGCAATCCAAAGAGAATTGAAGCGTTCACCTATGGATAGTGCTATGCATGGTGTTTCCGAGAACCTCGGAGCAGGATATACTCTCAAAGCCCTACCTCAAACCATGAAATCTGTGGATGAAATGTTTGGAGTAAATTTGGGACAACTTAATTCTCATGCTGGTGCTGCCCCTCGTATTACCGAGAAAACAATTGCACCTGCATTTAGTGAACCAGTTGATGGTATGACTCTATCTTGGGACCCATCTGGTTCCAAGTGGACTTTGGCTGAAACTGCGGTGGCTCCCGAACAACAATCAGGATTAACTAAATTCTGGAATACACTCACAGGTAAAACGCCTGAACCTGCTATCATTATTGTAAAATACGGCAAAGGTTCGGCACACCGATTCCTAAGTGCTTTGGAAACAAGCAATTCTATTACTCATGAAACCAAGTTGGCTATTGCTAACCGAGTTGTTTCTACACTAAATAATGAAATGGCTTTCCCAACACTTCAAAATGGATTGTCTGTTGAAGACAGTTCTGAAATGCAGATTCCAGGAACACAACCTATGTCTGCTACTAATTTTAACAATGGACAAATGGAAATGAACATGGCAGAAGGCATGGCAGGAGTTCGTAAGCAAAGAAACTCTACCTTTATGGGCGATACTGTTATTCCAAGCCCTGTTTCCAGAGCACAAGTCTATCAAAATGCTTCCGCATCAGCCTTTAATCAAAATGGTGCTGGACTGATTAACCGCCCACCAACCAAGATGCCAAGTCAAGGAAACTACACCAAGGTTTCCAGAAGTCTATGATTAAGTTTAAGTAGCAAAAAAGGAGAGAAGATATTATGATGAGCAACATTCCTGGAGCCGCAACAGTAGAACAAACCGTTGATACTCTATCAAATCGTGAAACTTGGGCTGGTGTCGGAGGCGTTGTAGTCGCTAATTTAATTGGTGCAACTATGGTTATGCTACCTTTCTACAAGTTAGGTCGCACATGGGGTAATGTAACTCGTCTTGCAGTTACTCTTGGATTGGGAAGCGTTATGCTAAACCGTTCCGCTAAGATGAAAGACCCTGGATTTGAATTCGCAGAAAAAGTTGGCGGTATCGTTCTAATTGGATATGGTATCGGCCAAGGTCTTGCTCTACTTAATGTTCCTGGCTTCCGAACCATCGGTGGTTTAATGCTCGGACCTGAAATCAAGAATGCAGAAGCACTTGCTCAATCTGGTAGTGGAAGCGTAATCGGTCAAGAAGGCATTTATGCTGACGGAACTGCTTACTCCTTTTCAGACATTAAGAATGCAGAAGGCGATGATGCTATGGTAGAGATGGATGAAGGAACATCTATCCCTGCTGACACAGGCACTCAAGAACCATTCGTGGCTGCTACTCTATCTATGATGCACCGTGGTATGGGCGAAGAACCAATGTATTCTCACACAGTCCCTGCCCCAATGGGTCATGGAGCAACTTTCAATCTCGGTGCTGAAACCACTACTCAATATATGGAAGATGATTTCGGAGTAGTCCCAACTGGCGGAGTGGACCAAAACTTTGGAGGCGTTGCCCAACCTTCTACCGTAGAAAGCCCTATGGAAGAAGATGTAGGAGCATATATCAATTCAGTAGATGTAGGCGGAGCAATTGCAGAAGGTCTTGGTGGCCGTAATGCTTTCGTTGCATCCCGTTATCCTGGTGGAGCCTCCACACAACCTCCTGTTTCCTATGGTGCTGAAACCAAAACATTAACAGTTCCTGGTCGTGCTTACGCAGCACAAACTGGTAGCGTCTATGATGAATTTGGTGCTTACATGAAACCTGGAACAAGTGCAGAAGCAGACCCAATGCTAAGTTTTGCTATGCCATCTGCGGGAACTTCAGGTCGTGGAGTCACTTTCTGGACCGCAGAAAATGTTAAGACAGGAACTATGGGTCGTCACATGAGCAGCGCAGAAGGCGTAGGTTCAGTAACAGGACAAATTAACTAAATAAAAGGTGAATAAAAATGTATGCAAATGTAGATAAAACGCTATTAAACAAGTGGACCATCGGCGGTAGCCTCCTATTAACAGGTGCTATCTTTGTAGGATTCGCAACAGAACGCTCTTGGATGACCAGCACTTGGTCTTGGTCAGGTCCTCTAAAGTGGACATGGGCTAAAACTTTCGGTATGGTCCCTCTATTGATGGGTGTCGCAATTCTAACTCGTATTGACCCATTGGATGTTCAAAGCCGTTCTCGTGCAGATTTAGAACTCCCAACTCTTTGAAGGTGATTTATTTGAAGATTCTAAATGAGTATGTTGTCGGAACTGCTATGCTTCTGATTGGTGGAGCATTTTTCTCACCTCGTTTTGCCGACATTCTTGTTTATCCATTAGGTAAGGTGCCAAGTGCGCTCCCACTTATCGGCGGCGAGCAAGTAACTGTTGGCCGTGTTTTGGGAATCATCCCACTAAGTATCGGTATTTCTGTATTGGCAGGTAAAATGTTTTCAACTTCTGTCCCTCTGGTAAAAGATATTGCAGATTCATCTCTTTCCGCTATGGGCGAAGGAGCAATTGAAGGTGCATTTGGAGCAGAAGGCGATATGACTACTTTAGAAAAGTGGGAAGATAAAATCGTTGGTTCAAAATCCAAGTCAGGAAAGAGCACCAAGATGAGCACCGACACTTCTAAAGCAAAAGGAAAGTTCAAGCCTTGGCAAACCGCTAAAACTTCAAAGAAATCTGAAGGTAGTTCTTGGACAGGTGCAGTTTCACAGGCTCGCAAAGAATTAGGAATCACAGGATTCCAAGCCATTAAGAAAGGCACAGCCCTTTACAATCGTGCTAAGGAAATTCATAGTGCTTAAACAGGGGATAGCCCCGTTGTTTGAAGACTTTTTTCAAGTAATTTTTGGAACAGAAGTTCCTGCTTATCAACGCTTTTCACAAGAGGATAGAAATAGAACTGATGAATTGGCAAAAGACCTATCAATAGAATGGCAAGATTCTGATTATGCAGATGATTCAGATAAGTCGGAAAAAAAGAGAGAATATGTAAGACTTAGAAAAGAGTTAAGTGAATCAAAACCTTTCCTGTTTGAAATCTACAAAATAGTAGATGGGGCATTCATGCCGAATCTCAATATAGAAAATGGCAAAGTTATGTATAATTTTAGACAACCACTTAATTTCCCCGATTCTGAATCTTGGTGGGACTTTCTTCAAACCTATAACTCACCTACTATAAGTATAGTAAAAAATCGTTCTGCCCAACTTTGGATATGGAGTTTTAGAGGAACTTCTTTGTTAGTAGAAGGAGGCGAGGCATATATTATGACTCCAGAAGAAATGCAGAACCAAATTTATCTGGATATGATAGGCTCTAATATAGATTGTTATCTTAGTTTAGCACCTATTATTAACTTTCTTGGAAGAAACGAATTATGGTATCGTCTAAATCGCCCCGAATAAGTGTTTGTTAATTCCCATTTACCCAAAATTGGGTAAAACCTTAAGTAGTCAAAAATACAATCCTATTATAGAGCGGAAATCCGCAACAAATGGAGTATGAAAAATATGTCAATGAGAAGCCAAGTATATGAATGGGCCAACCTTGCACCTGGCGGTGCTGGTTCAACCCTTAGCCGAAGCAATACGGATACCGTAGTGCCTGTTCCTGCGAATGTATCAACCGATATTTTTATCGGTGGTATTGGGAACAACATCACAAAACCTGCTGAAACCACAGCAACACAATTCATCGTGATTGAAGATATTTCATGCACCCCATGGGTTGCTGGAGCAGTTCAAGTTCGTATCAACACAACTGACTACTTCCAAAACCCCGATGTCACTCAAATGAATGGTGTTCCAGGTTTGGCAAGTCCTTACCCTCGTGGCTGCCCTTCAAACCTTACTTTGAATGCTGCTAACCCTGCTTTCACACCTGATAACCTCTTGAAGTCCTTTGACCTCTACCCTGATGTCTATGTCCTTCCTGGTCAAGTGTTCCAAATTCTTTACACCACCTCAACTTCTTCATCTGGAGCAGTTGGAACCGCACCAACAACTGCGAACTCTGCAACTGTTATGTGCTTCGTTAAATACACACTCTATGACGGACCTGACGCACTTATCGCAAACAAACTTTTGGAACTTGGTGTCACAATCAACCCAAACAATGTTGACTGGTATAAGCGCAGCCTCATTGAACAACAAACTCGTAGTGCAGTAGCCGCTACCGCCGCAGCCGCTGGAGGTCAGGCTTAATCAGAGTAATCTGATTAGAACACTTTATAATAGGAGATGAAAAAATATGTCAATGAGAAGTCAAGTATATGCATGGAATGGAAACAGTTTTATTGGAGCAGCCCCCGCTTTCGCAGCAGGAACTGGTCAATTTGGAACCGCACAATCTGGAGTTCAAACTTCAATCTTTATCGGTGGATTTGGTAACAACATTACCAAGCCCGCAGAAACCACAGCAACAGAATTCGTAGTTATTGAAGATGTGTCTTGCACACCAACTCTACCTGCCTCTGGTGCAGCAACAAGCGCAGCCCCATTAGCAATTGGTCAGTTGGCTGGATGGATTTTGAACGCAGCAGGACCTGGAACTTTCGGCCCTCGTGCTTACCTACAAGTTCGTATCAACACTACCGATTACTTTTTGAACCCAGACAATGTAACCAATGACGGTATTCCAGGAACAAGTTCACCATACCCACGCTCTTTGGATTTCCAACCTTCGTTCAACCTTTACCCTGATGTTTATGTCCTACCTGGACAAGTTTGGGATGTTCGCTACACCGCTTACGCTGCTGCCGCAAACTGGGGAACCGCCACACTAAACGCTGCAACTAACGGAGCAGACCACAACGCTTTCTGTAAATACACTTTGTATGACGGACCTGATGCACTTATCGCTAACAAACTTTTGGAGATGGGTATTTCTATCAATCCTGGAAATGTTGACTGGTATAAGCGAAGCCTACTATCCGCACAGGGTATGTGAAACCGCTAATCAGCAAATAAAATATGGAGATGAAAAAATATGTCAATGAGAAGCCAAGTATATGAATGGAGCAATCTTGCTCCTGGTGGCGCAGGTTCAACCCTGGTCCGTAGTGGAGCAGATTTACCTTGCACCGTGAACGCAAATGTATCAACCGATATTTTTATCGGCGGTATTGGGAACAACATCACAAAACCTGCGGAAACTACAGCAACACAATTTATTGTGATTGAAGATATTGCTTGCACTCCTGCAATCGCAGGAGCAGTTCAAGTTCGTATCAACACAACTGACTACTTCCAAAACCCTGATGTCACTCAAATGAATGGCGTTCCTGGTTTAGCAAGTCCTTACCCTCGTGGTGTCCCAAGTTCAGTTCTTGGTGGCAACGCTGGAGCGGCTGTGAACTTGGGTGGTGTAACTGTTGCACCTGATAACCTCTTGAAGTCTTTTGACCTCTACCCTGACATCTATGTTCTTCCTGGTCAAGTGTTCCAAATTCTTTACGCAACACCACAAGGAACTGGTGCTGGTGCTGGAGGAGCAGTTGCAGGAAACTGCCGTGTCGTATCTGCATTCCTTAAATACACTCTGTATGACGGACCAGACGCACTTATCGCTAACAAACTTTTAGAACTTGGTGTTACCATCAACCCAAACAACATTGATTGGTATAAGCGAAGTCTAATTGAACAACAAACTCGTAGCGCAGTTTCGGCTGCTGCTGCACAAACCAATGGAGGTGTCCAATAATGTCAATGAGAAGCCAAGTATATGCATGGAATGGAAGTAACTTTAACCCAGCACTCGCTACTGCTGCTGTGAACGCTTATTCAGGCGGAACTGCTGCAACTCCAGGTAACAACCTGACAGGACAGCAAGTTTCTATCTTTATCGGTGGATTCGGTAACAACATTACCAAACCTGCTGAAACAACTGCCACAGAATTCGTAGTTATTGAAGATATTGCTTGCACACCAACCCTAAACGCATCTGGCGGTGCTGCAACTAACAACCCAGTTATTGCCGCAGCAGCAAACTTGAACCCACTTCCTGCTAACGCATTAGCAACTGGTCAGTTGGCTGGATGGCAATTGTTCAACAACACTACTGCTGCGCTCGGTGTTGTATTCGTTAATCAGAATATCGGTGTCTTTGGACCTCGTATGTATGTTCAAGTTCGTATCAACACAACCGATTACTTCTTGAATCCTGACAATGTTACCAACTCTGGTATTCCAGGAACTGCAAGTCCATACCCACGAAGTCTTGACTTCCAACCTTCCTTCAACCTTTACCCTGATGTCTATGTGCTTCCTGGTCAAGTTTGGGATGTAAGAGTCACTTCTTTCTGTCTTGGTGTGAACTGGGGTAAAGAGCCTTTGGCTGCTGTTGCGCCTTCTGTAACTTTCGGAAACGGTTCTGACTTCAATGCCTTCTGTAAATACACTCTTTACGATGGACCTGACGCACTTATCGCCAACAAACTTCTTGAGATGGGAATTTCCATCAATCCAGGAAATGTTGACTGGTATAAGCGCAGCCTCCTATCCGCACAGGGTATGTGAGCATAGTCACTATCGCATAGTAATACCAAACATTTACCATGCCGATAGGCATAGTAAGGTGATACCATGAAAAATGACTACATACCAATAGTCTTTGTAGGACTTATAGGATTTAGTGTAGCGGGTTATGTCGCATCTACCCGATTGTTGCCTAAAAAGACATTGAAAGATAAATTTTTATCTGTCTTTGTGGTAGCATCTCTCGGTTTAATGATAGGTTCACTTACAGGATATGCCATAGCAGAGAATTTAGGTGATGACTGATGGTTTCATCTAAGTTCAAACGCTCTTTAGTTATCAATAGTGTATTATTAGTTACTGACCTTGGCGCAGGATTGGTTCTCTATAACTATGGCAAGTCTAAAGGTAGTAAAGTTTCTTTTTCTCTGCCACCCTCTGATGAATTTTGGAAGATGGCTGGTGTGGCTATGGCAACATCTATACTCACAGGTGCAGCCATAACTAAGGTTGAAGACCGACTTAAGGTTGAGATTTTTGATGATACCGACCAAGCATTTTTAGACCCTTCTGAATGGGATAGTTTATTTACAGCCTTCAAAGGTTGGAAGATAGGACAAGGAAATTCCAGCCTCCTGCCAGAATCAATTGATAAAATGCTAAGAGGCGGAGGATTTGATAAAGCCTCAAAACTTGGTAAAAAGAAAGTAAAGCAAGGTGATAACTAATGCAATCATTAACATTAGGTTTTTGTTTCATTGGTGTCGGAGTGGCTGTATCTGCTTACCACATTAACCGTATCTTTTCTGCCAAACCTCGTGTAGAATACTTTGTAGGCATCGTTTTTGGAATCTTGTTTTTGAACATCGGTAGTAACTTAGTTGCCACAGGACTTCACGATAAGATTACCCCAAACCTTAAATAGAAACTCTAATAATAATCCAATTATGAGCCTTCCTAAGCCTATCAATTGGATAAATCAACAGCAAGGTTCGGCTGATTGGCTATTTTATCAACACATTTGTCAAACCATTAAGAATTTTGAGAACATTGAAACTCCTGCGGTGTTCGCTTCCGCATTTCACGCTGCAATTGTAAATTTTGAAGACCAATATCCATCTCTAAGCACCAATAACACCGTTTCTACACTTAAAATGAAAGTATATCAACAAATTATCTCACAATTACCCCTTGAAGTGGGGGGAAACTCCTATACTTTTGAAGATTTGGTTGAAATTGATACCATCTCTAAAAAAATTCCCCTAAATGAATCTATTACCAGCCTACTTCTTGACGCTGATGACTTCGTTTTACAAATTTGGAACGCCCTCTCTTTGGGACTAAAGATATGCAATTATCAAGATAAAGGAATAGCCGCCATGAGAGAAACCATGACAATTGATTGGATACAAGCCCAAGCCAAAACACCCATGTTCTTTCACAAAGCCTCTTTGATTAAATTAACCGAAGAGTTGCCAGGAAAACATGGATTTGATGGATTAGGAAGTTTGTTTGGCTAATCCAGATTTCTATTTGAATGTTTCCCGCATCAATTCATATAGGTTATGACACAATTTCAAAATATGACCCAAAAGCCCATCCCTGACGACTTAAAAATTAGTTCTCCTATGGGTGATATTGTAGTGCCTACTGAATCCTTAAAAGAAGTATTAACTTATTTTACTAACAACATAGAAAAGACAGACCACATGGATGCTAACATCTCTGAATTTTTTGGCTGTGATGTTAATAATTTAGAAATCAAACAAAAAGACTATTCAGGGCGAGAATATGTCATGTGGTCTTATTCCCTTATGGAAATCGTTAATAAAGAATACGACATAATCAAAGTTGAAAATTTCAAATATGGAGATGCAGGAACACCGCCAATTTGGAATGAAGAAAAAATCAAAGGAGAAATCTTCAAGATTCCATACAAATTAACTATGTTTTTAGAATCCAAAGCAAATAAAGAACCCTTGGTTATTAGTTTTTGGCCCTATGACCAATATGAAATTGACATTAAGTTTTACTTTCAATCTGTCGCAGGAGTTCAATCTCGCTATTCTGACTTTTGGGAAAAAGTAAAAACACATTTTAATAGTGAAGGACTTCTCAAAGGAGCCAAGTTCTCCGCAGATTTTGAATTTTTAGAAGTTCCCGAAGTAAGTTGGGAAGATATTATCATAGAAGATAAAACTATTGATATGCTCAATCGTAATATCATTAACTTTATTCCACACATGAATATGTATTTAGATAAAAATCTTCGTTCTTCTCGTGGAGTTTTAATCACAGGACCACCAGGCACAGGAAAAACACTTTGTTGTAATGTAGTTATGAATCAATTAAAAGGTGTAACTACTATCTATGTGGCTCGTAATGCTATCAAAACCGAAGGACAAATTTCTCGTCTTTACAAGTTGGCTCGTTATTTATCTCCTACCTTAGTTATTATTGAAGATATTGACACATTAGGTGGATTAGACAGGCGAGAAACGCATGACCATCCACTTTTAGGAGAGTTCCTTAACTGTTTGTCAGGCATGGAACGCAATTCAGGAGTTATCACTTTAGCCACTACTAATTATCCACAACATTTGGATTGGGCTTTGGCAGACCGACCAGGCAGATTTGACTCTCGGATGGAATTTGGCTATCCTAAAGAAGCAGCACGAGAAGCCATTTTGAAGAAATACTTAGAACCATTTAACACAGGAAAAATTGATTTGAAACCCATTATCAAGAAATCAGAAGGCTTTTCAGGAGCCTACCTACAAGAATTGGTTCAGACGGCATTTATGTTAGCCTTTGAAGCCGAAAATTATGAAGTTGAAACAGTTAAGATTAAAGATACACATTTAACGGCTGCTTTGGATAATTTGTTAAAGCAACGGCAAGAGGCTAAGAAAGAGCGTGGAGTAGTGGAAACCACCGCCGATTATTACTCTTGATAAAACTTAAATAACAACACAGACCAATAAAAGGTATGCACCCTCCTAATTTGCGTCAAACCGTTATCGCAATCATAGGGGAAATCCCTAATTCTTGTGGCATTTGTGGACACTATGCAGATTCCATTTGCGCCCGATTTGAACAAGAGGTTAGCGTTAAACAATTATGTGATGATTTCAAGGGAGTGGTCTGATGGGTGCTATGAAAAGTTTGGCTCACGATTACGCTCTTTACCTACAACGACAGGCTCGTGAACAAGGTGATTTAGATTTTGACATAGATGAAGTCTTCCGTCAAATTGTTAATAGCGAGATTGATATTCCTCAATCTTATGTAGATATGTGGGTGAGTCGTAATTCTGTTTTTGCTTCAGAAAATGTTGTTTTTGATGCTGAAACTAATTCTTGGAAACAACAGAAAAGAGATAAAAAAGGTCGTTTTATCAAAGGATTTTCAGACAAAACTGATACTCAACTCAATCAAGAGTATGATAACAGATTACAAGAAGAGCAAGAGAAACAATCCTATTATATTGATGCCGCTAATGAAGAATCTATTTACAATGAAATGATTGCCCCGTATTATAAATACACAGATTTAGACCAAGATAAACAAATGAGTGCAGATGAATTTTCAGAGTTTTTAAGTCAAGCCATTATGGACAATAACTTCCCAGAAAAATTAACTGACATCTATTATTTTCAATACTTACAGAAGGTGGCTGAATCAGTCCCTCTTGGAGTTTTAGAAAAGTTACATGATGTTATGGAAATGCACATGAATATAGGACAAGCATCAGGCGATGAAGATATTCAAATTTTAGGAGGTCGTGGAATTTTTATCACAGATATTTTGTTAAACTTAAAACAAGGTCAAGAAATGTGGTCTGCTGAAACCTTTGAAGCCGAAGGCTTCCATGCTGAAAGTTGCGAACATAGAAGTTTTACTCCCGACTTTAACCGTGAGAAGCCAATGGACACAGATGATGAAGAGGAACAAGCCGTGATTGTTCCGATTACTTGTGATGGTTGCCGAAAACAGGGTGAAACGGTGTATCTTTATGGCTACAACGAATATGACAATTCAAACCTTAAATGGTTTGATGCTGAAACCTTTGAGTCCAATACCACAGTAAATAATTTTTGGAACACTTGTCACGATAATTCTTTTGCAGCATTAGGAAGGAAAATTTACTATAACTGTCGTCTTTTTGCCAGTATTAGTTCAGGTATGGGAGTTGTATCCAACCCCGCAGGATTATACAATAAAGGCAGAAGCCAACTAAGATATACCAGCGCACTAAAGGGATTCCCCTTAGATGCTTTAGTGGCCGTAAGTAACCAAGAAAAACCATCTTCTATTTCTGATTGGTATGAAGTATTAGATAAAACTAATCAAAAATTAACTCAACAAAAAAATGCAGAATCTGAAACTGACGAAGAATACACCACAGCAGAAATCAACCTTATGCGATACGATTTGGTAGAGCATGAATTAGAAAATTCAGATTATAATTTCCTTTATGATGTGCTACTTTATGGAACTACAGGTTGGGCTAATATGGAGGATGCTGAAGTTGTGCGAAAATTCCAAAATATATTTGAGCGTTAAATAACCTTAAATAGTTGGAACAAGTAATTTATTATATGTGCAACACTTGTGGATGCAAAGCGGCTGAAGACTCAATGGTTCGTAAGCACCGAACTATGACAAAAAAGCAGCGTCAAGATATGCAAGATGCTGTGCAGGATGTAGATTATATGAGAGAAAAGTTTCAAGCCATGGAAGTATTTCCAGCAGGACAGCATGATATTGATGAGGCTCGCCGAGTTTTAGAAACTATGTATTCAAACATTGAAATTTACGATGTTATTTACATGACTAAAAAAACAGGAAAGAGTAACGCATTCCACATCTTTATGGAAACCAACCGTGGCGGATTCAATGTCTATGGCCGAATCGGTTACGATGCACCTAAGATTTACGGTCCAATGTCTGACCGAGAATATAATGCTAAAATTAGTAAGAAAGCAAAGGGTGGATATAGCAAGGAAACATCGTTTTCTGCGGAAGGTGAATCACATGATTACACCCCTGAAACTTACGACCCACTTACAGAATCTCCACAAACCTATGACCCAATGAGCGAATCTTATTCTGCTGAAAATGTTCTCTTTATTGACCAAACAGGACAGGAAACTATTATGGATGAATTTATTGATGAAGGCGAAGATTACGATGATGCAGAAGAATATGCTCGCAAGGCTATGAAAAAGATGAATGCAGAAGGTCGCAAACGCCGATACGGAAAGCGACAACGCTTTGACCACATCAAGGGAAATTCTCGTTATTTGGCTCGTGATGCTAAAGGCCGATGGATTAGTAATGTAGGAGTTAGCGGTTCAATCAAGCAAGACCTACGAAGTAATGCTAAATCTCGCCAACCAGTAGGATTCCGTGGCTTAGGCGATTCCGATGCAAAACACGCTGAAGGCATGGTTTTGACTGATGCTATGGTTCAATGGGAAGATGGATTTGGAACAAGTTCACCCTCTGCACCTCCTATTGGCATCCATTTCGGCGCAGAAGCATACACAGATATGTATCCTCAAAACTCTGCTGAAGTAAGTGGAATGACAGGCAACGGAGTTCCTGTGGCTTATGGCTCAGGTTCTTCTCAATATGTTGAACCTCCTGTTCGCATGGGTGCTGAAGAATACGGAACTATGATGACATTTGGAGAAATTAGTTATGAATATGACTATGAAGATATAGATGGAATGGATGGTTCCGATGTGGTTGGCATAATGAATTCCGTTGAGTCCTATATTGCCGATTCTGACTCAGGAGAGGGAACTGGTAAGGTCACTTATACAATTTCTATGGATGATGGCCGAGAGGAAGATATTGAGGTATTTATATCATGGAAAAACTCTTATTCAGGTATCAATTCCGCAGAAGGCCAATCAGGATTTACTTATGCAGAAGAAGATTTTATCCCTAATTCTTATGGAGAAGATTCTGCTTTAACATCTGGTCGTGGAGTTCCACAATGGTATGGCTCGGCGGAAACTCTGATGGCAGAAGGTTGGCAACACTTTGAGGCTATGGAAGTATTTCCACCAAGTTATGATGGAGATTTGGCAAACAGCATGAACCGTATCAAAGAAAAATACCCTCGTGCTCGTTTAGTGGATTCAACACCAATTTACCTTACCAAGCGTCAAGGTAGTATGAACCGTTTCCACTTCTTTATTCAAACCTCTGCTGGTAACTTTAATGTTTATGGCCGTATTGGTTATCCTAACCCACAAGTTTATGGTCCAATGACATCAGGAATCTATGCAGATAAAATGCGAACCAAGATTCGTAAAGGTTACAAAAAGAGTGCAGAAACATTTGAGAACCCAATGATTGATGAAGGTTATTATCCAAATTCATTTGGTGAATCATCCGCAGTTATTTCAAGCAACGGAGTTCCACAATGGTTTGGCTCGGCTGAAAACATCGTTCTTGAAAAGCCAATTGAAACAGGTGCTAAACTTGGATTAGGCTTTGTCTTAATGAGTGCTGGTGTAACTATTGCATCAGTTTTGACTGGAATGTTTTTGGGTGAATAATTATGACTGATTGGAAAGATGTTGCACTTAATTTGGGAGCATTATCCTTAGTAGGATTTGTAGTTGCTTTCGGAGTTCGTGGAGGCTGGAAGATTGCACAAGAAGTTATGGGTGCTGAAAATGTTAAAGAAGCGCACACACCTGCTCAAGAATCTCTTGACGCATGGGGAGTAGTTAATAATTCAGGAGATATTCAAAGAGTTTCCACCCAACGAGGCATTATTAACGGTCAAGCAGTTGGTCAAACTCTTAATTTAGGAAACATTGGACCTTATGAGAAAATGGTTAATGGCCCTGATTTGTCATCATACAGCATGACTTTATCTACTACCTATCCAGAATTCGGTCAGAATTATGGAGGAAGTGCAGTTGGCGCAAATTGATTTAGTTATAATCAACCTACCGTCCGCTAATCTTAAATATCAAGAGGTATAAACTAAATACAGGTGAGCCTATGGATTTCGCAGCATTAAGGTCCTCAATTTTTGAAGGTGAAGAAGATGATGCTGTGGCGGAAACACCTATCAAAGACCAACTATCCCGCCCATTAGTCGGATTTCCAATACTTATGGGAATTGGTTCATTAGGATTGTGGGCTTTTGACAAGTATTCACAAGATGGAAAACTATTGTCTTCAGAAGGAGAATACAATTACCGACCTTTCGTAGTAAGTGCTATGGGTTTGTTCCCATTAGGATTTGGTTTAGGAGGTTTATTCCGAGGTTTAGATGCTCACGATGAAGTCAATAAATATGAGCAAGTATTAGAAACTGCGGAAGCCGAAATGCAAAGGTTAGAAACCGAAGCCGCAGAAAAAGAAGCCGAAGAACAATCACAAGAGCAGCAGGAACAATACGCTGCTGAATCTCACGCAGGTTCTATGTCTTTCTTTCTAAATGCTGCATCAGCCCCTAATTCAAACACTATGGGCATTTACGGAGATGCCGTAGGACAACAAGGAGTATCTACCAGAGGTAATTTCCAAAAAGATATATTCGGATTCTAAGAGATAGATTGATATAGTCGTGAAACGGAGGATATACTATGGTTAAAAGAGAAATCTATTCAGTCGGCCTAAAACGCAAAGTTGAGGCAGATGTGGATGAAATTATCGCTACACCTTCTCGTGGAGGCGGATTCCGCTACCAAGTTGTCGGATTCTTTACTGATGCAGATGGCAAGAAGCATAAGTGTCAATCTATGATTGGTAAGGCAGATGCACAAACTGTGGCTGCTGCATTAGGGCAATCTCTTCCAACTACTGAATCGGAATTAAAAGCGGCAGAAACCGTAGAATCTTTTGCGGCGGAAGAAGACGCATCCGTGGAAACCCCTGAACTTTTAGTTCCTGAGCCATCCTCATCACCTAATGGAAATGGTCGTGTTTTAGGACAACACACAGGAGGAGAAATTATTTCTGCTACTGATGCCTCACAATCACTTCCTGCACACGATTATGTCTTTATTGGTCGTGCTGAAGAAATGCAGCGTGGTAAAGCCACACCCGAACAAATAGCATGGATTGAAGCCAAAAATCTTGAAATTGAACGGGCTTCAAAAAATCCACGAAAAAATGCACGGATTATTGATAAGTATATGGAAGAATTATCGCTTTATATTGATTCAATGAATGCTGAAGACCAAGGACCTAATGTAGATGCTATGGCTATGGGCATTGCAGAAGGAGAACAAGATATTGATGACTTAGATGCAGAATTTGTTGAAGTTATTGATTCCGTTTCCAATGTTTGGTCAGACGAAGCAGATGGTAGCGAAACCTTTGTGGTAGAAGAAGAATTAAAAGATTATCTTATTGAAGAATTTTACGAAGAAACCTTTGAAGGACTATTTTCAGTTTCACGACATGACGCAGGAGCCGATTTGTGGGAAGTAACATTCCCATATTTCATGAGCGAAGATGTTATAGATTCTATTGCACAAT
>Ga0233432_10000164_pt1 | contig 61316 bp, 30 predicted proteins | sample SI_122_August201_6_FD_179870 | JGI IMG/M metagenome (GOLD analysis project Ga0233432, IMG submission 179870) | Seawater microbial communities from Saanich Inlet, British Columbia, Canada - SI_122_August2016_10_MG | ecosystem: Environmental > Aquatic > Marine > Inlet | place: Canada: British... | reverse complement strand
CGATTAAAAAAGGATCATCTGATTATGGCGTAAAAGCATCTATTGCATTGCCTCTCCCACAAAATATTGTTGAATCATCTAGATTAGAGGTCGGCGGTTCACAAATAGGTGTTATTGGCGCTGCTACAGCAGACATTGCTGGTGCGTCTATGGGCGGAGATATTATAGAAAATATCAAATCAGACGCATCTTCTGCAAAAGAGGGAGCAACAGGATTTGATGCAGCATCTGTTTTAGATAGAGTGAAGCAAGACATAGGTGGGGCAGTTGCGGCAGGTGGCAACTTAGCAGTATATTTAGCAAAGGTTGCAGGTTCAAAGATTTCTCCTCAGGCAGGACAAGCATTATCAGCATCAGCAGGTTCAGCAGTTAACAATCAAACAACGCTTATATTCGACGGGGTTGATCTAAAAATTCACAACTTCGAATGGCTTTTCTCTCCAAAAAATTTAAAAGAGTCACAAGAATTAGATGATATTATTCGACTAATTAATTTTTATATTCACCCTTCTTATGCTAATCCTGTTCCAGGAATAGAAAGCGACACATTCAGCAATACATTGAATCGAGGATTGTTGAAATATCCTGCAATGATTTCAATAGAATTAAAATCTGTTAGTGGTGGGTTAGCAAAAGTATTTAGAACAGGAAAATTTTTAATGGTCAACCAGTTCAATGTTGACTATACTCCGCAAGGTATGGTATTGAATAAAGGCGGAACCGCATCTGTTATTCGTTGCTCGATGAATACGACAGAAACAGACATTCGTACCCGAGCAGATTTCGCAGAAGGGTTACCTGGAACAACAGGAACAGACGCTGCTACTGATAAAGATAGCGAAAGCACAGACGATGGCCAAACAGATGAAGGTGTTATTCCTGCAGGAGATGGCGAGCAAGCGGATGCTGTCACAGAAAATAAAGCAGAAGAGGAAAGTCCTGAGGCGGATGACACTGCTCCTGCATATAAACAAAAGGTAGGAGGCACTGGCATACCTGGGCAAGGTTCTCGTTCTGTTAAAAAATATAACATATATACTAAAGATGGTAAGATCGTTGAACGCAATGTATCAGCAGGTAACTCATCAAAATACCCTGTTAAAGAATCTTACTTCAAAAATCTTCCGGTCGATAGGTAATTCATATGTATTTTAAATCATTCCCAACAGTAAATTGGAACGGACAAGAGATGGTTGATCTGTCAAGACGTGCAGACATCATGTCAAAACTTCAAGGTGATTCATTAGTATTCCTGCCATATACATTAGAAGAAGGCGATACGATGGAATCAGTCGCATATAATTATTATGGCGATGCAGGACTATCATGGTTAGTAGGAATGGCAAACGATATTGTTGATCCTTACACAGATTTTTGGAAACCTGATGATGTACTCGAGCGTTATATCGCAGAAAAATATACACTCGAAGCAAAAACTGACCTGAATTTAGATTACACACCAGAAGATATTCAAGTAATCGAATGGACAAAGAACGAAACAATAACCGACAACATAGTTTATTATGCCTCGAAGTATTCTCCTGATCTAAGAATCACTAGAGCAACACAGGAAGGCGGAAAATATGCTTCTGCCGAGTTCATCGCCATGCGATACTACGACTATGAAGTTCAAGAAAACGAAAAGAAAAGAAATATTAACGTGGTTGGAACGCAATACGTGAATCAAATCATTGACGAGATGAAAACTATTCTAAATGACTAATCCTAAAATCAAACCCACGGCGGGTCATATAGGAATATCGAAACTGCTTCTTGTTTCTCATGAGACAGAAGAGTCTGTAGATATCCTAAACAACTATATCGCTATCACAATAGACGAGAGTATTCGTAATCCATACGTTGAAGGGTACATAGATATCGCTGACTCATACGGAATGATATACGATACAGTCACCGATAACGCAGAGGGTAATTTTTTTCATGTGCGGGGAGAAGAGTATCTACATATAGAATACTATGACTACGAAACATTTAACGATGCTTCCCAACTCAAAAAAGAAACTTATTTTATATACGCAATCGAACAAATCGATATGCTTGATGGGAATAAAGAAACCGCATTACAATATAGATTATTCTTTACATCACCACAAAAGGTATTCTCTGATACAAAGATAGTCAATAAAGCATATAGAAACATGTCTTATAGTGAAATGGTGAATGCAATATATGAAGAATATTATTTAAATTTAACAAATGATTTATGTCCAAAGAAAGATAAAGCAGGAAATGCATTAAGTATAAAGAAAGATATAGAGATAGAACCCACAGATAGTCGTTATACTATAGTGTTTCCAGGTATAAGTCCTCAAAAAGCAATACAGATGATAGGGAAACGAGCGTACAGCGAAAAAAATTCATCGAGTTATTTCATGTTTTTTGAGACGAGAGAGAAATTCTATTTTTGCACCACAGAATACCTAGTAGAAAAGAATCGATTAAATTTAATTGATGAGGCGTATCGATTTGAGTATTCTAACGGAAAAGAAGACAATTCTCCTGATGGACAAGATCGTGCTCAGCAACTCATATCGAACGGCACATTTCCAAACGTCAACTCAATGGAAGCGATACAAGCGCAAGCGTATTCAGCGAGAGTCTCGGAGATCGACTTATCCAATCGAGACATCAATCACTACTATTATCATTACAAAGACAACTATCTAGGTTACGAAGGTGTTGAGACGAATCCACAGTTGCAGAATTCATCTAAGTTTATAACACAGACGACTGGAGATGTCAACCATATTAATGAAACATATGTGTTTAAGGACTATGCTAACATAGGAGAACAGTATGATCGACAAGCGAACTATGATAGAACATATCCTTATTATAAAGAAACATTAAGTACGAAACCTGTATTCGATTATCATTTCAATGCATCATTAATGGGAGGATCGATTAAAGGTCGTGGAAACTTATATCCAGGTAATTGTATTAACGTATTGATTCCAGAGTATACTGTATTGGCTATGAAGAATGGTGGGATACAGGATAAATACTTTGGTGGTGCGCAGATGATTGCTGGATTGACTCATGTGATAACTGATGCGAAATGGGATACTCGAATGTCTTATAGTAAGTCTTTACGTGGTGGCGGTGATAAAAAGATTAAACCAGGATCTGCTGAACCCCCTTCATTTGAATCTACAACAACATCAGCGGATATAACAGGATCATAATATGGCAGGTATTGGACAGTTTACACATTTTGTAGGATTCGTGGTTGCTCGTGAGGATGGGCAGAATTTAGGTCGTGTTAAAGTTAAGGCATTAGGATTCCATGATCTTGATCCTGCGGTTGTGTCTGCGGATGACTTACCATGGGCGCCTGTTGTTGATGGAACATATGGTGCGGTATCAACTGTGCCTTTAGTTGGTGATTGGGTATTGGGTGCGTTTCTCGATGGTGCGCAAGGACAGCATCCTATTGTCTTAGGTCGTATCCCAGGCTATAACTCGCAGGCTCCTGCAGGTACTGATACTAACGGAACTGAAGAGGCAGAGTATACATCAGATGCGAGTGTATTCGGTAAGTTTCCTTTACATCCTGCTCTGGGTGGCGAAGGCATTGATGAAATAGAAGGAATACTTGCAGCTGCTACACAAGTTAGAACACAAGATCAAAAAATGGTTGACGCATACAGTCGTGAACATGAAGAAGAGTTAGGTGAGATACCAGAAAGAGATCTTGACAATCGTGTGTTATCGTCTAAGGATGATCAGCAATATGTTTTATTAACAGAAGAAGGTTGTTTACAAATTGTACATCATACGGGTTCTATTATACAATTCAATGATGATGGCGATATATTAATTAAAACGACTGGCATGAAAGGATTACAACAAATGATCGGCGGTGGTGTTGTGAGTGATACCATGGGTGATGTGAATACGATGATCGGACAAGATTATACATTAAAAGTTGACATGAATGGTAAAATGCACTTTGGTGGCGATCTTGATATTGAATGTGAAAACTTTACATTAACTTCTCGTGGCGAAACAACGATTAACTCAGGCGCCAAGATGATATTGAATACACATGCGGATATGCAACAACACTCTGCTAACGACTTTAATATTGTTACCGAGAGTAAATTAAAAATACAATCTGTTGATCTCACAACAATACAAGCAGACAATAACGGTATCTACTTATACGCTACAGGTGGTAATAATAACATAGATATGACATCGGGATCACTTCGTATTGCTACAGAGGTTAAAGCGAATCCTGAAGTCGAAGGTATTACTGATGCCGATACACATCATTTAGGTCAAATCGATATACAAAGCGCAAATAATATTCGTATCGAATCTAAAGGAACCCCTGCAGGATCACCGCCTAGCAGTGCAGCGCTTGAAGACTCAGAAGGTTTCATTGATGTTAAATCATCAGCAGGTATGCGCTACACTAGTACGGGTAAAATGCATTTAGTATCAAATGATGAAATGCATTTAAAGTCTACGAATAAAATGGCCATTGACAGCAGTGCTACTACGCACATAAATGGTACAACAACTTATATTGATGATGTTGTTCGTATGGCAGAAGGTGGCGCAGTAGGCGAAATTGATCCAAATTCATCCGCTAGTTCGTTATTAGCAGAAATCGCAAGCACAACACGAACTATAGATGCATCAGGTGATGATGATAAGAAACAATTAATTAAAGCATTAGGCGTGAATAAGGAAGACTTTGCTGAAGGCAACCTTGTATTACACGGTGCCGCACCTACTCCGCCGAAGAGTCAAGGTGAAGGTAAAGGATTTAAACAGAAGGATCAAGTTGGTACGATACCTAATCCAACGAATACGAATCCTCCTGTAACAACAACACCAGGAGTTGAAGATTAATTATGACTGATAAGCAATGCCCAACACAATTTGCCCTCGCAGTTAAGGATGCAGGAGAACAATTTAGTAATATATTAACTGATGATGAACTTCTGAATCTATCTGATCCTGCAAAGAACATTGATGGGGCAACACTATCTGCTGTAACAGAAGAATTAAATAAAAAGGCAAGTCAACAACGTGTTACAGAACCACCTGCGACTGTTACAGGGGATATGTTTGCGAACAAATATCCTAAATTAAATGAAAGGTTATCAGTAGGACCTATATCGACTGCCGAAGTTGCTATATTCGCAACGGAAACAGGAGCGGCATTATCAGGGGGATTGCCTGGCCAAGTATCATTAGATATGTCGAATTGGACACCCGGTGCTCAAATACCTGCTGATATTGACTTGACATTAGGATTGATGTCTGATTTCTTTGATGCGAACATAGGGGCATCATTATCATCGGGTCAATGTGCTGCATTCGCATTGAAGGTTGCTCTCATAGGGGGACTATTAATAGCATTAAAGAAGAAAGCAGATTCATTAGGGGACATGCCAGGGTTTAATCTAGACGGCATACCTACAATAGATGAAATTTTAGAACAGTTAAAGAGTAAATTAGCACTAGAAGGTATTAAGAAATCATTAGAAGATGCTATAGATAAGGTAGTTGAGAAGGTTAAAAAGCAAGCACAATCGATAACTGCCGGGTTAGAAGAGATAAGTGCCGACATTCAACAGGCAATAGATAAGGTAAATGCATTCACATCCGACAAGAATAAGAACGGAATGATGGATGGTGTAGAGAAAATGATTGCGAATATAGGGTCTGGATTCGATAAATTAGACGCAAAAGCACTAGGATTATTGATGTTTCGCTTGTGTCAAGTGAGTGAAGCTATACAATCTTCGAGCGAGAAACCACTTCAGCAATTGATTTTGACCGCATCCGCCGTTGAACAAACCAAAGCATCCGCTAAAAGTATGAGTGCTAGAGCGAGTCAAGACACAGTTTCTAAAGGTGCGACACGTATGGATCCTGCTGATGTTGAATCGAAAAAAGAAGAATATACAAATACACAACGTAATTTGAGTTCAAATGTGCATGATCTTGTGGCAAATCAGATGTTACAATACGGTGAATTGCAAGATGGCGTAGGCATGTCGAATGAATTTGCCTATGATGATATTAAAGAATTTGAAATAAACGTATATAGTACGTATCCAAAAGTATATAAAGCAAAGCATTTGCCGAAAGATGAACAAAAATATGTGAAACAATTACAAACAGATACGTCTATTACTGGCGGCGTAGGACCTATAATATTTACCGGTGCGAATCACCCGGGTATTCAAACACCATTTGATAAGGCGGGTCGTGATACAGGGGCAGCAGGACCAGGTTGGACAAAGACAAAAACAAAGTTATGGTGTCAGGTATTAGATATGGCACGACAATTAGGTACGGATATTAAAGTGAATAGAGCATTCCACTTTGATGGTAAGCATAAGACACAACGAAAAGGCGATAATATAAAAATTGAATTTGAGGAAGGTGTTGAGAATGCATTGGCATATGCTATAGCAGCTAGTCGTGCTGGTGTTAAGTTTATTGTTGCAGACAAAGACAGTATCATTATATCTAATATGAAGAGAGGCGGTATTTTAGGTAAGAAACTAAAGGCAGATTACAACAACGCAATAGAATCAACACCCGGGGCTAGTGATGCACGAGTACAAGCATTAAGTAGTATATATTCCGACTCGGTGTCTGGTGTGATAAGGCGGCATGAAAGTGATTTGTGGCATTACTACTACGCCGTGAAGCAACCTACATAAATAATATATAAACCCAGGAATAAGACATGGCAACTACACCCAATAAAATCAAACGTATCGTGGCATCGGATTTCTTCAAGGATCTGACGATCATTCCTGGTAAAGAAGATATAGCACGTAAGATAAATGAGAATGCTATTAAAGAAAGCATAAAAAATATTATATTAACGAATAAAGGAGAACGTCCATTTCAACCAGGATTTGGGTGTGACTTAGATAAATTATTATTCGAAAATGCTACACCACAAACATATGATTTAATTAAAACTGTTGTTGAAGAGGCGATTGAACTATACGAACCACGATGTGATCTACTAGGTGTTGATGTACTAGGGGATATAGATAGCAATCAAGTATACGTAACAATATTGTTTCGATTAATAAATACAGATAACCCAGTATCATTTCAGGTACTGTTAGATAGGACACGATAAGAAATGGCAAAGATAGCACCATACACGAATCTAGACTTCAACGATGTCAAGGATAATTTGATTGCACATTTGACAAATCAAGATGAATTTGTAGGTTACGATTTCCAGGGTTCGAATATGAATGTATTGGTTGACATTATGGCATATAATGCTTATAATAATATGCAATACTATAATATGACACTAGGGGAAACATTCCTTGATAGTGCTGTATTAAAGAACAGTATTATATCTCATGCAAAAGAATTAAATTATTTACCACGTAGTAAGAGATCATCTGGTTCGCTATTAAACTTAACTATCACATCAAGTCAAACAGGGAATACATTTGTTATTCCACGAGGGGCTTCGTTCTTAGGTAGATGTGGTAATATATCATACAACTTCTTAGCAACTAAAGCACATATTGCTACACGTATTAGTGGGAATACATTTGGTATTGATAATATGGCGGTGTTTGAAGGTCGTAATATCACCGAAGTATTAACACATACAAATACGACACTCAGTAATTCATCAATTGATACTCGCTCTATTCGTGTATTTGTGAATGGTGATGAGTACGCATATAAGACAGGTATATTCGGTGTAGGTCAAAATGATAAAGTATTCTATCTACAACCAGAATTAAATGATACATACTCGGTACAATTTGGACAAACATTATTTGGTTATCAACCAACTGCTACAGATGTCATTGAAGTATCGTATCGTGTTTCCTCTGGTGCGCAAGCAAATGGTGTTAAATCATTTACTATTAATGCAGGAGCAATAGGGGCATCGAGTGTTGCTGTGACTCCTGTTGGATTATCCGTAGGCGGCGCAGATGCTGAATCAGTGGAATCCGTGAAACAGTTTGCTCCAAAAGCGTTTCAAGTTCAGGATCGTGCTGTAACTGCTAGTGATTACGAAGTATTGCTTAAGACACAGTTTCCTGAGATTGAAAACATTAGTGTGTTTGGTGGTGACGAAGCAACGCCTCCACAGTTTGGTCGTGTGATTGTTGTTGTTGATGTACAAGGTCGTGATGGTGCTGCAGATACTGAACTTGCGTTATATAAAGATTATATTAAAACAAAGAGTCCGTTAACCATTGAGCCAGTTTTCCAAGAAGCAGATTTCATATATGGGAAGACAAATATCAATGTGACTTATAGTCGGAATACATCATTATCGACTCCGGCCGCCTTAGAAGCACTCGTTCGAGATGCACTCGCTACGTACAACGAAAACAATTTAAATACGTTTGCTTCGACTTTAAGTTTATCTGATCTGAGTTATGAATTATCGTTGAGTGATGATTCGATCGTATCAATATCAGCACATGTAAATCCAATGATTGATTATAAACCTGCATTGAGTACAATAGAAAGTCCTATATTTAATTTCAATACACAGTTATTGAAACCATATCCATTTAACACAACAAACGGATTATTAGATTATAAGCCCGCAGTATCATCTACACGATTCGTAATTGATAATACGATTGTTGAATTACAGGATGATGGTAATGGCGTAGTACAAGCAATTGTTGCGAATGATCCATTACGTTCTGTATATAAGAAGAGTGTAGGATCTATTGATTATCAATCAGGGCAAATCATACTAAAAGATTTCATTGTTGCTTCATTTGAAGGTAATGCGATTCAAATAATTGTGACTCCTGCGAATCGTGACTTTACAGCACCAAAGGATCGTATCTTTAGAATACGTCAATCAGATACATCAGTTACTACAAGGGCAGTTTAATGGAATATCGACCATCCTCGATCAAGAGTCACATAGCGGATCAATTCCCGAAGATCTATCGTGAAGATGGTCCCGATTTTATTGAGTTTGTAAAGTCGTATTATGAATTTCTTGACGGCACGGCAGAAAGAAACTTTAGTGCTATAGGGGATATTGATAATACATTAGATCAGTTCCTTAAGCACTTTAAAGATAAGTATCTGCATAAGTTACCATTTCCCGAGTCATCTACACAAGACATTCCGTTTATTGTAAAGAACATTGCTGATTTATATCGCAGTAAAGGTACACAAGAAGCATTAGAATTAATGTTTAGAATGTTTTATAAAGAAGAAATTGAAACGTATTACCCAGCGTCCTCTATATTAACATTGTCTGATTCGAAGTGGGCATTCTCTACGTACCTTGAATTTAAACCTATATCGAACACCGCCACCTTTCCTGTGCAAAGGGGTGATATTATCGAAGGGGATTCAACGAAGGCAACTGCGTTTATTGACGAGATTGTATTCTATAATATTGATGGTGTTCAGGTTCCGGTAGGGTATATCTCAAACGTATACGGCAAATTCAATTCTGATGATGCATTGAAAGTCACACGAGCAGGTGTTGATTCGTTTCCAGGCAAATTGATATACGGTTCTGTTGCAAAACCAGAAGTATTAAATAAAGATGCAACTGCAAGTAATAAGGTTGGCGATAAACTAAAACTTGAATCGTCATTATATGGTGAAGGCGGTGAAGGAGTTGTTCGTGAAATATCTCCTATCCCTACAGGTACGATTGAATGGGAATTGGAAGATGGCGGTTGGGGTTATGATACAACACAACCTTTGGGTGGACAAACATTTGCACAAGTCAATGATAACGATATATTAATATCAAGTCAAGTATTAGTTCTTAGTATTGATGCTGCTTCAGTAGGAACAATAAACCCTGGTGATATTGTCACAACGAATGCGGGTGTATATTCCGGCCCATTTGGTAATCGGGATTTCGGTGGTATGATGGATAAGGCAACAGGACAGGCAACCACTGATTACAGATTGTACGGCACCGCAACAGTTGTAAAATATGAATATCCACTATTGTTTGTATCATCATATGCAGGTTACGATCCTACAACATTTTCTGCAGATGATTTTACGTCACCATTAGGACCTGAGCAAGGTGGAACATATTATCAAGGTGCTTTCCATGTAAGGAATGGTGCTGATTTAACTCAGGTTGTGCAACTAGCAGATATTCCTGATTATGCAGGAGCAATAGCTGTAGTTACTCCTGATCAATATCTTGCTGGCCTAGACAATTCTAAAGGGCCATTTGCAGTCAATGCGATAAGTGACTTTAATGATTCAGCAAAGTTTGATTTCGAAACATTTAACAATACAGAAACTGTTACATTCTTTACAGATGTGATTGGTGATTTTGCAAGTAGGTATCTTTCATTCCCGCTACCGCCGATACAAGATGTAAGCGACTGGGTAAACGATGGGATACTTAAAAGTTTTGTAATCAACAAGGATTATGAGATTATCACATCAGGTAACACTGACTTCACGCATCCTTTCTTTGGTGCCCAAAATAATTTACCGGGAACAACATTTGGTATTACTGAAGAACAATGGGATGCACATTATCCGCCTCCCAACCTTGCGAATATGACAGGAACAGTTCTAAGCAGAACAGATAACAATTATAGAATGTCAGGCGCATCGTATTCAGATTATAGATCACGACTAGCAGATGCATTAGGATCTAAGACAACTGAACTAGGATCGCTTGATACAATTAAAGTAACATCATCAGGTTCAGGTTATGAAAATGATGCAAGAGCATACATTAGAAATAATGATATGTACAAGTTTGATTACACGACAATCGCATTGAGGTTTAACAAATCTAACTTCGGTATGCAGATTGGAGACATCTTAGAGCAAACAATTCAAGTTCCTGATTTGACAAAAGATTCGAATGACGAGTTTATTAATTCAGGGGGAACAATTCCCTATACTGCAAAAGCAAAACTTGTAAGTAAACAAGAAGATAGTTTTATATTTCAACCCTTAAGTTTTTACGGGTTTGATATTAATGGTTCCTCTATTGAATTTTCAGGCAACACAATATCGATCACTTCTATTGTAAAAATTAATGGGTATGACAACTTAGGAGGAAACGCTGTTGTAGAAGGCGATGCGAACTATTTGGCAGGAAGGATTGTGGGTGTTGATGTCATTAAATCAGGATTTAGATATACGTCAGGAGAAGAAGTCAAGTTAATAAATAATGACTCTAAGAACGAAGATAAATATAATGCGTGGGTTGGTTCAGCAAAAATTACTGTCACAGACGCAGGTATAACAGAAGGTAAATGGGAAACAACGACTTCACATCTATCTGATTCGAATAGATATATTCATGACAATGATTATTATCAAGAATATTCATACGATGTTGCGACAATCCTAGACCCTAGCGTATATGAAAAAACTCTAAAAGATGTTGTTCATGTAGCAGGAACAAAGTTCTTCGGGACACCTTTGGTTTCAACTTCTAACGACATTGGCCCACGAGTTGATTCAAGTGTTATACGGTTCAATAGACGAGAAGAATTGTTAGTCCGCAATGATGACGGATCCACACAATATATTGAAATAGCAAGCAGAGATGGTTCGCTATTAGGTGCTGATTATTCTTCACTTGGTTTGAATCACGAGTATGTGTATGCAGGTGATTTCGAAGTAGGTACACCATATGTTATTGTTGGCATAGGAACATTTGCTGATGCCAACCTGCGAAATGGTGCCTGGGGGGCCATTGCTGGCACTAGTGGAACATTCTTGCCCGGCACAAGATTTGTTCCTATAGTAAACGGAACAGGATTGCCTAGCGATGCTTATGTCATACCTGCACGATTTGTACTTGAATTAGAAGAACCAGATACAGTAGTTGTGGAATTTAATTCATGATTATCTTCATAAATAAAACAAACACTTAGGAAAATTTTTACATGGCAAAGGTTGTAACTGAAAGTTTTAGAATCGAATCTACAAATGAGTTTGTAGATTCTTTTGCGGACGCTGCTAAAAATGATTATTACATTATGGCATCATCACATACCGCTGATGCAACTGCCATAATTAATAGTCAAAATGACATTCGTGAATTCCAACGTAGGGTTATCTTTGGCAATAAGATAGACATTTCTGATGTAAGATATATGTTTGAAAGACGACCCTGGGCATCAGGTACAATATATGATGCATTTGATGATGGTCAAGATATGAGTTCGAAAAACTTTTATATTACTGTTCTTGATGGAACGATAAACGAAACATCGTATAAAGTTTTTAAATGTATTCGTAACAATGGCAGACAACCTTCTGTAAACAGTCCTTCGACCGCTTTGTCAACATCAACTAATTATGAAACAACCGAAGAAGATGGATATGTGTGGAAATATATGTTTGATGTTCCTCCCGCAGAATACATATCATTCGGCACAGCAAATTTTTTACCCTATATTCCAAGCACGACTGTATCGTCATCTGCTCAACAAGGTATAGGAGATCTTATAGTTGATGCATCACCCGCAGAAGCATTTAGTTCGTATGTTGTAGGACCTGTAGGTAGTCCCGGACAGGCAACTGTTGTTTCAGCAGTATCACTGAATGCCACAACATATAGAATTGAACTTACAACTACTCAAGAAGTTAAATCAACTTCCGGTGAATATAAGAATATGTACTTGCGCCTCGCTGATGGCTCATTGTTAGATATTGTTGATAGTTCAACTCCAGCATTTGCTGTTGCAGGAAATAAATTATTGTATATTGATGTGACTACATCAAGTATTCCCAATTCGTTTATTGATCAATCAGTAGAAGTGTTGCCTAAGATACAAGTATCGAAACCCAATGACGCTTCAGGAACTCAAGCGCTTGCATACGGTGTTATAGATTCATCAGGCAATTTATTAAATGTGAATTTTAAAACAAAAGGTTCGGGATATGACTATGCAATTGCTGAATTGCAACAGCCAGGACAACCTGCAGGCACTGCTATTGAAGGATCACAAATCCGTGTAATTCATTCTCCTAATGGCGGCCATGGATTTGACCCTATTCACGAATTGTTTATGAGTCGGGCTGAAACAGTGACAACATTCCTTAGCGATATAACGACAAATACTCCTAGTACAAATACCTATACTGAAGTTGGAGTTGTTAAGAACCCTCACTTCAGAATTGTTGACACGTTCGGAGCAGGTTTATCAGATGATTTGAAAACACAATTGAACAACAATTATAAAATCACTAATCTTGGTGTCGGTGATCAACAAGCGGCATGGAATACAATCGCAGGTACAACAGGTGTCGTTTATTCTGTAGGTTCAGTGATTGCTGCGAAAGTAATCAATACTGACACAAACGGCGGTAAGGTTATGGAAATACCCAATACGCTTGATAACAGAATTAAAATTGTCAAAGATGTTAAAATGACAACTGCGCAAGCGGCGCCAGGATTTTATATAGCACAAACTGAGAACGGTGAAACATGTGAAGGCATTATTCACGAAGTTAAATATACCGATCCCACAAACACAGGATCTTTAACGCATACAGAGTTATATGTAACAGACGCAGTAGGTGCGTATAGTAAAACATTTAACACTAATACAAACATTGAAATAAAAGAAACAAAAGAATCTTCAAGCACTGCTTTCAGTAGCACTATAAATAGTGTTATACAAAGTGTTTACACACCGTTCACTGGTGAGTTGTTACATTTCGTTGATTTTGATCCTATTACGAGAACAGAATCATCCAAAGAAAAAGTAAAACTTATTTTCGACTTTTAAAGGAAAGAGTAAATTAAATGGGCATTAACACAAATTTAAATACTGCGCCGTATCATGATGACTACGATGAAACAAAACAATACGTTCGTGTATTGTTTAAACCCGCACGAGCAGTACAAGCACGAGAGATGACTCAACTGCAAACAATCCTTCAAAATCAAATTGAAAGATTTGGTAATAATGTGTATCAGAACGGCACAATTATTGAAGGTGTAAACCCTACTGTCGATAAGCAAGTTTCATTCGTTAAGGTCAATGATCAATCTGGCATTTCTGATTTAACAATATATGCATCAACAGATGATATTACTTATGTGCTTGAGGGTCAAACCTCGGGGCTAAGAGCAAAGGTTCTTGCTGGCGCTAACGGATTCCAAACTGATGCACCGGATCTCAAAACATTCTTTCTTAATTATTTAAAGTCAAACACTCCTGATGTGAACACAGGTGTAGAGTTTAAACAGTTTGTTGGCGGCGAGCTATTGAATCTTGTACAAGTTACAAACTCAACAGGCATTGAAGTTGATGTTACTACGGTTACTGTTGCATTATCGACTTCAACAGATGGCACAGTCAATAACGTAGGCAATTCGCTTGCGGTAAGCGTAACAGACGGTATCATATATCAGAACGGCCACTTCAATTACGTTGAACCACAATTACTCATTGCATCCAAATACACACCTAATCCTGATAACATCTCTATCGGTTTTAATATCGAAGAAACAATTGTTGATTCGTCACTTGACGTATCTTTGCTTGATAATGCTCAAGGATTCAACAATCAAAATGCTCCGGGTGCTGATCGATTAAAATTGCGGCCGAAGTTAGCAGTTTATACTACAACATCACGCCCAGCAGAGTTCTTTTCTTTATTAAGAATAGAAAGAGGCGAAACAGTCTTTGTTCGTGGTGATACACAATTTAATTCTATTAAGCAGGAACTTGCAAAACGAACCTTTGACGAAGCAGGTAACTATGTTGTTGATGGGTTCGAGATAACAACAGAAAAAGACGAAGATGACGGAAAGTTTTATGCTGTCATAGGTCCAGGTAAAGCATACGCATTTGGTAATGAAGTAAATACAGTAGGCAGACAACGATTAGAAATCACGCCTTCAACTGTGACCAATTTAAAGTCGAATCAATCAACAGGTGCAGACTACGGAGCATGGTTAACTATTGATGTGTCTGGCAGTACACCTGTTTTAGAGAACTTTAACTTTAAAACTAGATACAATTTATATGCGACAGATTATAATCCCAGTGCTGATGGCAATACAGAAGGAACAGATGATAACGCTATCGGAACATGCTCTATTCGAAGTATTGATCCCATAGGCGGAAACAAAGTAAGAATCTATGTGTATGCTATTGATAAAGTATCTGCAAGCAAATTCAATACTATAGGATTTATTGGGTCAACTGAAGCGTCATCTAAAACTGCTGTTATCGCAACAAGCGATATTAGCAATATTGTTTCTGCTAACACTGGTGCTGTTATTTTCAAAACTGGTCGTTCAGCAATGAAAAGCGTGACTGATGTGACCTTTACTAAAAAAGAAATTGCAACATATGATGAACCTATACAAACTAATATTGATGCGACACTTGAAATTAACCAGGTAATCGTAGGCAACATAATAAAGACGCCTATCATTAATATTGGGTTACCTTCTGGCGGCGTGTTTGCAGTAACTACAACTAATGAATATGTTGAAGCAACAAACGCAACACTATTGCAAGGCACAAACAACATTGAAGCGACTTTCCCTGCAGGAAAAGTATTGCGTAGCGTTTACTATGATTCAAGAGTACAAGGAACCACGCACGACACATTAGAAGATGAATCTATTTGGCTATCGACAACATTTAATAAATTAACAAACTATGGTAGTGCAGGTGTCCCTAACTGTGTTAAACTCAATAAAGTAGAATATGATGACGGCGGCACGTGGGTTGATATAACACACAAATTTGCTCTTGTTAAAAATGCACAAGACGGCTATTACGGCATTTCATATTTGCAAATGAAGCAAGGCAAATCTATGGAGGCAGATGTTACTGCCATCAGAGTAAATGTTGTTGCTCTTCGAAGAACTGTAAACGGCGGATATATAACTCCTAATAGCTATTCTGGAGTAACTAATGCTGCTGAAATAATCAAAGCACATCCTGCCAAGGATGGTGATGTATTTAATTTGTTGAATTGTTATGACTTTAGACCTTATGCTGATTCAACCACTCAATACTTCACATCTGCAAGTAATGCTGCACCTGTAACCACACAGACATTACAATTCGATCCGAACAGGCCGCCTGTTTCGATTGTCAATCGAACCACAATCACTTCGTCACAAGAATATTATCTAGCGAGATTTGATAAGGTTGCAATTGATAAGTCGCAAAGTTTTGTGTTGATTGAAGGGCAACCCGCAGACACACCTGGTAAAGTTTCTACAAACACAGTTTTCGGCATCGCTGACATATTTGTTCCTGGTAAGGAAATATCTAAGCAAGACACTAATGCGATAATGGTGAGCAGAAATACAACTCGCAACTATACGATGCGAGACATTGAGCGTCTTGAAAAGAAAGTCAACAACACAGTTGAAATATTAGCATTATCAATACTTGAGCAAGACACTAGAGACAAATTTATTCCTGATGCAAATGGTAATAATAGATTCAAAAACGGAATATTAGTCGACCAATTCAAGGATCACACTGTTGCTGATTTAGCTGATGCTGATTTTAGGGCATCTATTCATAAAGGAAGAAGAATATTAGCACCTGCTCTGGAACAAATTCCAGTGGATCTGAAAGTAGACACAACGTCAAATGTTACAACATTTGATGACATAACAACAATATCTTCATCTGAAAGAGAGACATTGTTGTTCCAGGAAAATGCAACAACATTCAGAAACCTGGCATCGAATTTCTATAAATTCAACGGTGACATGCAACTTGCGCCACAGTTTGATGCTGGATATGATGTGACCAATGCGCCTGCTGTTAATGTTGAAATAGATCTGGCTTCTGGGTTCAACGACTTACTAGAGAATATTCAACAAATAGCGCCCATAACACAAGACACATATATGGGAACCCAGTTCACAGGTCAGACGCTAGAAAAGGTTAGCAGAAAAGGGTACAATCAAACAACAAGTTATCAAGATAGCTATTTGAAGGAAGGTTTAGCTATTAATTCATACAACGAGTCATTAGATTTAGGGACATACATATCTGATTTCTCAATGAAACCATATATGAACTCAAAGTCGATCAAAGTTTATTGCGCAGGTTTGAGACCTAATACGCAACACTTCTTCTATTTTGACAGCAAACCAGTAAACAATCATACTTCACCTGGCGGCGTTTACCAGAGTGATATTGTATCAGGTAATGGCGGAAGAAGTATTAAAGCAAAAGATGTTTATCGAGCCGGCGCAAAAGGAACTGCTGTTAAAACAGATGAGTTCGGAAAATTATTTGCCGTGTTTGACTTACCTGAAAGAGCATTCTTTGTAGGTGATGCAGATTTAATTATTTCAGATTCTGATCAATTTGAAAGTATTGACTCAGCAGGAACATCATTCGGCAGAGCAACATATCATGCATATAGTTTTGCAATTGAAAAAACATCGATTGGTATGGATATACGACAACCTGACATTAAAATTGAATCAGAGATCTTCTTGGTTGATAGAGAAATCACACAGTATCTTCATTTCGATCCTTTGGCACAAACCTTCCTCGTTGATCCTGCACAAGCAGAAGGATCGGCATATATGTTTACTGACAAACTTGATGTTTGGTTTAGACGCAAGTCGCCGGCAGATAGAAAGAACGGCATTACAGTACAGATACGAGAAGTTCAAAACGGATACCCGACTGCAAAATTATTGCCTTTCGCATCTAAACATATGGAATGGGATTTAATCAATGTGTCTGATGATGCTACTGCCACAACAACGATTGAGTTTGACAACCCTATCAAACTTGAAGTTGGAAAAGAATATGCTATCGTTTTGATACCGGATGCAACTGATCCTGACTTCTTCATCTATACCGCAAAAGTTGGCGAATCTCTTATTACTGACGATAGTATTCGTGTTGCTACTGACTGGGGTATGGGCATGTTGTTCACATCAACGAATAACAGAGCATGGAAATCGTACCAGAACGAAGATATCAAATTCCATATCTATAAGAAAGTATTTTCGAAGAATACTGCAACAATTGATCTTGTTCCGAATGATATGGAATTCTTTACTATCTCTGACACAGTGGGTAGTTTCATTAATGACGAAATTGCATATGTTCAAGCAGGTCAACCTGGCGCAGGTGTTCAGTTTAATGCAGACATTTTATCAAATCGAAAGTTGACTGTTACTGGCTTGAACGGTGATCAAACAGCAAACTTCCAGTCGTTCATTACAGCAGGAAGTTTGCTTATACTTACTCAGGCGACAACCAACCATGTTAGTGTGGTGGATTCGATCTCTACGGTAGGTACCGGCACAACTGCTGTTCATACAATTCGATTACAAGATGCTCCGCCTAATCAATTTACTGTAGGGTCTTGTGCAGTCACGCAGGGCATCGGTGGTAAGGTTGCATACTTTGACAGAATTGAAGGACTTAAACTTTCGATTAAAGAAAGTACTTCTACTGCTTCTTCACAATACTTAAGTGGCGGAGATCATATAATTACAGGTGCGCAATCGGGCGCAACTGCAAGAATTCAAACAATCTATGACTCTCCTATATCGTATATACAACCTATGGTAATGGAATCAAATACTCTAAGAACAAGAACTTCATTAGAATTATTTAAACATACATCAGCATATGATTCAGCCTTGGGTGATGGGAATTCTGGGCAACAAATTGCATTTGGCCAATCAACGTATTTATCAGCAGAGCAAAGATTTATTCCGTCTAAGCAAAATATTATTAATGACGGTAACACGAACACAGTTGACAGACTAAGATTCCGTGTGACATTAGACAACAATGACTTCAGGTTAGTATCGCCGACAGTTGACAATGCTTTAGCTTTAGCGCAAACATATAACTATGTTCTATCAAATGTTGGTGACAACACTTCGCAATATGTATCTAAGCCTGTAGTGTTGCAGCCAGAACATCCTGCTGAAGGTTTGAGGGTGATACTTGCTGCATTTAGGCCGGCAGGTTCTGTGATTGATGTACAAGCAAGATTCTTACTGCCGAGTAATCCTGATGCATATACAGATTATGTTTCATTGACAAACGAATCGCCTAATATGTATTCGAGTTCTGGTGATGTGAATGATTTTCGTGAATTTGAATATTCATTTGACGAAGCAGCATTCATTTCTAATACGAGTGCTTCAATAACTGACTTTGATGCATTCCAGATTAAGATCGTGCTTAAACATGAGGAATCTAGTATAGGTACAAATGTGTTCCCGCATGTGTATGACTATAGAGCGATTGCATTGACATGATGAGCCAGAATCATTATACAAGAACCGAAACCTCGGCATTAGTTAATAATGATGTTGCATCGTACAAAGCCGCAAAAATGCGTAATAAAAAGGAGTTGCAATTTAATCAATTGTTGGAAAAAGTTGATAAATTAGAGCAGTGTGTTGAAAATCTAAAATGCAGAATAAAAGAGATAGAGAAAAATGGCAATAACTAATATAAATCAAGTTAATACTAATGATACATTTCAACAGTGGTGGACAAAAACCAATGACATAATTACAGGTTTAGGTAATGTTGTTACTATGGGATCTGGTCAAGGAAACACTGGTGACATTATTACGGCAGGACATATACGAACTGATGACACAACTGATGGTGTCAAAACAAATGTATTGTCGCCATTAAACACTAATGACAATTTAAAACTTAAATACGATGTTGTCGAGTTTAATCAAAAGCAAATACTATATGTTCCTGCTTCTGGTTTAAGTAATACGCTTCAATTTGTAAAAGGAACAGATGCTAGTGTTGCCGCTAATAACACCTGGGCAATAGGTCCTGTCGATCTTGACAGTTCAGGTATTTTAGAACATGCATCTCTTCAAATATTTGGTCGAAGCAATACAGGTGAAAATGATGCCATATTTACGTTCACAAGATCGACAGGAAATACTCCTGGCGAGTTGACGGGTACGAATGTTGTAATTAACGATTCAATTCTTCCTGCACAAATAACCAGTAACTGTACGACAGCATCTGCATTTGAAACCGCACAAACTATAACCTTTACTGGTGATGTGACGGGTTCATTTTCCGTTAGTGGTGGCGCAGCAGTTTCAACAGCATTGACTTTCAATGGCGACATTGAATCAATCGAACAGATAACTGTAGGTGATGGATTAACAGCAAGTGGAATTACTGGTAGCGTATTTAATGATATAGAAAACACGGGTACAATTTCACATACTAACAATGATGTTTCAGTGGATGGCGCTAATACTTCTGGCCCAGATTCTTCATCAAACTCTGGAACATCGGGCATCCAGAGTTTAGGTTTTGATAAGCACGGTCACATTAATTCAATTAGCACGAAAAACTTTGCCACTGAATTTATTAAAAAGAATCCTGCTGATGCCGCCTCTCGAACCGTAGTTGACGGATTCGGTTTAACTGTAGATAATTCAACACTAATTTCCTTTGGTAATTTGAATAGCGCCACGCATTTAACGAAGGAATCTCATATTCAAAGAGACATTACCACAAACGGATTTTCAACACTTATATTATATTCAGGACAGCATTCAACGTCACAAGGTCCAGGACAAGGAAATTCACCAGCAAAAGGTAGGATATTGTTGAAGGCATTGAATCAAATTGATTTTGAGGATCATGGTGGCAATACTAAGTTTGAATTTAATACGACAAACGGAAACCTATCAGCGGCAGGTGACATTACTGCATTTGCTAGTTTTTCAGACAGAACGCTAAAAGAAAACATCGAACCTATTGAAAATGCTCTTGACAAAGTTAATTCGATTGGCGGATATACATTTAACTATATTGATGCTCCTGAAAAAGGACGAGTTCCTGGTGTCATTGCTCAAGAGTTACAACAAGTGTTACCAGAAGCAGTGTATGAAACTGAAGAAGGCAAAATGGCAGTTAGGTATGATAACACAATTGCGTTACTTGTTGAAGCAATTAAAGAATTGAAACAGCAGGTTGATGACCTCAAAGGTAATTAAAGGAACCTCTAATGCCTATTAAAACATATCGAGATGCAGACAGCGACGGCCGTGCCGATAGTGCCCTTAGTATGTCCGAGATTAAAACCGAGCATGGAGGAGATTCAGATCCTTCATTAAGAGAATATTATCGTAATGAAAACTTTATGCGATCAACTAATTTTGATAGGGGTTTCAATAATAATTATAGTGCTGGTATTTATGCACTAAAAGATCCTAGCGACCCGAATAATAAAATGATTGTAAGAGCTGAACCTGTTGAGAACGGTCCTATTCTTGACTATGGTGTAATCAACGCCCAACCTGGTGGGTCGGGTGTTATCACTGATGGAACAACGGAAAGAGAGGCATTTGTCGATACTGTTCATGTTGAAGGAACTGGAAATGCGACAACTGGCAAATACAGAGTAAAAACTCGTATAGCGGAAAATTCATTTGTGCCGCAGTCAGGACAATCTATTTCATTCTCTGATCTTTACGGCACAACAAAGGAGTCAACACCCGGCTACTCTTTTGACGCTTCAATAGGAAAACTGTACATCACCGTAACAAAAGATCGCACAGTATCTAATATGGATCATAATGATAACGATTTTCTACTAGATGAACCCGGAAGTCAGGTCGGAAAAACTAATTTTATTCCGCTAGTTACCGCAAAGGATTTATTACAGATAAGCGGCATTTATCAAGATAAACCAGATGAAGTGAATCAAATTGAATTTTTTATTCCGAAAGGTACTGTAGTGTATAGTCCGGATAGCAATCGCCCAGCATTTGATATTGACGGAATACCTTCTCGTATCAGCATACTTTTAAATTTAGGGGGAAGAATTGTCGGCGGCGGTGGCGATGGAGGAGATGCGCAGTATGACGGTGCCAGCGATCAAAGAAACGGCAAAAACGGGTCAACTGGATTAAGAGTTAATCATGACGGAAAGTTTAGGCTTAATGTCACCAGTGACTCAGATTATGCTATTTGCGGCGGCGGTGGCGGCGGTGCCGCAGGTTATTATAGATACCCAGACGGCAAAGATGTCGGTGCTGGCGGCGGTGGCGGTGCAGGAAGAAGTTTAGGTGGTTCAGCAAGATTTAGTGTAGAGGAGTGGTCCAAATCTGCATATAAGTACAATGCCAACATCACCAATGACCCTAATAAAGGGCCTGACGGGGTAACAAATCATGTAAAGTGGTACCCCTTCCGCAATACTGAAAATTTAAAATATTGGGATAGATTAGAAACAGGTCAGAGTTTGGTTGATCGGTTTGTTGAGGCCGACCTCATATGGGGAGACAGAGAGAGTAATTACTCTACTAGGACTCCTGGCTACGCCGCAGGCAGGGTTGCAAAGTCAAGTAATGCAGCTAGAGCAACCACTACAGGTTATGAAGAAATAAATAGTGTAGTGCGAGCTCGCCAAACCAATGGCGGAGGTGGCGCTGGCGGCTCAATGATTTCGAAAACAAATCCTCAATGGCATGGAGTAAACCTACCTTACACAAAGCCGGATTATATTCACGAATTAAACGACTTCTTTACTAGAGAACCCCCAGAATTTGTGGATGATTTGCCAGAAGGGTTCACCAATGGATGGATTATTGAACACATTGACGGCACTAACGGAGGATATTACTGTATTGTTGAAGACAGCAAAATAATATATTCTGATTACGCCTACCCTATTAGAAACCTAAAGGCTATTGGGTTGGAAGCGCAAGACAATTACGGCAAAAGCGCATATAAGTACGGAATGCGCTTAGCGCAGACTTTTACTGGGACAAGACAATTACAAGATGCTGAGGTGACTCGTTCATGGATATGGTATGAGCGTGTAGATTACACAGATGATGGTTCCCCAGAAATGCAACCGAATCAAAGTAACTATGATGATTTCACTGGGTTTCGGGCAGGTACTGCAAACCCCCCTAATCCACCTTATTATCACGGCGGCGGATTCACTAAAAGTAATGGCACAACCTCTAGCGGTGATGTACACAAATATTTATACTATCCAGTTAAGAAATTTGATCAGGGAATAGTTAGGATGTTTTTCCCTAATGGGAGCACCACCATTAGCAACGGTTGGCCGCCTCCTAATTCTGACCAAGTCAGCGGGGTAACTGTAGGTTCTGGCGCAAACGGATCAGTAAGAGGCAATCCTAGTTCAACTAATTTGTCTTACCCAACAGCAATTCCGTCAAATGGCAATGGCGAACGTAGAATGCATGCTAGTTATACCGATTTAAGTATTGGCGGGTATGGAGGGTGTACCAAATCACCAAATGGCGGAGATTCAGGGATTGGGTATTCACTTTTAGCGCCGCCGACTTTCCCAGGCACATCGGCTGCAGGTGATCTAAGACGAACTTACCAGACAATTTATGGTGGTGGCGGAGGAGGCGGCGACTTCGGAGCAAGAGGCGGCGATGCTGATGGGATTCACTGGTCAGGACCTAATGGTGGCACTGCTACCAGTTATAAAGCATACGGCGGCATGGGCGGTTTTGCGATTGACGTTAATAAAGAAGAACATCTTCTTACTGATGGAGGTGCATCGAGTGTGCCGGAAGACAAAACTCATGGACGTATTGTTATCGCTGGGCAAACTGACATCTTCTCAGCAGTAATGACTGTCGGGTATAATACACACAAATTCTCTTATGCGACCCAAGGTCAATTTGAAGCAGGATACGGAGGATTTTCAACTTTCCCAGGTTCTAGTAAAACTGTACAATCGCCCTTTGGTTCGCTTTCAAACGGAACAGATATAGTTATTGACGGCGACCGAGGTACTATAGCTGTTTTAAAGGCGACAGGATATTCTGACGGCAGCAATAGAGAACTGAATTTTACTGTCTGGGGCATGTCTAATTATGAATACAACGGCGGGTGGGAGACTCTGCAAATAGGTGGATCCACCTTTAGGAGATCTGATGCCAAAGCATTTACATCTAGTTCGTATGTTGGCGGGCGTTCTTGGGTATGGGATATTAATTCAAATCCCTTTGGCTCCACAAGAGGCGCTACGAAAAACATCTCGATAGGTTAAATATAAATAAACATTATACTAACAGGAAAGGCGATTCCAAATGGCAATAAAATTTACCGATTTACCAACAGCTAATACGCTTTCTGCAGATGATCTATTTGCAGTAACGATTGATACTACAAACGTATCGCAGTCGGTTAGTTTTGCAACATTAAAAAATCTTATCGTAGATGGTGCAACATTTAGCGATCCGACTAACCTTGCAAACTTAAAGGCGGCGTTGAATGGTAACAATTCAGGTCTCAATTCAGATTTGCTTGATGGACAGCACGGATCACACTACCTCGATTATGGCAACCTGCAAAATAAGCCTGTAGAGAAAACTGATTTAGACGATTTTGACAATAATCAGTATGACGAGGCCACGAATTCTACTGGTGGGTTCATTAAAATTAGACCTTCTGATAATAAAATTATTTTTCAGAAAAAAGATGGCGGCGTTGATAATCCTCCTGCGGTATTATCTACAACAAACCTTGATGAAGGGATAAACAAATATTTCACTGAAGATCGTGTAACACAATATTTTGATCAATATTTTGCAAACTACTTTAACAAATATAATGTGACATTCGATCAAGGAAATGTCAACGACAGTTATACTGACACTGTTGGTTATGCACCTACAACAACATTCTCTGGCGAGACATCTACAATTAGAATTAAAGCAGAAGGCAGATTGCCTGGGGTAAATAATAACTATCAAAAACGCCAACAAGCAGTAAGGTTTGCATCATATCAAAAAGGTAAAGCGCTTAGAATTTACGGCGCCGATAGCTCTACAAGTGCTGATGCTATTGATAACAATGCATCAATCGCATCAATCGAGACTGTAGGGTTTGAGACATACGATGACAATTCAGTTGGTGCAACACCTACTTTCAATGCCGTCACAGGTGTAGCCCCTGGCACAGATACGATTACAACAATTGCTAATCATAACTTTTCATTAGGTCAAGAGGTAATATATTCATCGGGCGGTGCTGGCGCAATAACCGGATTAATAGAAGGTGCAACGTATTATGTACTTTCTCCTACTGCAACAACTTTAAAACTGATTGACACACCAAGTTCAAACACCGCAAAATCAATCGATACAGGAACTGGTGCAACACATACATTAACTCCGGTTGAAGTTACAAATCCTTTTCAGCGCATCACATATACTTTTGCTGAATGGGACATGACTACAGGTAAAATATCTCCTATTATCGAAGAAGTATCGACAAATATTGGCGTAGTGACTGCACTGCAATTAAATGCTGCTGACCAAGCAGAATATTTAACAGGTAATGTAGACAGAATCCTCGAGTCCTTTAGCGTTGAAAACTTTATTAAATTATCGTTCTCACATCTTGAACTGGGTGTGCCGACTCAAGGCATCACGCCAGGAAGAGGCATATGTATTTACAGAAGAGTATCGCAAGTCAACACTATTTCAGAGCAACTTAAAGGTGAACCTAGGTTAATTGCAGTATTGGGACCGCTGGAGTTAAGAGAAAATTATTGGATTGATTATTTCACAGATGATTTATTGACTCATGCAGGCAAAAATTTAACGACTAATGCTTACATTCCTGAAAACACAGTACATTTTACGCCACATGAACTGCCTTCTGCCAATGGCGGCAAAGGGTGGGTAGATGCAACTATTGATAGTGTCATTTATCAAAACGATATTAATCCATCTTTAAGCACATATATTGATGTGAAATTGACTGGCAATATTATTACTGATGCGGGTGAAGAGGCAGGTGTGTGGATATCGCATGATGATACTGCTGCAATTCAAGGTGCTATAGACACAAACTCTGCTACAGGCAGAAAGGCAATTCAATTCAATCCTAAAAATTATGTTGTTTCATCTTTGTCCGTTCCAAGTAATTTTAGTATTGCTGGTTATGCATATAATACTAAACTGACAAAACTTCCTTGGTCAGGATGGACAGGGTCATCAATATCATCATCAGCACGCATGATTAAGGCGGCAAGTGTTAAATTACAGAACACGAGTTTTGTAGGGTTTGATATTGACGGTAACTCTGGCAACTCAGTAGCATATGATGATAGAACAGATATTTCAAGAAACTATGCTGTTGATTTCGGTTCAGCAAATAACAGTATTCTTCTTGATAAAGTGCGATTGAGCAGGCCTATAGGCGGAGGAGTATTTGCAACCGATCCAGTGAACCTTAAAATCATCGGATGCGAGTTCATTGATTCAGGAATAACTGACAGGCATGTATACTCGCCGCTAATCGCTGATGGGGGTAGCAATACTTCTATATCATCAAACAGATTTGAAAACTTTTCGAAAGGAAGTGTTGACTGTTCTATCACTGATCAAGGTGCTATTGAAGGTAACATTATTTCAAATTGTGGTTCAGGATTATTGGCATTCGGTTCACGATTTATGATTACAAGTCCTAATGTTTTGACAGGTCCCGCAGGAGAATTCCTACCTCAACCAGATTCGTTTAATTCTGAGTTTGATTCGATTAATGTTGACTTAACAGAATCAAGTTTACATGCATCCGGCCCACAAGGTTTTGATTCAGGTCCGCACACATATCAAGAGAATGGCGAACTGTATGATTTAGGCACTCCTGGTCCCATATATAAAATGTTTGCTATTAAGAAAGAACCTGTTGCAGGTGAAGAATCAATTTGGATTGATGATTTACGACCACCGACAGGTAAAACAGGCGCTTTACATACTGCAACATTCAATGCAACAAGTAGTGGCAGTTATGATACAAGTAACGATAGAATAATTTTCGGTGGGTCTGGGCATGGATTGAATACTGGCGATGCTGTTTACTATAGTGCAGGAGCGGGTGGCACACCACAAACGAGTTCTGGATTAGTTGAAGGTGGTACTTACTTTGTGTATGCTCACAGTGGAACGCAAATTGAATTATTTACTAATTATTCACATGCACTCGTAGGAACAGGGGCATCTCAAGTTGACTTCTCTGGTGGTGCTACAGGCGCTTCAGGTGTAGCGCACACATTAACACGTAACTCGTTCTTAGAAATCAATCAAGGTGTTGAAGGTGACAATCCTGCATCGAAAGGCGGATTCCAATGGACAATTCCTGCTGACACAGTTCGCAGAATTAAATTAGCAGGTCAACCTTATACGATTGAATCAATGAAAGATGCAACTAAAACTGTTTATCATCGTGATGCGAATGGCGATTTTGCTATGACTGCGGGTGACCCAGATCACGTAGGCATAGGTTGGTCAGCATCTATTACACAATATGTTAGTTCAGCAATGATTGTCAACAATGCAGGTAATCCCGGAGTATGGTCCCAAGAAGGAAACGATCATTTCTATACCGTCACTGTTCGTGATTATAAATACTTAGTAGTGGATAGAAAAGTAAAACCCCAAGAGCTCGGCGTGAATTCACATAACAGTTTTGACACAGGTGGATCAACTAGCGAGTACGGAATTATAACAGATATTGGTGCCGGAGAAGAAGAAAAAGTGATTAAGATTCGGTGGCCAGGAGCAAACGCTGCACAAGCAAGTGGTGGTAATGGTGGAATATTATTAGCAGAAAACACGTTTGTAATAGCAACCGGAAGGATTAAATAACATATGTCTAGCTTAACGAATATTAACAACAACACAAGAGTAGTTAACGTAGGTAGAACTACGCCAGTTGCTCCGGGTCAACAACCATCAGCGAAATCTATTCCTGTTGTACTTGCAAGTGATCAAACTGCTGTTCCTGTTATTGAACAGAATAAAGTTCAGTCAGAGGTTGCGCTATCGCTTCTAGGTATTCCTAGATCAGAGGTTGCTCTTGGCATTTTTGCTGATGTTAATACATACGATGTGAACCCGACAGAGTGGTCATCAAGTCCTCAATATTATAATAGAGATACGCTTGGTAACGGGTTCGGCATTAAACATTTGCCTACCGAAGCAGGTGCATTAGTAGAAGCACCTCGTGATAAAGCAGCAGTTCTGACTTCGAAAAGATTTTTCAGATACCAACCAGGTCGTGTATCTGCAGCAACCTTTGGTGTTAAAACCTCTGTAAGCAATAGTCACTATGCTACAAATCCTGTTATTCGTAAGTACGGCATCTTTGACAATTTCGATGGATATTATTGGGAATCGAAACAATCAGGTCAAGGCGATAACTTCTCTGTTGTTCGCAGAACGCAATCATTGCTTAAGTTTCCGGGTTCACCTTTCGGTTTAACAACTGAAATTTTACGTAAACCTACAGGCAATACTAACGCAGGAGACACATTTACTCCGTTTAATCAAACAGATGATTATCGTGCTACAGGCAAAGAAGGTACTAAAATAGAAGGCAAATATTTCGTTCGTGAAAGAAACGAATTATTGCATGATAGTATTACTCTGGGTGAAGCAGCATTCAATAATTTGATTACTACTGCCGGCGCATTCCAGACATATTATAATAGTTTGTCTACAGATGCAAAAGAAGTATACAAAGATAAGTGTCATCGTGATGCAGCTTTCTGGATGAACATGTTTGCCATGGATATGGAATGGGGCGGTGATGCTCATACACGAATCAATACTAAAAACTATACGACAGCAGTATTATCGACTGCAGCCAGAGAAGTAGAACTTTACACAGAATTAAGAGCGCTGATCAGAAATGAAGCAGCTAATTCTGTTGTATCAGCTGGAGCCGCTACAGGCACTAATTCAATTCATAATACTAGCGCTGGCGTAAGGTCATATGCTAGTCAGACAGCTGCAAAAGCTAAACTTACTGCATTAATAGATATTACTATAGGATTCTTCGGTCAACCTAATCTCGGCAACACTAATGATAATAATGGTGCTAGAATTACAGCATCCCAAGTTTATACCAATACAGCCACTATGAAGTTCGGTGATAAGTCTCGAGTTGAAACTTTGTTTGATACAAGAGTGCATTATTGGTCATACTTTGTTACTTCTTTTGCATATGACGCCTCCAATGTTGACAATAAACTTGGCGGATACCAGTCATATGATTTCCAAATAAACTCAATCAATGCTGCATTTATGCCTGTGGGTGATTTCTCTGCTTTAGTTGGATACGAATTATCATCTGATTCTACCACTGGGCAATATTATCCTTATGCTGCAGGAGACGTAATACCAGCTGCTGATTTGCCAAACTCAGTAAGCGCTATTACTCTAGATGCAAATTCAGCGCTTGCGTTAAATGAATATTATCAAAACATTAAGTATAAGTGTGCTCGAGATCTCGAATACGTAATCAACGGTTATAAGAATGACTTGATCGGTGGCGGTAATGCTGAAACACTTTATAATGCTTCTATGTATTATAGAGGTTCGGGTTTATCAATTTACACGCAAACTGAACAAGGCATTCCACAAGAAGTTGCAAAACACAAACACCTAAGAGATTGGATTACAACAGACCTTAACGACTCAGCGTTAAGATTAGGAAGCGTAAGTCAAGAATTGATCGATTTGGGTGACGGCCTAAATTCAGGATTGACAAAAATAATTATTGACAACTTCGCAGAAGAAGTGACTTCAGGTGCTGAATTAGGTAAGCGTGGGTTTGCAGGTAACCTTGTCGTATTCCGTGATGGGTTGATGATGACACATGCTGCCGTCAACGATCCTAACTTGTTAAAAGAAGTTGAACAGATCAAAGCTCACATTTCTGAGGCGCCTGTTGCAAGTCAACCAACAAGATTTAAAATTACAAAAGGTGTAGTTACATTTGGTCAAAAAGTTCGTGTCGTCACCACAGATAATCAAACAAAAATAAGTGATGCAAATTCATCAGTTTCTCTGGGCGGCGTGAATGTTAATGTTGTTGAATCAAAATATAATAAAATTTATACCGTAAGTCGTGTATATGGTCCTATAGGAACTGAATTTAATTTGCGGGATCAAGACGGTAATGACATCTATGCGTATAGAAATCCTGCCGCCAATGGATTGATACCTGACAATATTTACGTTGAGTTGGTCGTGCCATTTATCGGCGATCAAACTTATAATCCTGCATACTACAGATTACCTAACGATCAACGTGCTGATAAAACCATTCAGGATCTTGATGGCGCAAATGTAACGACTAGATATACAGAAGCGGATGATCCATTCCCTATAGGCATTCAATGGCCGTACAGATATTCATCATCAACACAATTATCAGATACAACTGCCAACTACATCGGTCACATTGATACTTCAGTTGATCCTTCAAGTAGTGCAGGTACATCATCAATACGACAGCAATACGATGATATAAACTTTAACCCTGAATACATTAACTGGATTAAAAATAATGTTAAACCAGAATTCTGGGGTGTTTATGAGTATCGTATTCCTCGTTCACGCTTTAGTCACGATAAATTAGACGGACAAACGTCTAAAAGATTATACAGTGATTTGGCGACAGGTGCATCGGGTATTGCTCGACCTGGCATGGAAGTTCTTGATGAGGATGGCATATGGGTTGATGCTATATCTGAATACGATTTCGACTTCACAAAGGTAACGATGCTTAAAATTGAGTTCTCGTGGTATGGTGCGGTAGGTGCATTGTTCCTCGCTTATGTTCCAATCGGTAACGGTGAAGCACGATGGGTACGAGTACATCACCTAAGAGCATCGAATCAGTTGAAGATCGCATCTCTCGGTAACGCAACATTGCCAATCACATACAATGTATGGGGCGGCGGTTCAGATGACACATTAGGTGATGGCGAAACTAAGACACACACATACGGAACATCTCAAAGTCATCACATTGTTAAGTATGGTGCTTCGTATTATATTGATGGCGGTGACCGAGGTACTGTTCGCCTATACAGCCATAATAACAATGATGTTGTTAAAGGGTATGGTAAAAAATGGGAAGTTAATTCTTCTGCAAACGGTGGCGCAACAGGCGCTGGTGTAGTCACAATGCCAAGTAGCACACCAGGTGGCACCGCTTTCCCAAATCTTGTATACTTTATAGCTGCGCAGGTTAAAACAAATAATCCTGTCGATACGGGCATCAAAGTTGTTTGGGTCGATGACGCAAACAACAAAGTGTATTTAAGCAAGCAACCACAAGGTACAGGGTTAACATTAATACCTGATCGTGGCGACCTTGTTTACGGATTGGAAACTAAGGATGTGATCTTTAGCACAATTGAAGGTAATCCTGTTCGTAACCGTGTTCAGGTTTATCCTACTAAGATGTCAACAGCAAACCTCGGTTCATTCCCGGTAAGATTACAGATGAAGCGCACCCCTGTATTCCAAACGCTAACACAAACGGGCACTAATGTTGACTTGGCAATAAATGGCGAATATACAGTATCGCCAAATAATCTTCCTTTAGTTGTTAATGAAACGGGTGGTGCGAGTGGCGTACCGTATCTCCAAAATGGCGAAGAAATATTTGGATGGTTCCAAGGCAATATATCTGATGTTGATGCTGAAACCATTTTCGGAAGATTATATAAGAAAACAAATGAATATTATTTCGAAGTATTGCAATCATTTAATGGTGTTGTAAAATTGAATGACGGCGGAAAGTTTTTGAAAGATTTAAGATTTGCTCGGGCCACAGCAGACAATGGAACATTAGATGAAATTACATCAGAAACTGTATCAGAAACTCCGTTGGCTGATCAGCTAACATCTGTTAAAGCGCTTAATAATGTTGTTGTTCCTATACCAGATACAGGAGCGAATGTAGCAACACTATATTTACAGCCTACAGGGACAGAACAAGTGGATCTTGATACGTATTTTGATTATAACAAAGAATATCTATCTTACCCACTAACAAATATACCGGAAACATTGTATTTTGCGATAGATGCTGACAGAGCGGCTAATGAAAAAGCAGAAATTGCAATAGGATTGACATGGGAAGAACAATAGATGCCAAGACAGGTAAAGATCGGATTTGATAAGGTACCTGCACCTTTAACAAAATCCTTCCACCAATTAGTAGACATTAAGGGTGTTCCGCTGACAGACGCAGCGGGCAACCCTCTTGTTACTCAAGAAAGTGCTAGAAACCTTGCATTCACTGTTTCTTCAAATTCTTTGCCTGCAGTTGTCGGCAATAAAGGAAAGAAAGAAGCTTTGGCTGTCACAGAAGTTTTTGCGGGCGCATCTGAAGTAAGTAGCACACTTCTTGGTGTCGATCGTGCCGAAGAGCAGTTAAGTTTATTCGCAGACGTTTCGACATATGGCCTTGCAAGAGATAATTGGAATTATTATACAGTAGGACAGGGAAGAGTTCCTTATCAATGGTATAATAGAAAGCATCCCATTTTCGGTAAGCGAGGACCTGCTGAATTTCACGAAGAAACAAGTGAACAAGCGCTATATCTAAAATCATTTCCTACGCAGTACCGATGGCCTACGCATCCTCCTGGTGTTTCTGAAATACCTACCCCATCAAGTCAATTCGGTAAATATTTAAGGTTCATCGCACTAGGCAGATGGTTATATGAAATCTGGATAGACGTTAATCCGAAATTTGCTAATGATAATTTTATTGGCCGAAGCCTAGAGTTTGTGGATTCTAATTTCGAGGTATTGCCCATCACTAAAACTAGTTGGCAGCCAATAACTGCTGATACTGGCGGGTGGGCGAATGAAGGCGATATGCGAAATGTCATCTATGAACAAAACGGTTTTAGTTTCCAAGAATCAATGAATCAAGTCGAAAGATGGACGCTATTCTATTTTTTGATGCGAAACGATGAGGACGTATACCCTCCTTATCCTGTTTATGATGTCCCTAGACGAACAACAATAAACTATAATTTCAAAAATCCGTCAATTGGCGGCGCTTTGATTCCTGATGTAGGAGAGTATTTAGCAATACAAAATTATACTCGAGGCGATTTCACTAGACCTGGCGGAGACGAAAATAATACTTCTGTAGGTGTATTAGAAAGTAAACAAACCTTTAGATATCAGCCAGGTCGTGTTTCAGGGTTTACGTTTGGTTTACGCATGAAAAACAATCCTAGAGAGCAATCTGATAAAATAGAATGGGGTTGCTCCAATGACACCGATCAATATATGATGCAGGTTACAGGGTCACAATGGAATATCGTAAGAAGATCAACACAAAGGATTCCTGATTCAGTTCTTGAAGATCCTGCAGGAATGAACTTGCAGCCTGCCGATGATTACAGAAAACCACAAGTTGAAATGGATGTAAATTCTGCTGGCGAAAGAGCAGAGCCTCAACTGCCACCTGGTCGTGACAAATCATCTGAGATGTTTGAAGTAAGAGTGCCAAGATCTAAGTGGAATGGCGATCCTTTGAACGGCACAGGTCCTTCAGGTCACATTGCCAATTTAGAAACTGTGACAATGTACAAAATTGAATTTTCATGGTATGGCGCAATCGGCGCAAAGTTTTATGCATTTGTTCCTGCAGGAAGTGGTGAAGCACGATGGGTTCTTTTGCATACGTGGGTGATTGAAAATAAACTGACAACACCTGCATTGCAAGCAGCAGATTTTAAATTTAGATATGTTGTATTCAACAAAAATACTTCTAACCTTGTTGAACCATCATTTGTTTACAAATACGGATCATCGTACTATATCGATGGAGGCGATGAAGGCAATATTACTTTGAGCGCAGTAACCGGAGATACTCGGACGTTCACCAGATCGCCCGGTGAACCTGTACCCGTAGGATCAGTTATTGCAATGCACCCAAAAACAAAAATTTTAAATTCTTTCGGATACGATGCATCGTTTGCTGCTTATGAAGGCACACTAAACAATAAAAAGATTTATCCCATGACACTTTCTGCTATAGCAGATAAAAATGTAAGGGTTGATATACTTAAAGTCAAAGTTAGTCCTGACGGGCATCACGGCACTAAATCGGTCAGTTTATGTTCAAAACAAAGATTTGAAAAAGATGTCGCTGTTACTTTTACAAATAGAAATGTATTAGAGTTTAAAGATCCTGCTGACACAACACTACCTTATACTCAGGCGCCTACCCCATTAACACTACTTGATAATTTCGGCAAACTTATAGGGCAGGGGCTGCCGAATACGTATTTAAGTTTACGAGAAGGAGTTACTGATTCAGCTGATCTTGTAAGAAGAGATGGTTCAAATTGCCAGTTGGTACAAAATGATTTCGGCGAAAGGGCATTTTTGAATGGCTTTGCCGCCTCCGATGTTGTTCAAATTAATTCGGGCTTGGATACAAATCTATTTCCCGCAAAACTGACCTCGTATAGGAGTATTGTTGCTTCTGATACGCCAATATACGGAAATAGATTTAAAATTCATTTTTTGAATCCTTATAATCGAGACCCCAGATTTAGTGCGCACACACTTACAGCAGATTTTGCAATTGGTGTGACTGGTGATGCTCCTTCTACTAGCACTGAAGGTGATGATTCAGTAGGAGTTCTGACATTTGGTACAAATAAAAAAGTGTATCCGTATGATCCCCCTGTCATACAAAGTGAAGGTGATGGCGAAGAAGGCGGTGAAGGTGAAGAAGAAGCCACTTCAGTTTTCGACTCAGGTGAATATTTTGACATAAACAAACAATTACATGTTGAATGGTCATCAAGTACTCATCTAAGATCGGCTTCAACGCTTGCTGATTTACGTGAAGCTGATATCAGTGAAGGCACAAGGTTTGAACAGGATTATCGTATTGAGGGCGTAGAACGCCCATTCTCTGGCAGATATGGTATCGCTTCCTGCATACAAGTAACTGTTCAAACAATATCGTATCCTATTCAAGGTGTCGATCAACCTGCTGAACCTTCAAGTGAAGTAGATGAAATTACCTGGGATCAAAGAATAAGATTCGGATCAACCTTTCCTCCGGTATCAGGCAGCACTTTAGGAGAAGCGGAAGTGGGTGTTGGCGGCGTGGGTACGGGGTATGTGTTCGTAACTAAACCTTCTATTGAACTTGTTGACGGATCAAGAATATTTACTGCATATATAGCAAAGCGTACTACTGAAACCCCAGATTTTGATTTTTCATCGACATCAGCAATAGATGCAAAGGTCGTAACCCTTGAGGATGATAATAAAATTTCAATAGCTGATAGTTCAAGAGATTTCACGGTTGCAGAAGTTTTTCGGTTTGATGTTCAACCTCTTTACTTGTTTGTTGCAATGAAGTCTAACGCTCGAATAAATAATATTATTGTTGAAGAAATATCTTCAACAACCAGAAGCACACATGTCCCTAACTTTTTAGGCACTATAGGACAAGTGGATGCAACAGGATTAGATTCACAAGGCAATTTCTCGGAGTCCGTTGAGCAGAGTCAGATAGATGCACAATTTGAAGGTCCCGGAAGATCTAGTAGTGAATTTAATGTTGAAGGTAATGAAACATCGAATATTGTCATCGTCAAAGACGTACAAACAACTGCAGATCAAGCGCCGTCAAACTTTTTATCTGAAGATAATTTATCAGGGATAAGGTTTGATACTCAAACTGATTTGCCTTTAGCGCCAGGCGAAAACATATATTCATTTTATATCGGAGAAGATGAAGCTGTGAAATTCGGATTACAAAATATATTTGACATCGACAGGGCAGTAATGACTCCCGGATTGTTTAATAATGAAGCGTATTATTTTAAAGTGACACCCGTTGCTGAGTCAGATACGGCATCAGTTCAAATGACGCTAACGTGTAAGGAGCAATAATGGCAATTTACACAGGATTAAATGTCGGTAATTATCTTAGTGATGTAGAAAATCAATCTGAGTCATTAAGAAACATCGGGTTAAATAGACTTGATTTAGATCACATTCGTGGCATTCAGAATTATGATTTGACAACAGCGCAATTGCATAATCTGTCAGGTCTTGACATTGACCAGGAAAAAGAAAACTATTCAAACTATCAATCTAGTATAGCTGTCGGCAACGATGCTTTATTACTAGGCGGCATTGAAAGAGAAACTAATTTTAATCTGAGAATAGATCATCAACTTCGAGCAGGCGCAATAAAATACAACTATGTTGATTATTCTACGTCTGTCCCAGGACACAAAAGTGCGGATATATCTACAAGTCGTGTTTCTTCATGGTCGCAACTACCTCCTTTTGCTGCATCAGATCCTATATTTTATGGCGCTGATACCGTAATCACTGGTTCAGGTGGCGAGTCAGTTCTTCAAGCCGAGAATATATTGTTCACAGGAGAGTTGACTGCAAAAAGATTTCTCGCTGAAGTTCCTACACATAAAGTAACTGTAAACATAAACGGCACAAATAAACAATTCTTTGCGATGAGAAACATTCCATTTAGGATTATTGGAGTATTTAATAAGGCGAGGATAAGAGTTGATAGTACGAATGCAACAAAAAATATTCCGCCATCAATACTGTTTACTAATACTGCAATGGCCGAAGGTTCTATAGGTAGGGAGGTCGCAATAAGTGGGTCAGCTGGCACTGCAAGTAAAGATTTTTTCTATAATCCGGGTGTAACATTTGCTGAAACGTATATAGATATCTTTAAAAATCCTAACGATATTGCACGACTAGATTTGTGGGATACTTCAACCCGAAGAGCATTAAGGGTAAATGAGTTTCCGAAGGTTGAAATGAAAAATTTGGCATATATTAACATTGCTGCAAACGATTTTTACGAAATGCCCGATTTCTTTGATATATCTGGAGGCAATGTTTCAAGTAACACAAACGGTAAACTTATTTATATATATCAAACTAATAACGATCTTTCAAGATCAGATAAAACTGCACAGCAGCAATTAACAGATTATATGCCATCTTCCGTGACAACGCTTGTTACAAGATGCACCTTTTCGGATGACACTCCTATAGATATCCGGCAACTTAAGGCGAGCGGAACAGGTTCCCTTGAACCGTCAAAATTAAAGAACTTTTACTTTGACGCTTGGGATTGGTACAGCAAAAGAACAAGAAGAATGTTAGGAGTTAGAGAAGCTGGCAATGCCTGCTCACCTAAAGTTAACGGCAATAATATTGAATTATATGAAATTTATCGTCAACAGTTTCAGTACTTGCATCACGAAGTTACGCATAACTCATACACTATGGACAGCAAAGTTCAAGGACAACCCAATAACCTTAAATACTTATATATTTACGGCAATTATATGTATTCCCAACTATCTTCTAATGGGACCCCTGGGCAAGTAGTTACTGTACCTGATTCAATAATAAAAATTCAAGCAGGGTACAATAATTTAGAAGTGATTAACGTATCGGGTAAACAAAATTTAACATATTATTGGCATTACAATAATTACAGTCGTGCAAATCCGTCAGGGGGAATTGACGGATACTTTACTGGCTGCAACAAGTTAAAATATATACACTTTCAAAATTCATATGTAACAGCAAATACTGCCACATTATTTATCGGATTGCCGGAGTTGTCAAACATTTATTTTCAGAATACACGCCTTACTGGAAAAATGACTCCTGGGACATTTAGCGGGACAGAACAGTTAAAGGTATTTAAATTAAGCGGTGGCAACCATGATAGTCAACCAGGACAAGCAAACTTCTTTGGCAACGACTTTCAAGAGGTGATTGCTGATGAACCTACCGGGGGAATAGGATCAGAGTACGGCGGAGGATATTACGCAGGAACATTAAAGAACAATTCTCAAGAGCAATATCATCTTGTTGTTGCTGATAAACAATACGAAGAATTTTTGCCTAGGTTTACTGGCTCCGGCACAGGTGCGCAAGGATCACCGTCAACAAATGACGGCGTAACAAATACGACTGACGAACACGGTGGTGCGAATAGTACTGATTATGCAGCTACAAAATACATTGTCGATCTTAATGCGACATCTCCTGGCGGCAAAAGTGATTGGTATTTGCCTGCTAGAGATGAACTTGAATTAATGTATCGAAACCTGAAACCAACAAGTTCTAGTAATGACATCACAGCACCTGAATCAAATAATTTTTCAGTGCCTACTTTATCGCAGGGTGCATATACTTCCTCTGTGCCTTCAAATGTCTCGACACCTGCCGCATTTAAGAATACTGGGTCAGAAGCGTTTAGGACATCAAATAATCACAATGGCACCAATGGTGATGTAAATTATTTTGTAAACCCTAATTTCACCGCTACATCATCATCATCACCTTCTTTTGGATTTACAGCATCAGGTAGTCCGACTATTCTTACTGGCGGATCGAACAAATTAACTGTTGCCATAGCAAATGATGGAGGCGTTCCCAATGTAGGAACAACATTAGAAACTGATCCGATATCATTGCCTCAGGGTACATATGAAGTTTCGTGTACTGTTGCTTATGTTAGAGATGCTCAAGTTCCTTCAGGTTCTTTTGTTGTAGGAAGAGATTACGCTATTACAGATTTAGGTAACGGCGGCGACCCTCAATGGAATATAATTGCTGGAACTACTGGGGAGGTGTATTCCTTAACTGACACATTTACAGCAGCAACTACCGGAAGCAATGTTAGTGGAGGACAAGCAAATCCTTTGCCTGCTGGCGTAACCGGTTCGCCAGGAAAATATAGCGACATTGACATTTATGCAGAATCTCCTCGCCAAGCACAGGAATTAGGGCTAGTTACGAATACTGTGTTTCATATTAGTCAATCAAGTACAGCCGTAACAACAACCTTTTCAGCACTTTTACCTATAACCCTGGCCGGCAATACGGATGTTGTATTTAAAATAGTATCAACTAATCAAGATTATAAGATTAACAGTTTTAATATCAAGAGTCAAGGCGGAATATATTGGTCATCCACTGAAGGACCTAATCCAAAACAGCAACAAGTCAACGGAAATGCCCTTGTTAGTGGTATGGCACAAAGTTTTAGAACGGGTGAGCAAGTTGAAGCGCAGAAAGGAGCAATATATAATGTAAGACCTGTAAGGAGAATTCTTGTTGCATCTGCTACCAATTCAGAGCGCCAGGAAACATCAAAAACTTTCGAACCTTGTGGCGGATCTTTAATAGAATTCTCCTTGACAGGACAGGGAAGAGATAAAACAACTGGGTCTAATATCAGAGGAAAAATGCCAAATATATCTTTCCTAACTGCAATTCAAGAATTCAATATAACATCAACGCAATTGTCTGGTGTTATGCCCGATTGGGAAAATTCTGATTCGTTAAGAGAACTCACTTTGCACGACAATAAGTTGACAGGCACATTTGCTTTAAAGAACAGTAATGTCAGAAATATACAAGTGCAAAATAATGAGTTCACTGCAATTTCAACTATCGATTGTCCCAGAGCATGGAATTTAAATGCAAGTAACAATGCAATGGTAGGATTTATGCCTGATTTGTCATTATCGTCTAGGCTATCTAAAGTCAATCTCAGCAATAATTTATTAACGACATATCAGTCAGGGTCTCTTAGTACTAATAAATATATTAATACTTTAAACGTGGCAAACAACGATTTATTCTTGGGTTCTGCTAAACGTCTATTACAGGACATGAAATCAAATTACGATTTAAGAAACAGAGGCGGCGTAAACATAACTTTAACAGGTAACTCAAGGGTCACTTTGACTCGACTAAACGCAGATGGAGACACTGAAGCAATCATTGACTTTTTGAAAGGTAAGGGTTGGACAATAAGTGTTAATCCATAATAAGGTACTAAAATGGCATTAGGTTTTGCACGAGATAACAATTTACTGGAATCACAAGATCCCGCATCGGCGGCAGGTATTCTCAATAACCTTGGCGGTGTAGGTATTGCTGATGACATTAGACTTTTTGCAGGTAATTTATCTTTTGAGGATGAGTTTGATTATGGCGCCGATGCATATACTGCTAGCGCAAATCAATTTGCTGAAAATGATGAAGTTTTTTATACAACAGGCATTCCTGATTCTACATTTACTTATGTCGTTATACCGAAAACAGCATTAGGCAGAGTTCCGTATTCAAATGATACAATATTGTATACGCTTAACAGTTCAAATCAACGAGTATATCATATTGTAGGTGACAGTAATGGAGAAGACAGGTTTAGATTATATGAATATTCTGGGGCCACTAAAGGTCCTGTTCGTAATTGGGCATTTTTTTATGATCTTGAAGTTAAAAAATTCTTTCGTCCCGAGCCAGTATATTTCGAAAATATCACCAACTTTTCAAAAGATAGGGTCACGCTAAATGATGGAACTGGCGGCATTATCAATACCTGGAACAATCAGGAAAATGAAGAAGGGTTAAATGCAGAAAGAGATCAGAGTTTTGAAGTAACCTTTTTGAAGTCAACAACCGCAAGTGAATTTGCTACTCAGGTCGAAAATTCGTTAGACACTTTGCTGTATAAAAAATCAAGAAATCTGGTTTCATATAAGTCAAATGCATTCGATAGATTAATTGAATTTGGCGGTCCCGTTCATATTGTAAATCCTAATAATATTCCACTACCCACAGCAGCAAATTCATTTGCAAATAATGATATTATGCCTGGGTTATTCATTTATGGCGGCGAGCCTCCGCAAGTATTAAGAGCATTCAGTGATACAAGAAATCCTTGGGTGGAAGATAATAGTTTCACAGGGTCGGACAATACTTCTAGAGCAGTGATTAAAACAGGTGTTTCGAATCAATCAGCAAGAGTATTAAATTTGATTTGGAAAGAGAGTCCAAAAATATTAGTCACTACAACTTCAGGCGCTAATCAATCAACCCGAACAATACTGAACAATGTTCCTGTTGATGCTGCATCTAATTGGACACATAAAGCAAAAATTACGGTCAACGGAGAAGATTATTATTTGTTGTTGACGAGTAACGAAAGTTTATTCGAAGACCCTAATTAATCTGTAAGTGCCCAATACTTAGTTCCGTCAGGTGTTTTAAGTAATAACCCTCCATCAGCATCATCGGTTGATGGCGTCACTTCTACGGATGTCGCATCCTCGAATTTTATTCCTGAAATTGCAAACTCGCCGCCAACAACTAAATGCGGTGCTGTTCCTGTTGTCTCTAATCCATCATCAGTACCTGCAAATGGCGGCGCAGTATTTAAAGGCATGATACAACCTTCTTTGTTGCTTGTTGATGCTGAAGGAGCAAACACAATAGTGATAGATTGATTCAAAGAGACTGTTGTGCTTAAAACTACAGTATTTCCAGTTATACTTTGAATCGTTGTTCCGTCAGGAATAATTGGGTTATTAACATCTATCCCTGCAAAATAAACTTTCATTCCTGTCTGAAGTCCCTCAGGAATGAAAGTCAAAGGAACATTTGCGCTGTTAGTAACCTGATTGGCAACTTCTGCACCTACAACACCAACACATTCAGTAGCAGTTGATTGGTCGCTTAATCCTCTATGCGCATATATTAACCCATACCCATTCACTGATCGTGATCGGCTCATGCTAGGCGAATTGCTCCCAGTATTAAACGGAGTAGTCGTAATATTTATACCGGAACTGGTAGTCGAAACCTCTGTTATTTTATCAAACCACTTCGCCTGTGTCTGTATAGGAGTCCCATCTGTTTGTCTCAAAACCGAAAGGTTTACAAATAAGTCACCTGCACGAACATCAGTGGCAAAATAATCTGATGTTGATAAGTCACTATCTTGATAATCACTATTTTTCACTCTGCGCAACACATGTTGTCTGGTTGCAGTGGAATCACTAGCGTCACCACTTGTTTGATTATATATGCCTATAAGACCTTTATTATCAATAACATAAAATCTTACTGGTGCATTAACCGAATAGCTGTAAGTGCCGCCTATAATATTATCTGGAGATTCATTTGTACCTTGGTTTGAAAATTTAAATGGTTCGACAAATAAAGTATCTTCGTTATTTGTTGATGCAACTTGTAAGAAATAATGATCAGCTCCCGGACCTAAGGTGCCTGCCATTGTATTCGGCGCAGTGCGGTCAGCAAATAGCAAAATATCACCGACTTTAATAGTTCGCATTACTGTCGAGCTACCCTGGAATCTTGTATTGCCTCGCCAGGTCAAGGTGGTGGAAGTTGGTTCATAATTACCCGAACCTGTATTGAATCTCGAAACCTCGCTAGGTTTTAATTTTGCAGTATATCTAATATAAAGAGGCTGCGCATTTTGAAAGTAGTGTGATAAATGTTTATTTCTTTCAGATATTACGTTTCGTGAAAAATGAGTATATGTATTAGGAATAACGGGTGCATTAACACTGCCTGATTTTGCGCCAAAGAAATAGTTGTAAGGCGTGTATAATGAATCGCCGTCTTCGCTCTCATTACCACCTGCAATATCAATATCAATACCTAAATCATATCTCATGCCGAACGAAGGAAAATCAGATACTGTTTTCGCAGTAACAAAATCTTCAGGCTTTGGATTCCACACTGTTATTCTAACTTGCTGCGTATCTCCAACAGCCATCTCGTCAGTGTGTCTAAAGCCTAGATCTGTTATCATTGTGCCTATCTGTGACGAGAAATGTATCGTATCACCTGAACTAACACTCAAGTTTGCTGCTCCAGATATGGATTGTAGCGTGCAAACAGGTTCAGGGAACGTATAATCAATATCAATAATTGTATGTGTAGGTGATCCTGCGACAGTACCCATTTCAACATTTTGAAACAAATGCAAACTATCAACGGCAGTGAATGTTATTTTTGTTGTGTCAGCAGTATTATCTGAGTAGACTGTCGCTGTCCATTCTTCTGCAGATCTGACTTTAACTGGCTCCCATGCTTCGGTGGAATTACCAGTGTCTTTTTCCAAAAGAAAGAATGATGTGCATTCGAAATCAACCAGACGAGATTCTGAATTGGACAACCAACCTGTCCAAGAAATTCCTCCAAACCTATCTGGGAATGATGGATGAAATGCTGAATCGAATCCGAATCTGCCGTCCATCCAATAATCTTGTGTTGTAATAACGGTTGCATGGTCAGGGTCAAAAATATCAGTATATGGCCTTAGCGGAGTGCCTTGAGTGCGATGACTTTGTCGTGCGCTGCTTGGAGATATTAAAGCATATGAAGGAAATACTTTTGCAATTGGTCCTTGGCCGCCTAACCTGTAGGCAGGATCGCCAAGAATAACCTTTTCATTTCTTATCTTATCAACTGATCTGATTCGTGGCTGCACATCACTAGGAGCTAGAAAAGCTAGGTTGCCGTTGTCGTCTATGTATAAAGGTGAATATTGAACAGATATATCGATAAGTTCTTTTAAATCTTCAGCCCAAATATTTGTTGTATTTAATCCATTGATAACTTGTAGGTCGCCTGGAATGAATGACTGGTTGGGGATTAGATCATCGAGAATATTGCCCAAACTTGTTGTTTTGTTTGGCAGATCTGCAAGGTTTTTGTCTGCTCTCAAACCAATTCTTAAATATTTAGATACTGACATGTTTTTCCTTTAAGTTAGGGACTTGTGTTTATATTATTTATAAATACTAATTAACACTAATTGGAGAAAATGATGGCTATTAAAGCAAATATAACAATAGATCAAGGCGCTGACTTTGATGCCACAATTGATTTATCCGATGCATCTGGTGTACCCGTGAACCTAACAGATTATACTGTTGCTTCACAAATGCGCAAAAATTATGCATCATCAACACCGACAACAACATTTCAAACTTCACACAACGGCTTATCAGGTCAAATTACTTTAGTATTGCCTAAAAATGATTATACAACAGGTAGTGAACCTGATACAGTAACACATGCGGGTACAACTTCTCTTGAACCTGGTAGATATTTATATGATGTCGAGATTACAGCACCTGTAAGTCAAAATAGTAAAACAGATCGTGTGGTTCAAGGGACTGTTACTGTCACACCCGGAATAACAAGGATATAAAATGCCTAATATAAAAGCTACTGTAACACCTTCAAGCAGATTACTTGTCACGAATTATGCAGTTGGAGGAACCGCCGGAAGCATTCAATTAAATAATTTATTCGATGTAGACGCCACAAATCTTGCAAACGGTGCAATGTTAATATACAAAGAAAATCAAGGTGTAGGGAAGTGGACTGCAACAACAGAATTAGATAGCGAAGAAACCGTGCTTGAAGGAGGCACTTTCTAATGAGTATCATTAAGGTAAAAAGATCAACAAGCGTAGGGACACCGATTCAAGGCGCTCTGAAGCAAGGTGAATTAGCATATTCACTTAAAGACGACAACCCAAATGGCGGTAACACGCTATATGTAGGTTCAACAGACGGAATCGATTCTGTTGCAATTCCTGTTGGCGGTAAGAAGTTCACTGATTTGTTAACTGCAACCGCAGGAACAGTTAGTGCAAACAAAGCAATTATTGCAGGCAGTGCAGGAGCACTCGGATCGCTTATTTTAGGTGACGGGTCGAATAATTCCACATTAACAAACACAACGCTAGTGTTGACAAGTTCGGGTTTAACCTTTAGTGGCGGAAATATTATATCAGATGGCTCCGCAACAATCACAGGATTACCTACTCCTCAAGCAGGTGCAGACTCTTCAACAGTCGCAACTGTAGGATATGTTACAAGTGTTGCAACGGGTATTAATGTTTCAGATGCAGAGTCTACACCCAACACAGGTAATATTGCAGGCAATGATGTATTTAAATTTGCTGGTGCTCAAGGCGTAACAACCGGTTACGATGATGGTACTGCTACTATGACAATAGGTTTGCAACAACAACTAGATGTTGATGACGATGTTGCATTCGGCTCAGTAACTGTCGGTACCGGAAATCAAGAAGTCTTAGTTGATGGTAATGTTATCGAGCAACTATACCCTTCAATATTCCATGAATTCGTATCAACTGACGCTTTAGTGGGTAACGCATTTAACAGATCAACAAATGCATTCGATATTAATGCTCATGGGTTTACAGAAGGACAACAAGTAACGTACACATCTCCACAAGCAATTGACGGATTTGTAAACGGCACAACATATTATGTGATAAAAGTAGATGATAATTCATTTAAACTTTCGACAGATGAACAAGCACCTAGAACTGCTGAAACCGCTCCAACTAATACGGGCGGTTCGCAAAATGATGTAATACAATCAACGTCTAATCCTGTAAATCTATTTGCAACTACTGATGCAATCAACATTGGCAACACAGTCAATAGTACAGTTGCAATTGGTGATAATTTGACAGTTGCCGGAAATACTGTTATCGCAGGTAACTTGACTGTAAGTGGTGAAACAACCACAGTTAATACATCTGTGATGCAAGTTGATGATCCTGTATTAGAATTAGGTGAAGGAGCTGTTAATGATGCATTTGATCGTGGTATCAAATTCCATTATCATGACGGCACGACTGCTGATAAAATTGGTTTCATGGGTTATGATAAATCTGCAGGAAACTTCACTTTACTCACAGATACAACAGAAGCAACCTCTCAAGCGTTTGCGGGAACTACAGGAACCCTTGTTGCTAATCTTACAGGTGATGTTGCAGGTAATGCATCCACGGCAAGTGCTTTAGCGAGTGCTCAAACATTTGCATTGACTGGTGCTGTTACAGGTTCAGTATCTAGTGACTTAATTTCAGGTTTGTCAATAACAACAGCATTAACAACAGATGTTTCAACTGCAATAGGAGATTATGTAAAAGATCTTCAAGTAAAAGGTACGCTTGATACAACTGATCCGGCAAATCCTGTGTTTGCTGCAGATAGTGCAGGATCTTCTGTTATAATTGACTCGGCAAACAGTACATCTAATGGTGATATTGCAACAGTTGATATTCGATTGGCGACTGCATCAAGAAACACTGCTCCAATTTCTGACACAAGCGATGCTAATTATGGTCAGAACTGGAAAAACAATTTAGGTGTTGCAGAATTCGATAATGATCAATTTACAGTGACTAACGGTTGGGCGCACATAACAACAATTGATGGCGGAACTTACGGGTCATAAATATAACTGTACTATATACAAGGCGATCATAGATGTCAACAAAAATAATTCATAAGAAAAACGATGCTACAGGTGTAGTGCCTGTAATATCAAATGATGCAAACAATGAATTAGAACTCGGCGAAATTGCAATCAACACGCATGACGGCAAGATGTTCATTCGTCAGGATGCAGACGGTGCTATTTCTCTTAAAGAAATAGGTAAAGCAGATTCTGTTGAAAATGTTTTATATGTTTCGAAAAGTGGCACTGATACTAATGACGGAAAAACACTAGGTGATGCGTTTTTAACTATTAAAGCAGCTCTCGATTCTTTAGCAGTTTTGGAAGCAGCAAATGCTGGTTCAACTGCTGGCACAACAATTTTTGTTAAAAGCGGAACATATGTAGAAACCAATGACACTGTCGCCGGCAATCCAATGGGCGGAATGGTGGTTCCTAAAAACGTGTCTATTGTAGGTGACAATTTAAGAACGACAAGAGTTGCTGGTACCACGCCAGGTAATGACTTGTTCTATGTACAAAATGCATCGTATATAACAAACTTGACATTCCAAGGAATGAATGCTGATGGTAATAAACCTCGCCCTCCGGCGGCAGTTTCATTTCCTCCTATTGCATTACAACCAGGCGGTGTTGCGCAAACTATCTCAACAAGTCCTTATATAGAAAATTGTACAGCGTTCAACCAGGATGCTACAGGTATGTTGATTGACGGCAGTTTAACAACTGGGTTAAGATCAATGGTATCTGATTCGTTTACGCAAATTAATGCGGGCGGTAGAGGTGTTCACATTATTAATCGTGGATATGCACAATTAGTTTCTATTTTCACAGTTTCATGTGACTACGCAATTTTGTGTGAAAGCGGTGGTCAATGTTCATTAACCAACTCAAACGCTTCGTTTGGTAATTATGGATTGAAGGCAACAGGTGCATCTGAATCATTATACGCAGGTGCTATGACATCTCAAGCAGTTGCTTTCGACACAGATATTGAAATTACTACAACTACGCCGCCAAAATACGGCGATGCATTCCTTATAAACGATAAGGATAACCAATTAATCGCAAAATGTGGTCGTGATGTTGAATTGATATTAGATTCTGTAGGGTATGACACCGCATTAAATACTAATTTTAATTCTATTTACTCTGGGATTGCATATAAACGTGCAAATGCTTTACCTGCAGATCAGGTCACGCCTACATCAGATGCTTTGTTTGAAACAAAACGACTTGTTGGATTGCTCGAAGATATTGCTGAAATTTCATCTTTAAAATCATCAATAGATGGCAAATTTGATATTGTTACTGGCATCATAAACAATGGGGCAATAACTGCTACCTTCCCGGGAGATTCGTTTAACACACCTACGCTTAGTTTACCGAACACTTTAAATAGACATGCATCATATCGATTTGCTGCAAGTGATACAGGTGGAGTAAGTAACTCTCTAGGCGCTTTACTTTCTAACAGAGCATTTATTCAAGAAGAAATAAATGCATTTGTTTTACTTCCCGCAAATAATCCTCCTGCAGGTTATGATCAAGATAAATGCAAAAGAGATGTTGGTTACATCGTTGATGCTTTGTGTTATGATTTAATGTATGGCGGAAATTCTGCAACCTTACTTGCTGCTAAAAGTTATTTTGATGGTGCAGTTGCACAACTTCCTACGGCCGCACAGGTAACATCAACAGTAAATGCATATGACCATTTAGCAGATGTTGTCAGAGATGTGATAACAAATACATCTATAACAAAAAGTTCAGGTAACCCTGCCTCGCAAGCAACAAATGCTCAACAAGCAACAGGTGGCGAAACAACATCTGTCAGCGTATCTCTTGAAGCGCATGATCTTGTTATAATAATCAAAGACATGATTGAAGATGAAGATCTTGAGGCGTTGCCTGCATTGATATTGCCAACTTTCCCAGCATCAGGCGATGGCATTATCGGTAAAAATACGATTGACGATAACAAGCGTGAATTACGACAAGCAACAACTGATTGGGTTATTATCAATACAGGAATAGATGATAATTTTTACTATTCTGTTGAAGGTGTCGAAGCGTCTGTTGATTTTGAAATAACAGATTATAACGGATTCTTACCATTATCTGTAGAAAGCGCTGACATCGACAATACCACGCAAACTATACAAAATTTGCAACGCCAAACGAAAAACACTGCAGGTGCAATTATTGATGTTCCTGGTATTACAGGTCACGGATTAGTTCAAGGTCAACCTGTTAAGTATTCGTGTACCGGTACACCAATTTCAGGTTTAATATCTGGGCAAGTATATTTTGTTATTAAAGTTGACGGAACTGACATTAGATTATCTGAAGCTCAAAGAAATTTTTATGAGACAGGAACCGATGTCGTAAAAACAATTTCAAATGCAGGTATGTCTGGAACACACACATTAACCCCAGGTTTCTATTATAATGAAGATAAGTGTGAGCGTGACGTTGGTTTGATCATTGATGCTGTTAGAGATGATATGTTATTAGGCACAAACTTTAACTCTGTTTATACTGGCATTTCATATCAACGTGCTAGCGCATACACAACAGTAACGAATACAGATCAAAAAGCACCTACATTGGCTGCAATGTTAGATGTTAAAAGAACATTGTCACAGTTGTCTGACGTTAGCGCATCTGATAAAGCATATCATCGTGTGAGAGCAGCAGTTGATGAGATTATTCACATCTTCGAAGATGGAACAGTCAGTGTAACTGCTCCGGGTGATGGTGTTGCAGATGAATTATTTTTACCCAATACATTAAATGTTACCACTACAACTGTGACAACAAAAGACGATTTAATATCTTCTAAGGATGCTATTGTAGCCAATGTGTTTGGCTATATCGAAGCACAAAGAACTAATGGCAATCCAGATTTTGTTGGGTTGACTAGTACTTCATATCAAACAAAGTGCGGAAGAGATATACGATTTATTGTTGATGCTCTAGCATACGACTTGATGTATAATACAAATACCGCATCAATCAGAGCAGCAGAAAGTTATTTCATAACAACATTCGATGCAAACGGAAATGAATCATCTGTATCGCAATTAGCGACCGGTCAAGCCACTGCAACTATTGCGGCGTATGAGTATATGAGAGATAGTGCAATCCCTGCTATAATGTCTTTAAGTGCAGGCGTTGTTAGGACCAGTTTAGAGACGCTTTTAGATTCATTGATGAATATTATAATTACCCATATTCAAAATGGTACTGTCACACAACCTTCAGCATTAGGTACAAGCGGAATTGCAAGTGATTTGATAACAGCGTCAACTCAAATCAATTCACAGAAATCAATAATTCAAACTGATGTGGGATCTAATGTTGACATTTATCGTGTGATACCGCTTGAAAATGTACGTGATAATTTCCTTCCTGATCAAAACGGTGATTTAAGATTCACTGTTGACTTTAAAAAGAGAAGTTTAATCGCAGCGAGTTCGATGACATTTGAATATGTAGGTACAGGCACAGAAATTCAGGGTCTAACAAGTAATACAGATGATTTGTATAATAGACCCAGAACAGATGACTTCCCGAAAACACAAAACGAAGTCATTTTTGACGAAACAACAAACTTAGGCGCAGTTTACTTCACATCAACTGATCACAAAGGTGATTTCAGGATTGGATCTGGAATGCGTATAAATAGAACTGACGGAACCATTGAAGGGGATACATTTAACAGATCATTGTTCTCTGTTATGACTCCTTACATACTAGCAATCGAAGGCAATTAGAAATGGCACAATTAAATACATTTAAATCTTTACAATATTCTTTTTTCGACGAAGACGAACCTGATGTTTTAGGAGTTGATCCTCATTTGATCTATACTGCTCCTGCAGGATATACTGCAATTGTTTTGAATGCGCAAGCAGCAAATATCAAAAGTCCTAATGCTGATGTTACTGTCACATTAAAATTGAAAAAGGACGCTACTGAAAATATATTAATTAAACAGTTGGTTGTTCCGCCAAATGATGCGGTAAATTTAGCGACAGGCAAGCTTGTGTTACAAGCCGGTGATAGCCTGATAGGATTCATCGAAAATAATGATGGTCCGAGCGCACTAGATTTAACATTAAGTTTTCTGGAAACATTAAATGCGTAAGTTCGCAAGTAACTACTTATCGGGTCGTGTAAGGGCAACAAGTCCTAGTGATGTTCTGTCTGATAGATATACATATCTGTCACTGGATCAGGCGGAACCTAACTTTGGCATACCTAGCAACAATATTACTCAATTACCAGGCAACCAAGGCACCAATTCCTTTTTGATGACGACTGGTGCAGGCGATAGACGAATAATTGCTATAGGTGAAGATCTTGAATTAGAGGAAATAGGAAGTTCGGGCGATTATAAGTTAGGTATTGCTGTCGGGGCAACAACAAGCACTGTTTCTCTAGCGCAAGCAGCGTCAAGTTTAGATTCAACATTGCAAGTAGGTATGGTTTCTGACCGCCCCATTGAATTATCAAATACACAAGATGTAAGCGATGTTGAAGTTGAATCTGGAAGTTTTGTTGCTGGAACCGTATATAAAATAACACAAATTGGGCTAGAGAATTGGGAAGCGCTTGATGATAACCCTGTACTTGTTACAGGGATAACTTACGCTCAAGGAACTTTATTTAAAGCGAATGGAGCAGGTTCAGGTGCGGGCACTACTGGCACATCTGATAGAGGTAAGGCAATTGCTGTGCCATCGTTTTCTACAGATGGCGGTATTGAACTCGGCGAAACATTACAATTACAAGATGAAAAAAGAATTGTTTGGCATACTACCAGTACTGGTGTAAATAACCAAATATATGCTGATTGGAATTCTGCACCTATCAGTAATGGAAATCAGAGTAAAATTGATTTTATCGTAGGACAGGGAGATTTCAGTGGGTACAGTGGTTTAACACAGCCCACGGATGATGATGCGCTGGTTTTACGACTTAAAGAAAATACACAATCACCTTCAGGTAGGCAAACGGCAACTATTCAAATAGGTAAGGCTGTAGATAATGAAAGTTTAAATCCTAGCAATACCTCCCAGTCGTCAACAATAATTAGAACGAATCAAACATTAATATTAGATCCTGCAAGAGTAGGAAACACTGCTAATAGTGGCACAGTCACGATTAATGGTAACCTTGAAGTATTAGGAACGCAGACAACAGTTAATTCTACAACTTTAACTATAGCTGATAAAAATATACAACTCGCTGATGGTGCCACAACATCAACGCAAGCATCACTTGCAGGATTCACATTTGGCGAATATCCTTCATCATTAACAGGAGCAAATACTGAATTCGTTAGTCAATCTCAACATACCGCCTCAAGTAATGTTCCTGAATCTAGAACACCTGTAAATTTAACTCCTCAACTTATATGGGAAACTAATTCTGCACCTGAGCACAGGTTTAAAGCAAATAAAAAGTTTGAGTCGACAGGATTTTTAGTAACAGGTGCAACAACAGGCACAGATATTGGATTTATCATGTCTGATGGTTCTGTCAGTACCGTAGAATATGAACAAGTAGGAAGTGTCACAAATTCGCAATATGATTTAGCTGTCACTGCAGGTACAAACACAGGATCTTTTCAATTACAAGAAACTGGCACAGCCAATGCTGATACGATTGATATAGCTGGTACCGGTGGTGTATCAGTTAATATTACAGCTATAAATCCTGGCGTAGCAAATGCAAAGATAACTGTAGATGGCGGAAGCATTTCAGGAACTACATATAGTTTAGAAACTTCAACAAATTCAAGTGATGTTGACTTAACAATTCAAGGTATATCTGGCAACACCAACAGCAGTGACACTGTAACCTTTAAAGGGTCGAATAACATCAATGTTAGTCAAAGTGCTGTTGATGAATTAGTAATTGCAAGTTCAAACTCTCCTTCATATAATGCCAGCGGCGCATTTTTAGATATAAACAACACATCAACAAGCGGTGCGTTAGATGCTTTCGATGAAAATGATTTAGCATTAAAGGCAGTAAGTGCAACAGCGGGTTCAGTTGCTAAATTTGCAAGATCAACTCAAGGTGATCATGCAAACGGTGGTGTGTTACTGTTAGAGATTAACGATCAAACAACCGCAGCAGCAAACCCATGGATTTCATTTATGAATGTGGGTAGTGCTAAAAACGATTCAACTCAATCGTGCATGGGTGAAATAACAACTAAGCAAAGTGAAGATACTAATGGTGATACAACGATTGATAATTTGTCAGGTATTCGTATTTGGGGTCAAAGAAATATTGACTTCGATGTTTCAAACGGTGCTAAACCAGCAAATGCACTTACAGAAAGACGAATAAGTGTAACCACTGACGGGTTGTTATTGCAAAGTTCGTCTGATATTATTCATAAGGGTGCAAGTTTCGATACAACAGTAACATTTACTGCACCTACTGCTGATAGAACAATTACGTTCCCAGATGAAACAGGTACAGTTGCTCTTGTTGGCATGGGCGGCGGGCTTATAACCACTGTCAACGCATCAGCTAACGCAGACCATTACATTGTGTTTGCCGAAGATGCTGTGAGTACTCCAGGATCAAATCAAGATCCTTTAACAAATACAAGCCTTAAATTTAATCCAAGCACCGGCACCTTGACTGCAACAAGCAAATCGTTCTTGATTGATCATCCTACAAAAGATGGCATGAAATTACAATACACTTGTCTGGAAGGACCTGAAAATGGCGTATATGTTCGTGGTCGATTAAAAGATGATAATGTCATTGAATTACCTGATTACTGGTTAGGATTAGTTGATGAAAATACAATTACTGTAAATCTCACACCTATTGGTCATTCGCAAGATCTTTATGTTCAGGACATAACTGACAATCAGGTTATAATCAACGATAATGAAAACATCAATTGTTTCTATACCGTATTTGCAGAACGAAAAGACATCGACAAATTGGTAGTTGAATATGAGGATGTATAATGGGTATAAAGCATAAGGGTACTATACCTAGATTTGATGATCTAACAATATATTACGATATGTCTAATCCAAAATGCAATGGGTCAGATATTATCGATAAATTATCCACACCTTATTTTCATGAGGTCATAGATGGCACCTCAGCCTTGGAAATTCAAAATGAACTAAACGCATTTATTGATCCTGCTTGGCATGCCGCTTATGTCGCTAGTGGTACTTCTAGCGCCGAAATCAGGGCAATGGGTCTTAGATGCGGCACAAGTTATAAGGACCTTAGCGGCAATAATTATGATTGTTTAGCACTGTCAGCTCCTGACCTGTATTGGCTTAACCACGGTGGCGACAGAGCATGGCGAACCAATAAGAATATGGGTCCAATAGAAGGTGACTGGTATTTTGAGCGATGGGGTGACTATAATATTGATAATGACACCGGAGCAGTTAGGTCAAATTTTTTAGATGGGTCATACCAAGCTATAGGTGCCGCTGAATTTCCTGATCAAACACCTAGCAGCACCGGTGGGTATAACACAACCCTTGGGCAAATGAATAATTATACTGGTTTTAATGAGGGTATTTACCAGGGTGGCACCCATTTTGATTATTCGCCCTCAGTTTATGAGACTTGGATCCAACCTAGGTATTGGGCAAACTATAATGGTGGAGAGAATGTTCCTACTTCTGCTCAGTCGACTAAAAGAGGATATAATGCACAATATGAAATTGCAGATCATTTCGGGTTGATAAATGGTCGACCTGCGCAACCAATGTATGCTGCAATTTATCGTACAAATTCGACTTTTGATACTTCTGATTCGAATCAACAAGGTCCAGGTTTATCACAATTAAAATGGCGTGTTGTTGTAGGGGATCAAATTGTTGAAAGCAACGGTATTAGACAGCACGGAGTTGAATCAGATTGTGCTTTAAAAATAGGTGATATTGTTTCTGTAAAAGGTAGAAGTGTTCATCATGATGGGCCGGCTTCTACAGACCTTGAAGATTATGGCGAATTTGAAATAGGTCCTGTGGTTGCATATAATCCCATGCCTAACTTATATAAGAATAGTTTGTATATTGATCATGATGCAACTGCAGGAGATACTGCTGTAAACACTACTAACACGGGAGTCGGCACAACATGGCACGCCATAAGACCCGCAAAAAGTAATACTACTTTTCCGAAACCAAAATATAAAATAGACGAGTTCAGGAAAGCATACACCCCTTTAATTGCTGACGAAAAATCTGACTCACCTAGTGATTATATAATTTTTAGAGACATGGTATTTACTATGTTTGGCATAACCAATTCGGTAAGTGCGAAAGATGTTACTAATGAAAACGAATTTTACTTACATGATGATACAGCACTTGGCGCCCAGAAAAGCGATGCCGAACTTTATCATTGCCGCATAAGCAACGGAAGGTTGTGGAAAAAAGAGTATGATAAGGAATACGAAGTATATGTCTATACAAAAACTGGGCAGTTGTTAGGGTGGTATCAAACAACTAATACCCCACCTGAAGGCGGCGACCAAGGTGGGTGGACTCAATCAGTCCTTGAAGGCAGGCCTGATGGAACTTGTTGGCTCATTCCGATATGGCAAAGAAAAAAGGGAACCAGCACAAGCTCCAATGGTAGTAATTCGCACACTTTCCTGGCAGAATATGCGTATATGACAAATCAAGGTAATACTGCTAACGGATATGCAGATTCATGGCCGTCCGATGTTAGGCAATATTCAGGCTATAAAAGGGTGCGTAAAAATTGTCTATATGATGTTGTAATTTGTGAATTGAAAACTGCTTCAAATACTACTGATGGCGCATACAAAAAAACATCAGAATTTCCTCCTGTTAAATATGAACCTTTAATAACTCAACCCGGATATATGCAATGTAGAGGCGTTATTGCTAATGGAAATGCAGCAATCTATCAATTCGATGAAAATCGTGCATTTGGCGCTGTTACTGACGAGTTCGGGTTTGGAAAAAGCGGCGAAAGCGCATCTAAATTCTCGGGTTTCGTATGGGTAAGAGGTAACGGACATTTTCCTGGGATGCATAACACTACTTATCAACTTGCAGCCGAACAACCTTTATTTGATTTCGGACATTTTTGTCTCGAGATAGTAGGAAATGAAAACGAAGTAGACGATACTATAGGAAGAGCAGGGTGGGGAAGAATCCGAATGAAAGTTAGATCGATTGATCTCCCGGTAGATTATGACGAAACACCCTCTGCGGATTTGTGCATAGCGACAACCGAACAAATACCTGATCTTTTGCACAAAGGACTGAATACTTGGAATTTAATAGGTGTGACATATAGTGTTTCATCAAATAAAGTTGCAATTTATTACAACGGTGTTGAAATTCCTCTAGAGTCTAATAATGCTAATTTAGAAGTTAATAACATTATTCCTAGCACATTACCTATAATAGGACAAGGTACTCAAACCAAGAATGCATTAGGATATATAGGGAGAGCGTGGCATCAAGGCAGTGGATACACAGAGGTCAGTCCTAGCGGTATCGGTGCTGACCAGCATTTGGTAGCAAGATCAGGAACAACTGAAGGTAATAACAATCAGGACAAATTTAACGACCATTGTGCTAATTATGATGTCGCAAGTTTTATGGGATGGAAAGATGTCGAATTGACCACAACAGAAGTCGCAGAATTATATGAAACCACGAAATCAACTTTTGATGTGGTGCCGATTGATAATCCCAACAGTCATCTTGAAGGATTACCCTTTTACAAAAAGGATGCATATGCGCCAAAACAAATTGATGAAGCGTTAAAAGATTTTACATCAGAAACTTCTGTAGGTACGGTTACACAAGCACTACAAGGTGTGCAATATGGTAATGTTACAATTTCTTGTTGGGCAGTCATCGATCAAGATCATGTTGCTGTCGATTTACCTAGAGACACAACAACTGCATATGACGGAAATATGACTTCAGTTGGATGGTCATCGACTAAAGCACAAGACAACGGTACTGGATTTGGCGGAGCAACTCCTTATACAGGAGTAAATCCTAGATGCTGGAATGACCCGAAACTTGATTTAAAATATGAAATATTATCATCGTTTAATACTTCTCTCAATACTCGTCCTGATAGGGAGGCGTATCCCCGAATTTGTTTAGGTTTAGCTGGTTTCTCAGACGACAGGTACCTAGGTACAACATATATGTTTGTCTTAGAAACAAATGCTGCAGGATCAGCAGAACCCAGATTAGGCCCATCGGATCCTGCTCCAAATAGCCCAGAGGATGTATTTCGTCTATTCGAAGAATTGGGAAGTTCTTCGACTTCTAGGGACATCAATGATTTACATTTAATCCATGGATTTACTCATGATGTATCTGGGTATTATACACTCAATGGTCAACCTAGCAGCATCAATAATCCATATATACAAAAAACAACTGAGTTTGTCGATGATGATCCGAATGTTACAAATACTGATACACAACAAGGATATTCATTTTCGACCAATTGCGGTAAAACAATCGGGTCATATTTCTGGAATAATACAACTAATAGAATGTCTGGCGATGGAGGAGTTTGGGGTTGGAAGCCAGGCGAGTTTGTTCATGGAAACAGATCCTCATCTATAAGCGATATTTGGGGTATAGCAAATTGGGACGGCACAAATGATGCCAATTCTGTCGCCAGTTGGGGTCCAAACAAAACTTTCGATGAGGACGATAAAGTAAAATTCTATGCATTTTGGTTCACAACACAAGATACAGAGTTTTAGTCATGAGTTTTCCTACAGATAAATTAAAATTATTAATCGATCCTGCACATCCTAATTGCGTACAGACCGATTCAAGCAGTCAAACTTTTGCTGGAGCTACTTCATCAACAGTAGTATATGGATTTGGTGATAGCGGCATTGCCGGGCAACGAATGAGTTCTTTGGGGGTTGCTTTTGGCAATTCAACAGATGGCATTGTGAATAGAAACGAAAATTATTTTTCGTTCGGATGGGATAATTCAGCACAACAATTTATAGCGGCGACAACACATTCAGATGATTTTATAAATTTTGAAGGTGCTGGTTCTGGTCCTGATGCTGGGTTTTTTGCGGCTCAGGATTTTGGGTGGCCTAATTTTTCAAGTGGTGTTCCAGGTAACCCTCAAAATGACTTTACATCGCCGTTTGAGAGTAAAACGCCACCAGGATTAAGTTTTTCAGGTAACATGACTAGCGCTAGATACAAAAACTATAGGATGGGTACAGCTATGATTTGGGTGTATTTTTCACCAACATTGACTGTGAACGAAGATGTTTTGATTTGGGGCGATGCCCAAGATAATGGATTCGTGCTGTCCAGTTCGTCACCATTTATTACAGATTATTCAAACAATAGTCGAACATTAAATGCAGGCGGGACTGAAGCTACTTCAATAAGATTGTATAATCGACATGTGATTAGAAAGGCACTTGCCGCTTCAAGCAGCACTGATCATAATGGTGATCCTGTTGAAACAGAGGGTGATTATCTTGCTACAGGGCAATGGCATTGTCTTATTTACGAACAAGGGACAACAACTATAGGTAGAAGGCAAGCAGAAGCATATCAAGGTGGGTCTACTTTAACATCAATGTTGAATACTGACATTTCATCGACTCGACCATTTAATGCGTTGTACGCTAATGGTGAGGTGATACACTCAAATCAGAAAATGTATGAGTCGCTTTCAAATGGCAATTTTAACTTTTTAGGTGGTCGTGGTGATGACATATCTGCCCATAATCAATTCCGAGGAAGAATTGGACCTATGGCTATATGGAATAAAATTTTATCCCAGAAAGAATTTGAGGATGCATACAATTTTTACAAACCAAGGTATCAACCTTAGGAGTCAATCATGGGTGTTAAAGTCGGACCAATCGAACCAGAATTTTTAGACGATATATCTCATATGTGGGATCCAAGAAATCCTAAAACAAATGATAAGGTCAGAAACTCTGCTTCATCATCTACTAATTACGGTTCGATATTGGGTGATATTGATGGAGTTGTATCAGACGCAACAATGCTTAATGCTGACGGATATTTAGATTTTCCGACTCCTGCAATGACAGCAGCGACTAATTATGGATCTCAATATTTTGTAGATCTTGCAAGCACGTTTAACATAGACCTTTGGGCGGATTCGGGATACACAATTCAAGTGTGGGTTTATATCAACAGGCCGTTAATATACAACGAGGAAAATTTGTATAGTGGGTCTGATTATGATAATACAATTAATATTTTGTCGGAAAAGGGTGCCACTAATTTAAAAAGATCTCAATTCTTTTTAGATGGAAATTATACTAGGCAACAGTCTGCGACTCTTCAATCTACTTATGATTGGAGATATTATGTTAATAGTATATCAACAGTATCTTATAGAAATATTTTACAGAGTGATGGTGCGAATGAGGTTTCTTCAGGTGCATGGCAAGCGCTAACATTAACAGCGGACAAGCAAGGTGGCTTATATCCATATACAAATTTTTATGTGAATGCGAGTCGTATAAAGCAAGATAAACAAGTGAATGAAGGTGATTCCAATGCAGTGCCACAGGCTATAGGCACAATTGGCCTTGACCCGACAACAGGCACTCCCGCTTACAGGCCAGCGATGTCTTTTATAGGTGTTATGGGACCTATATTGACATGGAATCGTGAACTCACATATTCGCAGGTTGTAGATTCATTTGCAAACCTTTACTCAAAACTTCCTACACCTTCTTAATGACAGATTGTAATGTATAAATACTTAAATAAACTAATTTTAAGAGCATAATATGGCGAATTCTGATAAAAATATACTCATACAGCCAAAAACAAATACCAGTGGAAATCCAAAAATTGTTTTAACTGGCGCCAATAACACACCTGTAACAATGAGCGTGCAATCTGACGGATCATTAAACTTTTCCGGATCACAGGGGCAACTATTTTCAATTAGTAATAGTTTTTCAGGTACATTGTTTGGTGCTTCTGATATTTCAGGTATTCCCGGAATCGATTTTGATGATACAGGATTAATTAGATTAGCACCTTACAATGGAAAAGTTATTGTTGGAGCATCAGCAGTTAATACTGCGACAGCAGGCGCAACCGCTACAGATGTATTGCAAGTTACAGGAAACACATTTACTAACGGCACATTGATTCTTGCTGGCATTCCAACTCATGCGAACAATTCTGCCGCAAGTAGTTTACCTGATGGTGCGGTTTATAAGACATCATCAGGCGAATTAAGAATTAAAGTTTAATCGGAGACAATAATGGCACAGCCAACAACTAAAAAAGAATTCAAAGAGTGGTGCCTTAGGAAACTAGGTAAACCAGTCATTGAGATTAATGTTGACCAAGATCAAGTTGATGATCGTGTTGAAGAGGCATTGTCTTATTATTGGGATTATCATTTCGATGGTGCCGAAAGAATTTATCACAAGCATGAATTAAAAGGATCATATCTTACTGTTGCTAATGCGACAGGTTTTGCTGTTAATGATACTATAACGGGTGCAACGAGCACTGGTAGTGCAAAGATTATTTCAATTGAAGATAATAATATCTATTACAAAACTTTGATTGATGAAGATAAACCTTTCCAGTCAGGTGAAGACGTAACAAGTACAAGTCAAAGTACACCGACTGCCATCAATTCAATTTATAAAGGATTGCATGAAGCAGGTTATATTACGATGCCCGAAAACATCATTGGCGCAGTTAAGGTTTTTGATTTGGGGTCTAACATTACCGCTGGTTCAGGCATGTTCAATGTTCAATATCAATTTGTTCTGAACAACCTACACGATATTGTCAACTATAATCTAACACATTTTTACATGTCGATGCAAAATCTTCAATTCATGGAAGAATTGTTAGTGGGCATGACGCCTATTCGATACAACCGCAACGTGAATAAACTGCACCTTGATACGAAACACAGTCGATTAGATATAGGCACCTTTGTTGCTGTTGAAGCATACAAAATCGTTGATCCTGAAGTTTATCAAGATGTTTATAAAGATCGATGGTTACAAAATTATGCATCAGCGAAGATCAAGTATCAGTGGGGTTCAAACCTTACTAAATTTAACGGCATGACGTTACCTGGTAATGTGCAGTTTAACGGCGAACAAATTTTAAACGATGCTCGAGAGGAAATACAACGGTTGGAAGAGGATATGATTACTTCATACTCTTTGCCCGTTATGGACATGATAGGATAGCTTCATGGCTAAAAATTATTATTTCGAAAACTATGAAAACTCGATGGAGCAGTCGCTTATTGAGGACCTTGTTGTCGAGTCGATAAAAATCTTCGGAATAGATTGCTTTTATATACCCAGAACAAAAGTGACGAGAAAGGCAACTCCTCGTGAAGGAGCAGCATTGACATGTTCTATTGATAATGGTGCAGTTGATTCTGTTACATTTTTGAGCGATCAGCACGGATATGGGTATCTTGCAACGCCTACAGTTACGTTTAGTGATGCACCTGAGGGCGGAACAACGGCGACAGGAACTGCAACAATTGTTCGTGGTGTGGTTACAACCATCACAATCGATAATGCAGGTAGCGGTTATGTGACTGCTCCGACAGTTACAATCCAATCACCTGTAGACACAAACGTGGGTCAACCCGCATTTATTGATGGTGGGTATGATGATTTATTAAATGAAGATGATCTTCCTGCATATAACACGGCGTTTGAAATTGAAATGTATGTTAAAAATGTCGATGGGTTTGAAGGTGAAGGTGATTTCCTATCTAAATTTGGATTACAAATTCGTGATTCGATGACATTGACTGTCGCCAATAGAACGTGGGAACAAGAAGTAGGACTCGTTGAAGATGTTGAGAGGATTCGTCCATTTGAAGGTGATTTGATTTACTTCCCTTTAAACAATAAAATATTTAAAATTGATCATGTTGAACACGAAGCGATATTCTATCAAATAGGATCATTGCAAACATATGATCTTAAATGTGAATTATTTGAATACAGCAATGAAAGGTTTACAACAGGCATTGCAGCTGTTGATAATCTTTATGACAAATATAAAACAGTTGTAACAAACGAAAATACTGGTATTGATACGGCAATTGACATTGTTACACAAGATGTTGGAGAGAACGCTGATAATTTTGTAATAGAAAATACTGCTGATAATATTCTTGATTTCAGTGAAGGTAATCCGTTTGGGGAGACAAACTGGTAATGTTCGGAAATAGATTTTATCATCAAACAACTCGTAGATATGTTGCATTATTCGGAACATTATTTAACGACATCCAGATTTCACGTAA
>Ga0233432_10000163_pt1 | contig 61363 bp, 50 predicted proteins | sample SI_122_August201_6_FD_179870 | JGI IMG/M metagenome (GOLD analysis project Ga0233432, IMG submission 179870) | Seawater microbial communities from Saanich Inlet, British Columbia, Canada - SI_122_August2016_10_MG | ecosystem: Environmental > Aquatic > Marine > Inlet | place: Canada: British... | reverse complement strand
GGTATATATATCTCCCTGATAAACAAATGCGATGGATGTTCCATCTGGAGAAACGCTTGGATAGCGCATCCATTCAGGAGTCACTTGTGCAAGGAGACTTAAAGAGGTGAAACTAAGAAGGAAATAGAATAAAGTAGTTTTCATGATTCCGTAACAATTGATGAAAAATTTAACCATCAGATGCCTGATGGTTCGCATAGAACATAACTAAATAGAAGATACATAACGAGCTATAAATTGTACGCCTTGAAAATGAAGGCTCGCTCCTATAGAATCTGGAGATGTATCTGGTTTCTAACTTTTAAATAAAAAGTACTTTTTATATATTCATTCCGTTATTCATTCTCATCTATCTTCTAACCAAATCAAGGCGCAGTTTACCATGACAGAACATGCTCAATCGAACGAATCCATCCGCAATAACGAGGTAGATTCTCCTTTAACCCGAAAAATTTCGTGGGGCAGCCCAAAGGAAGTATGGATGGTTATTGGCCTTGCCTTACTCACCGGGCTCCTACTTAACATCCCCATGATGTTTGGCATTGATGAGGATGCATTTTTCCCTAGGAATATAGGGTCCATTCTCCTGCCCGCCCTACTAGGTTATTCGTTATATGTGTCTAAACTACCCAACAGGATCCACTGGTCACTATTAGCGGCTGCCGGATCTTTGGTGCTCTATACTAACCTATTGCCGGGCACCTTAGACGACTCAGCTCTCGTACTGGCCTGCTTTCATATCCCCATACTGGTCTGGTTTGTCTTTGCAAGAGCCTACCTTGGCGAAGACTGGAATTACAGTTCCAAGAGAATCGATTTCATACGGTTCAATGGTGAGGTGGTCATTATGGGGGGACTATTAGGCTTAAGTTTGCTGCTTTTTTCGGCCATCACCATCGCACTATTTGAACTTATTGGTTATCGAATCGAGGACACCTATTTTGAAAAAATTGCCATTTGGGGTTTGGGAGCAATTCCCGTCGTGGCCTTGTATCTGGTGCACAACAACCGGGATGTAACCAGCAAGATATCCCCAATTATTGCCAAACTATTCACGCCGCCAGCCTTTTTGCTCTTACTCATTTTTTCAATTATGCTGCCTCAGGCCCCTGAAACCATTTTCGATGATCGTGATCTACTACTTATTTTTAATTTGGTATTATTGGCCGTGATGGCGCTTATTCTGTTTTCCTTCAAAAACGAGGCGAATAGTACCTTTCAACTCTACCTACTCTTTGGTCTAGCGGCCATCGCCATCATCGACAACGTATTGGCCTTAAGCGCCATTGGAGTACGGCTATTTGAATTTGGAATCTCGGCAAATCGACTGGCTCTTTTCGGGTTGAACCTACTCATGCTCAGCCATCTTGGTTACTTTGGATATCGAATCATTGGAGTTATTAGATCCAAAGCAGAGCTATCAACCGTTTTTCATGCTATGGGGATTTATTTGCCCGTTTATGGCGTTTGGGCGGCCATTGTGAGCCTACTGTTTCCTATGTTTTTTTAGTACTTTTCAGCAGATTAAAGTTCATGACTCATGACCTTCCTGCTAAACAATGCCCCTGACCTATGTCTACCACATACCAAGCCCCTGAGGCCACCCAAGTCGGACACATACATCTTAAAGTCTCCGATATTCACCGATCCTTGGGTTTTTACCGAGATTTATTAGGCTTCCAGGTAACAGCATGGTATGGTGATCAAGCCGTGTTTTTATCCGCGGGTGGTTATCACCATCATATAGGCCTGAACACATGGCATAGCGAAGGGCAAACTCCATCGCCTCGGAATCGAGCAGGAATGTATCACGTGGCCTTTTTGTACCCTAGTCGTAAAGAACTCGCTCACATCCTAAAAAGGCTCATCGACGCTAAGTACCCCCTAATTGGAGCAAGTGATCATGGGGTTTCGGAAGCTATTTATCTCGAAGACCCCGATCAAAATGGCGTCGAGTTGTATTGTGATCGTCCCCGTGATCAATGGGTTATCACGGATGATGGAAGTATTGAAATGGTTAATAAGGCACTCGATCTAGAGGGCTTATTATCAATACTAGATCATTAATACGATTATATTATATGGTTGCAAGCCTTATTATTAAGGCAATACTCTTCCCATTATCAGAGTGTCAATAGTATAACTAGGAAATTAACTCTGTTTGACTTATTGAATCAGTAGTTTATGTATACCATACAGTTCTAAGTTTGCTTCTTTGCCTTTTAACACGTGTTCACCTTTATAAGAATAATGAAATTGTACCTTTTGTTCCAAGTCGTCATACAAGATAGATGACACTAAAAAATTCTCTTTTAAGTGATTACATTGATCCTGAATTCTTGCTGTAGTGTTAACAACATCTCCCAGATAGGCAATTTCTTTTCTTTCTACTCCGACCTCCGCAACTATAACCTCGCCACCATGAATTCCAGCCTTAAATTCTGGTAATAATCCATAATTTTGACTGTAATAGTCCTCTTTTTTTTTCAGAACCTGTTGAAAGTCAAAAAATAATTTCACCGCTTCCTGTTCACTTTTCCCTTGATCATAATCCCATACAATAATAGCCTCATCACCAACATACTTGTAAATTTCGCCATTAAACTTGGCCATCACCGAATTCAAATCTAAAAATGAATCTTGAACTAGTTTACTAAATTTTGTGTATCCTAATTTTTCTGCAATAGTTGTAGAGTCTCGCATGTCAAGGAACATAAATATTTTCTTTTCTGTCCTCGGTGGAGAGTATAGCCCAACTACCAAATTCCAAAATACAGATGGGCCAAAGTTTTCATTAACTATTTTCCAAAATGAGAAAAAAGTGCTCGCAGTAAAAAAATAAATCAAAAATGATATAATTATACCATTTTTCCATAGCTCTATAACGCCCTCACCCACTTCTACCCGATTAATTAGTGCTAGCAAATCAGCTCCTAAAAGTATATCAATGATGAATATACCCGTAAACAAGCCAGACTTTATACCAATCCTAAAGCCGTAACTTTTTCTTCTTGCCCAATCCAAATCCATGATGGATTCTAAGACATAATAAAAAATTCCTGTAGCTATACCCACAAATATGACTACTTCTATAGTTACCCAGAACTCATTAAAATCAACTGTATTACCTGCATAGCGAATGATATCGTATACTAATAATATGAAGACCCAATAAAATATTGTTTGTGTACATTCAACTACTCTTCTGGCAAAATTGACTTTATTCATAATGAACAGGCTATTTGAATTAATTCTATCAGATTTCAGGAGGTTTAATAACCATTAAATGTAATAATAAAAGCACGATTTAGTTTTAGTTAATTAAATTTAAGTGTCTAAAATACATACTGTTATTGTCTTAGAAAGAGACTAGGAGTCCCTATAAAAAAGGTGCAACAAGTGATGTATAGCTTATTCACAACCGAATTTACGGGGCTATGACTTACTTAAGCCCTCCTATTTTATGAACTGACTAGTTAAGGTGAATCGAGCATTCTAATGAACCTGCTACGTTTAAATTAAAAACACGTTGAGATAGTGGACTCTATTATTTTGGTTCAAACCAAAAGCAGATCCTACAAGTTTATGCTCATGGACATGAATAGGGAGGTATAGATCGAGTTCAATCGTTAGTACATAGTTGGTACAATACAGAACTTTCTGTCAATAGGTACACCAAAGGGTTCTATTGGTGTATGATGTAAAGCTGAGATCGAGGTGCAAGCAAATTACCAAAACAAAAAAACCTACGAACAAAGTGGTTGTTCGCAGGTTAGGGATAGGTGGCTCCCCGGGTTGGATTCGAACCAACGACCGATCGGTTAACAGCCGATTGCTCTGCCACTGAGCTACCGAGGAAAGTAACACATAAACTATTTTGTGGAGGATAAATATAGACATAAAAGATTACTTCAGTCAACACGAAAATGCATTTTTTTCTGTTTTGAAGTTCCTGTCAAACAAGCCTGATTATTAGATTAGTTTAATGGCCAATGTAATCCAAGTATACGGCCCATAAGACTCAAATCAGATCTTATGACTGACTATAACTGTAGTTTTAGTCATGAGATTTTGTGCTTTCCCCGTTTTTTTTAATATATATAGAGGCCTAAAATTCTAATTTAATACCGGCCTCTACCATCCGAGGTAAACCTGGACGGTAGCCCGCAGGGCGCGCCGCTACGGCATATCTTGTATCCAACGCATTTCTTATATGAAGCTGAATGGTAGACCATGCATTAATCGAGTAGGCTGTACTAAGGTCTATGATATGATGCCCTTCAATGCCATTTTCGGTATTAATGGCGCTTTGACCTGCTTCCGTGCGCATATCGGATTGATGGCGATAATTAACATTGACTTGCATATCATCTACCACTAAACCCCATCCGAGACTCCATTGATGCCTCGGTAAATACGGAAGAGCATCTCCTTTGCTTACCTCGCTCCAAGGCCCATAGTCACTATCAAAAGAAGAATTGAACGATGATTCAGTCAATGTGTACACTAAACTTAGTGGCATACGAACAGAGCTATTAGGAATAAGCCATTCGTAATTTCCTACCCATTCGAATCCCCAAATTCTAACGGCTCCCGCATTAAATTGTGCGGTCCCACCCCCGCCACCTGCAGCAGCTAAATCATTACCAAGTAGATTTGAGTAATCATTATAAAAGATAGCCGACTCGATAGAAAGACGTTCAGAGGCAAGCCATCGAAGCCCTAATTCGTAATTCAAACTTTGCTCGGAGTCAGTACCTTCTGAAGACCCTGGTGATGGAGGAGCAAATCCCTTGTGAAGCCCCCCAAACAGATTTAATCCCTTGATTGATTCGTAGGTAAAACCAAGTCCTGGCATGACTGCCCAAAGCGAATTATCCGTTACATTCAAATTGCTGCCTGTACGATCTACATCCGCCTTACCATAATCTTCGCGACTAAGAGTAATATACTCCACTCGGATACCTGGGCTAAGGCTCCAGTTACCACGAATCCATTCTAGTTGGGTATAACTCGCCCAAGCAATCGCAGATTCTAACCGATTACTGTCGGTACCTGGAATTCCTTTATTGGACAAGAGTAAGGCACCCTCCTCCATGCGATAATCATCGACCCACTGAAACCGGTCCATTCCATCAGCATGCACACGCAATCCAAGCTCCAGACGCATTTTAGACTCTGACCACCCCCATTGCTGCGAAGCTTGAGCTTGGATTCCTCGTGAGTAGTAGGCTCTGTTATTTGCCTTTACCGCATAATCAGCATTCCCTGTACTTTGACCTCGCAAGGAAGCATACTCTGCTGGGTAGGCACCCGGTAAGGCTAGAATGGTTCCAATGCTAGTACCCATGACCTTATCTAGCTTATACCAATTTCTATTTACTTCTTGTTGATACGCAGTCAAACTTACATTCCAACCCGAAGCCCATTGAGTAAAGTATTTTATACTTAGTTGGTACTGATCGGCATCCATCTGGTCAATGGCCGATGAAGCGTAGCGTAGATAGGGATTTTCTTGAAAATCCTGATAACTTAACCCGAGATAGGTTTCGTTGGATAGCTCATTATAATATCCAGCTTTCACTTCTAACCGTTGAAACCTTGGGGCCGATGAATCGGACTGAAACCGTAATTTCAAAATATAGTCTTGAACGTCAAAGCCAGTCTCCATGCCATTAGGAAGCTCTTTAAATCCTTCGTTAGATTGCATTAACCCCTGAAAAACATATCCAAATTGACCTCGAGTGTCTCCTATCTTTACACTAAACTTTTCACTACCAAAGCCCCCAGCCATTAGTTTCGCTTCCCCCTTCCACTCAAATGGGATACGTGCCGAAAGTAAATTAAGTGCACCACCTGTCGTATAAGGACCGTATTTAATTTGTGATGATCCTTTTCTCACCTCCAGCCCCTCCATTCTAGCCATCGTTGGAAAGTAATACGCCGCAGGGGCACTATATGGTGCTGGGGCTGCTAAAATTCCATCTTCCATCAGGGTAATTTTTGCACTTCTTGAAACCCCAGTACCCCTCATCCCGACGTTGGGACGTAATCCAAATCCATCCTCCTCCTGCAGGTAGACCCCTCCAACCTGGCTCAATACACGATGCACATTTGCGTAATCGAATTGCTGCAGTCGAGCCAGGCCAAGATAGGTGGCGGCACCTGGAGTTTGAGTCTGCCATGAAGGACTTGCGATAACCGTTATTCGATCTAATTCCAATCGCTGAATAGGCGGTACAAATTGTGTATCAGCGTAGGCTACTTTTGATGCCACTTCTAAAGATGCACGAGTAAGCAAAGCCGCGCCATTATCACCCTTTACTAGATAATGCGCCCTAAGTTCTTGTCCAAACACCGAAGCTAATGCAATAATGAAAATGGTGATGATAAAGGGTGCTGTTAGAGATTTCTTGTTTGATTTGTGAGTAAGATTCATAGAATCACAACAAGAGCTAAATATATTAAACATGTGCAGGGTTATTTGATCAGTGTGAGTTAATCTCTGATAGAGCAAAGCTATACAAAGCTAGGGGTACATAGAGCATACTTTGCTTACTAATGCCTGACTTATCTTTATATAGATTAAATCTAAATTAAGAAGAAATCCAATTGCTTGCAAGCTTATTTAGAAGAATTCTAAATAAAAATTCCAGACGGATATTGTACCCCTACCAGACACAAAGCATGGGCGGGGGCTGTGAATATCTGATGATCTTTACGATCATGAATCCAAGATACGGTATTCGATGTGACCATATTCTGATCCTGTATATGCCACATAGTGCCGACTAACCTACGAACCATGTTACGCAAAAAGCGATTTGCAGTCACTTTATAGAAGAGCTCATCTCCTTCAATAATCCATCGCGATTCTTCGATCTTACACAAGGTGGTATAATTCTCAGGATTAGTTTTCGAGAGGGAATCAAAGTCATGTTCCCCTACTATCTGATCCGCTAATTCGTTAAGTAGTTCTAAATTCCAATGCCCCCCTGCATTCCACGATTGATGAGTTCGCAATGGACTAGGCTCTGTCAGAATACGATACAAATAACTTCGAGATAAGGCATCGAATCGAGCATGCGCATCGTCTTTTACCTCGCGAATAGTCGAAATATAGATGCTAGGCCCTAGTAATCGATTCAATCGATGACGCAGCAGGGATAGCTCTTCCTCTGGATTATTGGCCGTTGTTTTCCGAAATCTATGCCAATCCTCAGGGCTAATATCGATGTGTGCTACTTGAGCCTTAGCATGAACTCCTGCATCCGTTCTACCCTGCCCTATAATATCCATTGGCTGCTGGAAAAGCAGCCCAAGCGCTTCTTCAATTGCTCCCTCCACGGTTGGGGCATCCGGCTGAATTTGCCAACCCGAAAAAGAGGCTCCATCAAACTCAATGGACAAAAAATATCTGGACATTCTAAAAGTTAAGCCTAAAATTCACCGTGTAGTAGAACGCCTGCTGCTGTTTTGTATACTCTATAGGAAGTCTGTCCAAGTTGGATAACCAGCTACTATGAACCGCCTTAGTCTGCTCAGATAATCCAATATTGCCCATTTCTGTAACATTTGAACCTAGAATACTGGAAAACATAGCGCCTGATCCTATCGGTTCTAATCCCAAGTGTGCTTGAAAACCCATTTTATTTGCATCTCTAACCAAACCAAAAGCATGAATACCACTTATAACGCGATTAACTACCATTAAGGTTACCAAAGCTGGAAGCTGATTGTTGTTCTTATCAACCCGTTCGCGCATATCGTTAAATTGACTTCGGCTGGAGCTTGACTCCCAATTCCATTCATTTTCTGGAATTTCTTCCAAACGTTTGTTCCAATTACGTGTTCTCAACTGATAATCATTGTATAAAGCCAGGTTATCGTGATTTGACACAGCCAAATACACTTCCCTATCTCGACTCGCTAAATCTATACCCGCATTACTCTGGGCAAAGGTAACCAATTCATCCTCTAAGAAGGATCCCCGGTATCGAATACCCACGTACGAAAGTATGAGTGAAACGTCGAGAGCCATATGCCACTGCCCTCGAGTCCATTGCACGGGATTGGCATAATATTCGCCCCAACCTGGTATTAGGAACGAACGCCTTAGTGCTGCTGCTGGATTTTTCTGTTGGTTACTGTCCTTTTCATTCCACGAAATATGTTCCGGATTACTCCAAGAATATTTCGATACCTCATTTGAGCTCAAGGAGAGATTATTTGTCGCATCCATCCCAAAATTTTCAGTCTGAGCAGATGCTAATTGCGATAGACCAAATAAGAGAACAAGCACAATTACTGCACCCCCTGACCCCGTCCTTAGTTTGCTTAGAAAATTCATCTATACCGCCATTTTCCGTTCTCTTCCCCAATGTCGCATAATAGAGATACTAAATCCAATCATTAGTAGGAAGGTTCCGGCCCAGACTACAGAAATCAGAGGCTTTTTCTCAGCCACAATAAGAATCCATTCGTCTTCTAATCCTTCTGGAAGCCCTATAATACTGAGCTCGATACTATCACTCTCCGGGTCTAATTTTGTAAACCTTACGGACAAGTTATAGGCTTCTATTTCTACTGGGAAAGAAGCCGTAAAACTCTCTCCTCCCTCATTATAAACAGCAAAAAGAGGCTCCAAACTGTACCTTGTATTACTAGGTAAATGAACAAAATCGAGTTGTGCACGAACACCAACTCCTTTACCCGTTGGAACATTCGTAGAATCAACCATGATGAAATCATTAAACTGAAATGAGAACGGCCCTAGCTCTTTGTTCTGCCCTCTGGTAAAACTAATCACTTGAGCTTCCTCAACACCGGAAGTAGCTTCACCTTGTCCAGCCAGATTTCCTACTAAGGATGCCGAAGTAGAATCTTGACTTAGACCAACTGGTTGAATTTGATTTGCCTTTGCATTGCGATTATTAACATTTTCAATGTATGAACTCCCAGCTACATACAAATAAATATCACTTATCCACCCAGTACGCACATCAGGATCAACCGACCATTGGATATTATCCTGCGTGGACGTAGTTAGCATAGGATATACTTCTGGATTCATACCAAAGCTTCTACCACTTTTTAAATCGGTAAAACTGAGCGCATAGGTTTGTTGGCCAGGTCTATTTTGATTATCAATAGTATAGCCACTATACAGAACCTCATAACGGTTGTTAAGTACTTTGGGCTCGTTGAGCTTAAGTTCTAACATTTCGACCGTCTGCGAGACCGTGAATCCCTGTTCATCGGTTACTTCACCACTTAGTACACGTTCATTATAGTTGCTAGTACGCTCATCGAGTAAAGGACTATTATAGGCTGATGAAAATAAAATACCCACTAATAGTAATCCGAAGCCCACATGTGTGGTAACTCCTCCAATGAGTTTGGGTTGTTTTTTTGCTAATCGGAACAATACCCACAAATTCCCAATGATTGCAAAGAAACCTGCAAACAAGTAGATCATGTAATAAAAATTTCTCACTTCATAGACCATGATGGAGATAATGGTTGCAAATGAAGTGACCAATAGAGGCTGAATTAATGCAGATGAAAGGGATTCCGCATCGTGTTTTTGCCAAAATAACATTTGCCCAACAACCGTCATCAATGCCATGATAATGGCAATGGGCATACTCCAATCATTATAAAAGCTTATCTCAGGCGGAGTAGGGTTTTCATTAAACAACAGTCCAATGATGGGAGAACTGGTACCAAGTATGATCACCGCACCAAGAATAAACAGCGCCATCGCCCCTGATACCGTCATGAATTCCCTAGTTAATATACCATGCTCTTTGTTAGGGCTTGGAAGTTCCTTGTACCGATAGAAAAACATACCCAATCCAACAATGGTTACCACCAACATAAATACCAAGAGTTGATTGTATAAACCTAAATCCACAAAACTGTGAACCGAAGAATCTGCCAATATCCCTGAACGTGTTAAAAAAGTTTCATACACAATTGCAATATAAGCCAGTATTGCAAAAAGGAGCGATGATTTTTGTGCAATGGAGCTTTTTCGCTGGATAATCATCGTATGAATACCTGCGGTACCAAATAACCACGGTACTAATGAGGCATTTTCAACAGGATCCCAGGCCCAATACCCACCAAAGCTAAGGGTGATATAGGCCCAATACCCACCCAAGAATATGGCAGTAAGCAAAGATAAATTCGCTCCTAATGTCCATGGCAAAGCTGGCCCTACCCACTCATTATATTTTCTTTTCCATAAAGCGGCCATTGCAAAACAGTAGGGAATGGTCATCATCGCAAAACCAATAAATAGAACAGGTGGATGGATCATCATCCAAGGACTCTTTAGCAGATCATTTAATCCAGAACCATCTGCTGGCACAAAATTCGGGTTTGCTTGAATAAAAGGTGCATTGGGCATTTCTTCGGCAATGGTACGGAACGGAGAAGCACCCAAACTCAGTAAATCTGAATGCCAACCAACAATCATTGATAGCAAAAAAACTTGGGTCAATGTTAAAAAAAACATGACGGGAGCGCGATATGGTTCTCTAGTCCATTTAATCAACATAAATCCACTTATACAGGAAAAAAGTATCCATAACATGAAACTTCCTTCTTGCCCACCATAAAATGCTGACCACAAATACTTTGGAGCTAAATCAAGACTCGTATAGTTAAATACATAGTAATATTGAAACTGATGTTCAAATATCAAATTCACTAGCAAGGCTGACGCTAGTAAAAGGAAAAGACCCTTTAAGCTAAAAAATAAATGACCCCATCCAATCAACTTTTGTTTGTCCTCACGGGAGGCAATTCCATAAAAGACCAAACTAATGATCGAGCTAATAAACGAAGCGCTTATTAACCACTTTCCAATAATTCCTTCCATAATTAACGTCCTTGAACCCCAGCGGCTACGGGTTGGGTTCCATAACTATCTACATCGGTAGCATTGTATTTAGAAGGGCATTTCATAAGCATTTCGTCCGCATAGAAAACGTCATTCCTAAGCTCACCAATTACCACTAGTCGATCTGCTTGCTCAAAGTTATTGGGTTTGGCCCGGCTGTATACCACTTTTTTTACTTTTCCTGACTCGTCTTTCATGTGGAAACTAAACTGCATCGTTTCTCTTGAAAACCCATATTCCAATTCCGGTTCCCAAGTTCCTGGGACATGAGCAGTTTTTAATTTAGCTGCTCTGTCAAAGTCGGTATAAGTACTGATGCTCTCCCCAAAATTGTAAAGGAGCAATGAGGTGAAGGCAATGATTGCAATGCTTCCAAAAATTAATTTAGGCTTCATTTGATGAATGATTTAATTGGTTTTCGAGCAAGGAGATTTTTTTATCTACACGCGTAAGATACACAATCAATACCGTCCAAATAATTAAGGTTACCCCTAACACAACAAAGATGAGGTTGTTTGAACTCATAAAGCTCGCAAAAAATCCCTCCCCTTGATTGGCTGCAGCTATCCATTTATCTGAATATGCCTCGCTTAACGTATCCATCGGGGCAACGTCTGTAGCGTCTTGGAACATATTAGTTACTAAAAATAATAGCTGAGTTAAGTACATAGCTTATATTGGATTTCTAAGTGTTTGTTCTGAAATGTATCTGACCCGATATGCTCGGTAAGTTATGTCGTATACCCAATACGATAAAGCGATGAAGCCTATCATGGCTGGGTATAAGATAAACCTTAATTCGGCAGCTGTAATTTCAGAAAATGCTGGATTCCCATCCGCTCCTGGATGCAGACTGGTTAACTGACGTGGAACAACGTACAACAAAAATGGAATAGTACTTACTGCAAATATATTATAAACTGCAGATATTCGCGCTCTTTTTTTAGGTTCGTCAAATGCAGATCTCAGCATGAAGTATGCAACATAAATCATCAAGGCCAGTGCGGCCAAATTCATTTTGGGTTCAGCGAAAGTCCACCAGGTTCCCCAGGTGAAACGAGCCCATAATGAACCAGTCAAAAGTCCACAAACCCCAAAAACAATCCCTGTTTTAGCCGCTGCTTCTGCTTTAATATCGGCTAGCCATTCTGATTTTCTTAGATATGCTATACTATGAAACAAGCTTATGAGAAACATGGCATACATCGCCATCCACATAGGCACATGGAAAAATATGTTACGGGCGGTCTGCTCCAAGATGGGTATAAATGGGATGTTTATAAGGAACCCACCCACAATAACCAGACTCATCCAAATAATAATTAGATATTTCCAGAATTTCACAGGAGCATCTTTTGGGTTAATTTAGATTTAAATATACTAAATAAGACCTTATTCTGCTCTTAATTTGGTCATATTTTACAGTTCTTGTTAAATAATCATTACCTAGAATTTAAACTGAATTGAAAATTGCAATTCGTAATCACGCTCCCATTCTTTAAGTGCTGTTTCACTCATTATTATTGAATTAGGAATACCCTCTATATTAAATGTATCGGTGTATAATTGCCGATTTAAACGGATTTTAAGGGCAATTTTGTCATTAACTGGTTGCATTATTCCTACAAAAAAATTGTATTGATACATTAAATTTTTAAATGATTGCTTGGAAAGTATAGTTAATGAATAATTCTCGATGCGCCTGCCTATTCCTATTCCGCCGTAAAAAAAAGGTGCCTTGTTATTACTTGATCCTATTGATTTAAGTGACGTCCCAATAAAACCTTCTATATTTAGATTTTGCACCTTAATTGATTCGCTATCAAATAAATATATTTGATAATCTCCTTTAACCTGATTAGAAATGGACTCGGATTCATAACTCATTCTAACACCTAACTGATTGGTTAGCATTCTCGAAATACCGATATGTCCGTTTATGCTATTGCCAGAGGAAAATACACTGAGCTCATATCCCTTGGTGTAGTTAGTGCGTTGAAACCTATACATCCCCTCTAACATCCAATCCCCCTTCCTAAGCCATGGTGCTGAACTCAATGGTAACGACTCATATACTCTGGTAGAATCACGGTCTAAGCTACTTATGTTCTTTATTTTAGCTTCTACAATGCGTTCATTAAAAAAAGATGCACTGACTAAAGGACTTACTACAATCAGCAAAACAGTTAATAACATTATGGACTTTTTCATATTTAAACTCTTATTCATTTTTTCCTCCCTAGCACCAGACCTATGCTTAATTCATAACTTAAAGAGTGACCAGTTCGGCTTAAATTCCAATTAGGGCCAAACTCTATACTAATTCCCCTAGCTTCGCTTCCTTGTAGTATCCATCCTGCCTGAGCGCCTATCTCCCATTGAGTTTCAAAACTGTTTTCAAGTTGATCTATTCTGTTTTCGATATTATAGTTTAAGCCTGATCGAAATTGAAGAAATCCGTATCCCTTCGTCTGCGCCTTTGTATTCCAACGAACAATCCCAGCTAGAGAGCCACCTAAAAGGTTAATACTATCGAAATCCCCGTTGGGTATGTATTGAGCTTTAATTCCCACTAAATAACCGATAGAAAATTGCCCTTTAGTTGGATTCAAGCGCAAATACTCCAAGTCCAGTGTTCTAAGCTCAATAGAGTTTATTTCAGTATTGTTGGCATCGTTGAGTTGGGTAATGCTTATTTCAGAAAGAAAAGAAACTTGTAAATGTGATAAGGCATAGGGGTGATATTGCTCCTTTTCGCCCTTTTCTTCAACTTCATGAGTTTGGGCCCAAATGTTGGTATTTATGCCTAATACACTTAGTAAAAAACAAAGAAGCACACACGTATACAGTGTATTCATATGGTAACCTATAATATTAATTGTGTAACGGTTTGTTTGTGAATGGTTAACCTAGCTATCTAAGCTAAAAGCCTAAGTCTTGTAACACAGAATCCACATCGAAGCTACGCTTTACGGTAAATTTAGTCGTATGATACCAAGCTGAACTCCCACTAAAATGCCCCACCACCAAAGTATCTTTAGGTGCAGACTCCCGAATCGCACCATTGTATTTTATGTTGCTAAGACTTGCTATTAAACTGTAATTATTCAGATTAAGTAGATCCATTGAGTCAATCATGTAGTTTTCTGCCAACGTATCAAAGGCTACCAAAAACTGTCCGACGAAATCATGCAGAGGCCCAACGTCTTCGTTATGAAAAGCAAGACGATGATAAATCTCCCCTTCATTAACAATTCTTTCCCGATCTATTATGTCTGCAAAATAGGGAAAGCGTAAGGTTCTAGCTTTACGCATATCTTTGATAAATGCAAAGATAAAACCTGAACGAGTATGGTTTCCGCTATAATAATAGTCTAAACTTTCTATTGAAGGTACATGAAGTCTCAAATCATCAAAGGAGGAATTGATTTGCTCTTCACCTAAAAAAGAACCTTTTGGAGGGTAATATACAGGTGATTCTAATTCACGTATTCCGACTTCGTACACCTCTCCACTATAGTAGTGACCTAACTCCGTATGTATGACATACTCGTTGGGCAGTTCGGCATCTACATGTTCTGGTATAGTTGTTTGAGTACCATATATTCTTCCATCGGATAATTCTACGCTCAATTCATAGCTTCCTGAGGCCTTGATTAGCAATTCATTATTGACATCTTTAAAAATCCCATTCTCAGTGTGTGTTAAGATTACCTCCCGATAACCAGAGGTGTTTAGGGGTCCTTTTATGACCACTTTTGCACCACCATCTGGAGTATAATCGAGGTAAAAAGCCTCTATAAATAGTTTTATAGTTTCAAATAAGGTGGGTTTATGAAGCGGGTATAAATCGGGTATGGGCATAAAATCCTCAACTATGGGTATAGAATTAACCGTCCCTACAAGTATCTCAGGATAATTTACCATGGTATCCATAGCCGCTTCTAAATGTCCCATTATAAATGGGGTATTGGGAGGAAGAGGTTCATACCCCTCATTTTGAACACTCGTTGCTTGATAACATCCGCTAAAACTAACAGCAATAAGGAGTAACATAAAACATACACTATTGTAACGACCATTAAGTCTTTTAATGCTACCAAAGCCGATAAAACCACGATTATTTGCGTTTGCGGTTGTGGCTGTTGTTACGATTTCGGTTGTAGTTATTGTTGATGTGATACAGCCAATTAAGGCTTTCAAACCATTGTGTAGATTAAACCCTGACATAAACCCACCTTGTTAACTTATTATGAATTAATTTTTTGCAATAGTGCAACCTAAAACCTTGAGCTTTCAACCCAAGATTTTAGATGCAATAACGCTACATCACCCGACTATGTAACCACACGAGTTGACTACTCTTCTAATGAAGAGAAGGCATATAGCATATACTTACTTGTTGTAACATGATTTCTGGAATATTTTGCATTGTTGTTAAAACTATTAACAGCAGCCATTGAAATATTGTGCACCCCGCTTCGGGGTATGATATCATCACTGCTGCCATGCCGATGACTCAGTACATTAAAACGAGCCAAATATTGTTCCACCCTATCCGTCTCTAAATCAAATGAATTAACGAGTTTGGTATATATACTATTGCCATATCGTCGTAGAGAATGCCACCTGTAATGTTTGTCATCTTCTATAAGTATTAACCTCCAATTACCCCTCATTTGGCTCATATTGATTAATGGGAAATAATTCACATAATCATGATAAAAATGACTGCTATTTGGGGTTGGAAGTTGGTAACGGACTGTGTTATCGAAGGAATAATATTGATCTGCAAAATTTACATCTGGTACGCTATAATATCGAAAGAATGGATAATATCGATCAGCACCCGCTATAATAGTGTTCACTGAAAAGCCAGCTACAGGCGTGTAATTCAATACCCTGTCGAAGCGGTATCTGTATTGCAAAGGAAAGCTCCCACTGGACTCCAGATCCATGAACATCCGGACTTCCCCTGCGCCATCTCCATCACCTGAATACGGTAAACGCATTCCTTTAAGTGTAAAATAAACAGAGTTTGGTTGAAACCTTCCTGGATCAGCTCCCCTTCCTAAATTGCGGGACACTCCACTTTTAGCAGCTATACTGCCTACTGCTCCTAGCTCTTCTGCCGCGGCATCTGCAGCAGTATGGTCTTCATTGAGCTGACAATCTTGAAATGCTTTAACATCTAGGGTTTGATCGCATTTTGTTGATTCTACAACCACTGCATCTAACACCAACAAACGGTTTTCCTGAGCGATAGACCGAGCCTTTTGATCAAGTTTATCCCAAATGAGTCCCTCTTCACTAAAGTGCAGGCGTATTCGGTCGTCTACGTTATCCAAGGAAACTGCCTCCACTTCAACTGGCCATTGTTCTGCATTCTCTGCTCCATCCTGCAAATAGAAGCGATCTGGGCTTAGAAAAGTATACAAAGAAGACGAAGTTTGAGCTTTGTGGATGACTTCTAGACCTAAATTATATTCTGCATTCGAGTTGGTTGCAGCAAAAGACGTCATAGCCATGATGAATTCATCGGGCTCACCATTTTGGTTTTCAACTTGAATTCGACTAGGTAGCTGCGATGATCCTTTGGCTCTACCCTCCAATTGATGCAAAGCATAGAATTCTCCCATTATTTCCAATTTGTTGTCATCATCTGCAAGACGGGCAAGCCTGTCTTCTCTTATTTTATCTTGTAGTTCTACTCCCATCACTTGAACAAGCTGGTGCTGGTAGGCGCTCATGACACCATCAGCCCGAAAATCTCGTTGCTGAAGGGTAAGTGTTGGGGAACTTGTTGGATCATGCATCTCAGCATCTTGGCTTAAACCAGACATGAGTGATGTGCTATTGGATTCACATGCAGTGAATAGTATTGCTAATACTACACCTATATATATAGGTATAGCTCTCTTGTAGTTGTTCATACTAACCTCTCTTGATTTTTACAGTGTATTGTGTGGAAACACAATACGAAAGAAGACAGCTAGGCGCAAAATATAATAGCCTAAGTAATGTATTTACATATAAATACGTAGCAATAAAACGAAATTGAGAAACACGTTCCAATAACTGTTAAAAGCCCCAAAATCAGCCTTTGGCACTTAGTCCTTTTTGCACCCAATTGCGCTCCCAATTGGCTACTGTTGCCAGCCACAACAATCCTGCTGCCATGAGGCCTACCGCATATAAGCTAATCAAGGTTTGAAGCGCTACAATTTGCCACTCTAGCAGGACCGATGCCACTACGACCGATAGCGAATTACCCAAGGTAAATAGCAACCACTCGGTACTGAACACTCGACCTCGAAAGTTATCTTCGGATCTTTTTTGCAAGAGTACCGTAGAAGTAACCCAATTTGCCCCCGACGCGGCATGAGCCAACAAAACAAAGACGAACATCATCCACCAGACTTGGGTCAATCCTACCACCAAATACATAGCACCTGACAATGCAATACTAGCCCCCATAACCACTACCCATTGCCGTTCATCAGTGAACTGTTGCCGTGCGATAACAGGACCAATGCCTGTCCCAATACCCCGGGCTGCGTACAACAATCCCAGACCAATGCTCCCCATTTGCAAAATATTGTCACTCACCAATACCAACATATAGACCAAGCCACCTAGAAATATGGTAGAGGTACCTTTAGCTAACGCTGGGCGAAGAATTTGATGATTGTCGCGCAGATAACGAATGCCTAGTACAATGTCAGTGCCAATATTTTGACGAATATCTTCCCAGGATGATGGCTTTTTTTGCCCTTCGACATAGTTACTGCGCCGTGCCTCTTGTGGAATGACCGCCCGATAAATAAACCAAGCTGAGACCAAATAGCTAAAGGCATCTAGAATAAAAACACCCTCCACACCGATCCATTCCGTAGCAAAACCACCTATCGCCATTCCTGTAGTAAAAACTATACTCCAAGTAGCCGTCGATATAATGTTGGCATCGACTAAGCGCTCTGGAGGGGCCACATTGGGAATAGAGGCTGTTTTAGCAGGTTCGAAAATAGCTGATAACATCATCTGAAACCCCGTCAGCGCGTAGGCTAACCATAGAAGGCTTTCCTGTTGAACGAGTAGCATGAGGAGCAAACTTAAGGCCCGACCTCCATCACATATAATCATGAGTGTGCGGCGGTTAAAGCGATCCGTCAAGTACCCCGCAATGGGAGAAAAAAATGCTAAACTCAGCATCTTAACTATGATTACTAAGCCTAACAAGAACTCCGAATCGGAGTATCTTTGCACCAAAGCATACAACGCCAAAAGCCCGAACCAATCCCCAAAATTCGATATTGCCTGCGCAATCCATAATCTACGAAAAGAAGGGTACTCTATTATAAGCTCGACAAATGGAGTAAACGCCTGCCTAATAGACTTTTTGGGCGTTCTGGCATCCACCATAATTTATTCTACCCCGGTTGATCCAAAGCCGCTATGGCCTCGCTGGGTTTGGTCTACCTCACTAGTCTGAACTATCTCTGCCTGATGTATTTTTTGCACCACCATCTGAGCCATTCGGTCTCCATGCTTGAGCGTAAATGCTTGCTGACCGTGATTTATTACAATGAGATGGATTTCACCTCGGAAATCGGAATCAATAGTTCCTGGACTGTTTACCATGGTTATTCCATGCTTCATTGCTAGACCACTTCGAGGTCGAATCTGAACTTCGTAACCCTGCGGAATAGCCATTATTAAGCCGGTAGGCACTAAGGCACGCTCTCCTGGCACTATAGTGATTTCTTTCGTTAAGGCTACCCGAACATCCATACCTGCAGCACCTTGAGTCTGGTACGAAGGCATTGGAAGGTCTTTGGCATGGGGTAATTGAATACACTTGATCTTCGGTTTGTCCATTGCGTTTGATTCTAACTGTGGTTTAAAGTCCTTCAATTTCTAACTCCATGCCCTGCCGATTAGCTTGGTCTGAATTTCCTTTTCGATATTCAATCAATTTTACAACAGCACTGCCTAAGAACATTTTAACCCTAGCTTCCAATGGAATCCTCAGATCATCCTGCCCAAAAAAAGCTACAAAGCGACCACTAAATCCAAATGGGCCTACTATATCAACAGTGCGTCCATTGGTTTTATAGGTTGCTATCGGTTCCTCAAATGCCTCATAGGTTCGCATTTCAGTGGCTGAGCTATGATCAAAATCAAGATATCCGAGCTTTTTGCTTACATACACTGGCAGTTCCGTATTCGTCCCACCACCGGCAAACAAACGCGAATAAACAAAAACAATGTGCCCAGCCGTAGCCGGCTCAATCAAGGAAAGTATTCCTGTAGTTTCATCTTCTTCTTTATAAAACACCTGCTCAGTCTCTCGTTCGAAACGGTACACAATTTCATCCCACTGCTCTTCGTCCACATTGTCCTTCCAAAAAAGACTGCTCACTGGCAAGCCTTCTTCATTGACATAAAAAAAGGTATGAAACTCGTCCCGTTCATAGCCAATCAAAGGGAGCCGGTCGTTCGATATCATCCGGGTTAGTAGGTGGTGATGCACCCGCCCATTATACACCGTATCAGGTAAAATACTTACCTCCACCCATCCTAGGGTGAAAAATCCGTAGCTTACCTCATACCTAAACCACTCTCCAGCACTCAAAATATCTGGTACCGTGGGTTGTCCCTTGGTTAATATTCCCTCGAGATCGGATTCATAGGTTCCTGGTTCCTGTATTTCGAGATCAGATTCATGAAACTGCTGCTCAAAATAAGGCATAGAAGCTACTGCTTGCGTCACAAACAACAGAGCCAATACCACCAGAGACAAACGAAAAACAGCCCGCCTCGTATCCATGAACCCGAAGAAAAATGCTATTTTAATCCAGTAATTCATGTTGTTTTGCAAATTGTTCAAATGCTTCCTCATCAAAACCCACCAAAACTGACTCCTCTAGTACTAATATTGGGCGTTTAAGCATACTTTGGTGCTCATGAACCAGTTCGAGCAATTCCTCATCGCTTAGATTTTTATCCTTGATTTCTAACTTTCGATAGGTGGTACCGCGGGAATTTACGAGCACATCGACGCCAACCTTATGCGCCAAATCAGAGATTTCATCTTTAGATAGAGGTTCTTTTTTAACATGGACAAATTCATAGGTAATACCTTTTTCCTCTAGCCAAGAACGTGTATCTTTAATTTTATTGCAGTTGGGAATGCCGATAAGATATAGCATGATGAATGTGATTTAATTAATTGCTTCTTCCGTAAAATACGGGTCGGTTCGTCTAAAACCCACACTTAATATCACCAAACCAATGAAAAGCATTAACCGTTTATTTATTTCCATTTTTTTTCTAATGCTTGGGCTAATGCTTACTAACTGCCAACAGGACAGTGCTCAACAGCAGTTTGAGGCAGAAGCCTATGGTCCAGCTGAGGGCTACACCGAAACGGATTTACAACAAAATATACTCTCTCAGGATAAACAAGATTGGAGAGTATCACCCTATTACGAAGGGTTAATTCGAGTACTTCCCCTTTTCCCGAATCCAATAAACTACGGCGGGACGGCCTACTTAGAAATGACCCTTAATGGCGCTCCCGTTCAGTCCTATGTAGAATTGGGATATTTAAATTATAATAACCGTTGGATTCCCCTTCAACAAGAAACCGTAGGTTCGGAGTTTGAGTTAGTTACCTTTGTGATTGACTCACGGAATTTTGGATCTAGTGCCGAATTAGCTCGTGGACTGCATCGACTGCTTCTATACGACGGAAACCAGCGACTCATTACCTATGGCGATATTTTTATCCAATAACCTTCTTCTAATATAGCATGAGAAAATTGTATGCCTCTGAAATCGAGGTGCTTTCTCGACTTATTTTCCCCGAACCCTACGATGTGCTGTTAGAAGAAACAGGACTCCCACCAGGTGCGCTCAGAGATGATTTGATCACACTCATCAACTTTCGACTAATCGAAGTTTGGCAAAGTGGGTCAGTGGAAATTAATCGCGCAACTTCTTATGATTCAGACCATATTGAAGGGTATATCTTCAGAGCTACGGCAACGGGACTAAAACATATTCGCAAATAAATTCCCACGTGAAACAGCAAATCAATTACAAAAATGAGCTTATAAACCTTGAAATTGGTCCTTCTGAAGGAATGGCTCAGGTAAACGGGGAACCTTGTGAATACGAGTTTACCGAGCATAACGGGCGCTTTTATTTTCGCGTTGGAACACGGCAGTGGATTCTTGCCAATGTAAAAGTAGAAGGAACTCAAATCCGATTTGACATCGATGGACAACCCGTAGAACTACAGGTAAAAAACGAACAAGCTTTATTACTTGAAACGCTCGGGATGAAGGCAGAGCTAGAGCAATCTGTTGGAGACATTAAGGCTCCAATGCCAGGTAAAGTATTATCCATTGATGTTCAACAGGGTGATCAGGTCCAAAAGGGTGACACCTTATTGGTGCTCGAAGCCATGAAAATGGAAAATGAAATTAAAGCACCCATTCAAGGGCGGGTAAAAACTATTCAAGTGGGATTAGGGCAGACCATAGAAAAACAAACCTTATTAGTGGAGTTAGAATAATTTGGACAAATTTATTGTAAAGGGGCCTACCCCGTTGAAGGGAAATATTCCCATTAGTGGTTCTAAAAATGCGGCATTACCTCTTTTAGCTGCGGCTTTACTGGCTGATGAACCCGTCGTCTTAGAAAATGTTCCTCGTCTACAGGACATTTATACGTTCAACAACGTATTACGTGTGGTTGGTGCACAGGTTCAGTTTCAGGATTCCGAGAACCGAGTTATTATCGACCCTTCTAATGTTAATTATTTAGAGGCACCTTATGATTTAGTTAGAAAAATGAGAGCCTCATTTTACATGCTCGGAGCTCTGGTGGGTAAACATGGCTATGCCAAAGTATCCATGCCTGGTGGTTGTGCTTGGGGTCCACGTCCGGTGGATCTGCACTTGAAAGGCTTAGAGGCTATGGGTATTTCAATTAGCCTTGATAAAGGGTATGTAATTGCCAAAGCTGGAAAAAGCGTTCCCGGTGGACGGTACAGGCTAGAACCAAGTAGTGTTGGAGCAACCATTAACTTACTTCTTGCTGCGGTTCTTCGAGCCGAGTCTTTTACCATTGAAAATGCGGCCAAGGAACCGGACGTAGTTCAATTATGCAAGGTTTTAAACTCAATGGGGGCTAACATTAGTGGTGTAGGAAGCGATACTTTGACCATTAAGCAAGTACGGACACTCTCTGGAGGCTCTTTCCGGAATGACCCTGATAGAATTGAAGTGGGAACTTTTATGATTGCTGCGGCTATGCTCCCAGGGTCTTCGCTTCGTTTGATTGGTTGTAATGCCGAACACTTAGGTGATTTCCCTAATTTGCTTCGCCAAACAGGAACCAAGGTCGATCTGGATGGTGAAGTCATTTCGGTTCAAGCGCCTGAAATACTTAAACCCGTCAGTATAACCACCGATATTTACCCAGGCTTTCCTACCGACCTTCAAGCACAATGGGCAACTATGCTTACACAGGCTCATGGCAATTCAACCGTTACCGATACCGTCTACTTTGATCGTTTTAGTTATGTGCCAGAACTCAGCCGCCTTGGAGCCCAGATGAAGTTGGCGAAGAATACCGTACATATACAAGGACCGAACCTGTTAGAAGGTGCCTCAGTGATGAGCACTGATTTACGCGCAAGTGTTAGTTTAGTATTGGCAGGTATGGCGGCTAAAAATACTTCTGAGATTTTGCGTGTATACCATCTAGACCGAGGGTACGAAAGTTTAGAGGATAAACTAAATGCAGTTGGGGCCAAGCTGAGTAGAGCCCAAGAATAAATTTACTTTAGTGCCACATTGAATGTATATTGAATGTGAAGCAATTCAAGTTGTGAACATGCATTTCTATTTTAACAGAAACATCGCATTTCACATCGTTAACACGAATATTTCATTATAAATGGTACGGTTCAGTTCTTACAACACGGGTACTTTGGTACTTATGATGCTGTTGATTCGCGCGCACAAAAGCGTTATGAACCTGCTTTATTTACTTACCGCTGCTCTCAAAGCAGCAACCACAACACTAAGCTCACCCAATTCCGAGCATAGTCCAAACCAAACAAATTTAACAAGGGCATCTGCCCAACCAACGACCTGTACATCTAGAAAGATGAATTCAGCAGACCAAATAGCGACTGATAAAGATGATCTATGGCGAAGAATTCAACCCTTGGTTAACCAAGATCGTTGGTGTTTAACACTGAATTTCGATGAAAAATCAAATTATAATACATTCTTCCGGCAATCAAAACCGGATTGCGCTCCTAGAAAATGGAGAATTAGCGCAGCTCTTTATAGAATCCGAGGAAAATCAACGTACCGTAGGCAATATTTATGTAGCGCGTGTCCATAAGGTAATGAGTGGCATTCGTGCCGCCTTTATAGACATGGGTACACCGAAAGATGCCTTCTTGCATTTTTCAGATGCTGGGGATCATTTAGACGAGTACATAAGTATGTTGAATGGCCCTAAAGCCATTCCTAAACACATGCACAGTACCCTCACCAAAAAAGAGGAAATGACGAACTCAGATCGTCAAGTACTCGCAGGAAAGATTCTTAAAACAGGTCAAAAATTACTTGTCCAGATCGTAAAAGAGCCGATCGGATCTAAGGGGCCAAGGGTATCCACCGATATAACTATTGCCGGTCGTTTTCTTGTTCTCATACCTATGGGTGATTATATCGCTGTTTCAAAGCGTATTAGCAACTACAAGGAACGTCGCCGCTTAAAAGGGATTTTAAATGGGATGGTCCCCGATGGATTTGGAGTTATTGTCCGAACCGTAGCCCAAGACCAGGAACAGGAGGCTATTGAGGAAGATTTACGCACTGTATTAAAAAAATGGGAAACGCTAGCCGAGCGTCTTGAAGATGCAGAACCACCCAGTTTACTATATAACGATTTAGACATGACCGAGAGTCTAATTCGAGACTTATTTGCCAAAAATTATGACCGGGTTCTCGTAGACGACCCCAAAATGTTCAAGCAGATAAAAAGTTATGTACAGCAAATTGCTCCCCAAATGATGCCTAATGTTGAATTGTTTAAGGGAAAGGAGCATATATTTGACCACGTGGGTATTAGTGAAGATGTAAATTCCATTTTTAATCCACGCGTTAGAATGAAAATGGGGGGCTACCTAATTTTTGAACAAACCGAAGCCATGTATGTGGTTGATGTGAATTCAGGTCCCTATGCCGCTAAGCAAAAGCAGGAAGATAATTCATTAAAGACCAACTTAGAGGCTGCACGAGAAATTGCCAAGCAGCTACGATTACGGGATATCGGCGGGATCATTGTCGTTGATTTCATTGATTTAAAAGACGAAAAAAATCGAAAGAAAATTTATGATGAGTTAAAAAAGGAATTCAGAAAAGACCCCGCTAAGACAAATATTATTGGGATGAGTGATTTTGGTCTTGTACAAATAACTAGACAACGTATTAGGCCATCGGTAATTAACTCCGTATCGAATGCTTGTCCTATGTGTGGTGGATCGGGGAATGTTGTTACACAAGATACCATACTTACGGATATCGAAAGTTGGATTAGCAAATTCAAGCATTCTACAAGTTACCGAGCTATAGATTTGTATGTAAACCCCTACCTAAAAAGCTATCTAACCAAGGGTGTTTTTAGTACTCGTTGGAAATGGATGACGAAGTATCATGTTCGTGTTACTTTAGTTGCTGATGATAAAATATCGTTAAACGAATTTCACGTAACCCTAGCAGGTTCAGAAATTGACATTACCGATGCTGTGCTCCAAGGAGCTTCCCTGGACGAACTCCTTGAAAAGCACGAATTAGAAGAATTAAAGGTCAATAAACCCGACCCAGATCAATTGGAATACACAAAAAAAGACCGATCGGGTAACGGCAGTAGTAACCGTAACAGTGGCACCAAACATCCTAGAGGGAATGGTCGATCTAGTACGTCAAAAAATACAACTAAATCTAACGACCGTACTACAACAAGTAATCGTTCAAATGGTAAAGATTCTAATGAATCTAGGAATGGCAATTCAAAGGTTACCGTTGTACTAAAAAAGGATCAAACGGAGGAAGTATAATAGTATGACCTTTGAACCAATGTGTAGCTAAATTTTTTTTGGATAGGTACACACGAAACAGTCATTCAGAAAATTTAAAAGTTTTATACATTTTTGATGTTTCCCCATTTTACTTGCGACAAATTATCTTAAAACGCTGCTAAGTACGATTTTTTATTAATTATTTATTATGTCAACATTTCAACTTCACGCAACTACCGTCGTAGGAATTATTCACAATGGAAAAGCGGCTATTGGTAGTGATGGGCAGGCCACCTTGGATAAAACCGTCATGAAATCAACGGTAAAAAAAGTACGCAAAATTGGTCAAGGAACTATTTTGGCTGGTTTTGCAGGTTCTACTGCTGATGCCTTTACCCTATTCGAACGCTACGAGGAAAAGCTAAGTGCATACAACGAGAATATGCAACGAGCAGCCGTTGAACTAGCCAAGGACTGGCGTAAAGATAAATATCTACAAAAACTTGAGGCACTCTTAGTGGTCATGAATAATGATCATGCCCTCATCATTTCCGGTCAAGGAGACGTTATTGAGCCTGATGACAACATCGTGTGTATTGGAAGTGGAGGCAGTTATGCCCTATCTGCGGCACGAGCAATGGTTAAACATGCCCCTGATCTTAGCGCTAGAGATATGGTCGAAGAGTCACTTCGAATAGCCGCCGACATCGATATATACACCAATCATAACCGTACCATTTTAGAGCTCTAGCAATGAAAAAGGCCATGCACTTAACACCTCAACAAATTGTAGCCGAGCTGGATGAGTACATCATCGGGCAAAAAGCAGCAAAACGATCCGTTGCCATCGCCCTTCGAAATAGATGGCGTCGAATGAATGCCGATCCTGAAATTCGCGAAGAAATTGTTCCTAATAATATTCTTATGATTGGTCCAACAGGGGTTGGAAAAACGGAAATTGCACGGCGTTTAGCTAAGCTTGCCATGGCACCATTCATCAAAGTAGAAGCTTCTAAATTCACTGAAGTAGGCTATGTTGGCCGCGATGTTGAATCCATGGTTCGAGATTTAACTGAATTCGGAATTACGATGGTTAAAACCGAGATGCAGGAACGAGTAAAAGGAAAAGCGGCTGAACAAGCGCAAGAACGAATTCTAGATATTCTTATCCCACCTCTAAATTCCAAAGGCCTTGGCTTTGGAAATCTTACATCTAACAGAAATACCGAACAAGACACAACGGTAAATCAACAAGGCACCCCTCCTAGCTCCGATGAAGAATTGAATCAACGAACCAGAGAACGATTTCGTGAAAAATTGAACAACGGGGAGTTGGACGACCGAACTATAGAAGTAGAAGTTAAAAAATCTACTTCGCCAACTATGCAGGTATTTGGTCCTGGCGGCATGGAAGAAATGGGTATAAATTTACAGGAAATGCTCGGAAATCTAAGTGGAAAGGGCAAAACCACTAAACGAAAAATGACCGTAGCCGAAGCCCGAGACATTCTGGTCGATGAAGAAGCCGAAAAGCTAATCAATCATGACGATGCCATCCAAGAAGCGTTGGAACGAGTTCAAAAACAGGGTATCATATTTATAGACGAAATTGATAAAATTGCTGTATCCAGTGCAGGTAGCAAAGGTGGTCCGGATGTAAGCAGGCAAGGGGTGCAACGAGACTTACTTCCAATTGTCGAAGGTAGTACGGTGAATACTAAGTATGGGTTGGTTAAAACAGATCACATTTTATTCATTGGTTCGGGCGCTTTTCACGTTGCTAAACCATCTGATCTCATTCCTGAACTTCAAGGTCGATTTCCAATTCGTGTTGAATTAAATTCGCTGAGTGAGGGAGATTTTTACAACATATTAAGTCAACCAAAAAATGCTTTGACTAAGCAATATGAGGCTATGCTTGCCTCAGAAGGGGTTCATATATCGTTCACCGATGAGGCTGTAAAAGAGTTAGCTCGGATTGCAGCAGAAGTCAACGAACAAGTTGAAAATATCGGAGCCAGACGACTTCACACAATTATGTCGTCACTTTTTGATGAATTATTATTTGCTGTTCCAGATGACATTAAAGAAGGAAACATTACTATCGATAAAGACTATGTGAACCAACAATTAGAAAGTTTGGTTAAAGACAAGGACTTAAGTCAGTATATACTTTAAAAGAAGTTCTTTTTTTTGTATTTAGATACCGTTTATTATCATTGTTCTTATTCACTTGGAAGTACTTATTTATTCAAAAAATATTCATCCATAGAACTGTTGATCAGTGTAACCCAATATGACCTTAAAACGACTTATTGTGCCTAATATATTCATCACCCTCCTTCTTGTTTTCTTAAGCCTAAGTGGCATTGATCCCGTTATTCAACCCAAAGATGATCACACGAAGAATCTTAGAAAATTTGTAGAGGCTCAGCAACGGATCCTACAAAACTATTTTGGCGAGCCAGACTTGAATGAAATGATGAGCAGTAGTATTCGGTACATGGTGAGTGAGCTCAATGATTCATCATTGGCAATTACTGGAACACCTATAGACACCGCACAGGTATTTACAGATATACATTCACTTCGTAGTTCGTATGAAACTTTTGAGCAGGCTTATCTATACATTGCAAATACAGTGGACTCAGTCGATATGTATAAACTCACAGAGGAAGCACTGCGAGGCATGTTTGCTACATTAGATCCGCACTCGGTATACATTGAGCCAGAAATTAGCGCAGTAGATCAAGAAAATTTTGCAGGTAAATTCCAAGGAATAGGAGTTCAATTTAATATTATCCAGGATACCATTACCGTTGTATCTGCCATAGCTGGGGGTCCAAGTGACCAGCTTGGTATCATTTCAGGTGATCGCATTATTGAAATTGAAGATAGCTCAGCCGTTGGCTTTGACAATGATATGGTTCAGAAAGCTTTAAGAGGAGAAAAAGGAACAAAAGTGAAGGTGGGCATTATACGACCAGGCGTTGATGGAATTCAGTATTTTACCATTACTAGAGACGATATACCCATTTACACGGTAGATGCGTCTTATTTACTGGATGAAGAAACTGGCTATATCAAAATAAACCGGTTTGCTGCTACTACGCACGATGAATTCATGCAGGCTATGAAAGACCTGAAAGATGAGGGTATGCAGCGACTTGTATTAGATTTACGTGGTAATCCTGGTGGGTACCTTGGCCAGGCTATTGCCATTGCTGAAGAATTTTTTCCTACACAAACACCCCTGCTCTCAACCGTTAGCAGACACTCACGCTTCAATCAGTCCTATTCTTCCAGAAAAAATGGGGTATTCGTAAACAAACCAGTTATTGTGTTGGTAGATGAAGGCTCCGCCTCTGCAAGTGAGATAGTTTCCGGTGCCATTCAAGATCATGACCGAGGATTGGTTGTAGGCCGTAGAACCTTTGGTAAGGGTTTAGTCCAACAGCAGTACCAATTGGTAGATACCAGCATGGTAAGAGTTACTATTTCAAGGTACTTAACTCCCTCTGGCCGACTTATTCAGAAACCATTTACCGAAGGTGGCGGCGAAGAATACGCCTATGAAATTTACCGTCGGGACGATAGCGCAAAAAACGATGCTATAGAATTTGTTGATCATATTCCGGATTCACTAAAGTACCGAACTACTGCAGGTAGAACGGTCTATGGTGGTGGTGGAATTGTTCCCGACTATATAATTGAAGCAGACACCTCACGATCAGCCTACATGATAAATTTTGCACTACGAAAGAGAGCTTCTTTTGAATTTGTTCGTACCTATCTCGACACTAAAGGTGATGAATTCCGCAGTAAATGGGAGAATAATTTTGAAGCTTATCGTACCGACTTTAGCTGGTCGAAAGACGAATTAACAGAGTTCAAAGCCTTACTACAAGAAAAAGGCATGGTTGAAAAAGTGGGTTTATCCGAACCTGAATTCAAAAACGATTCACTATTTATTTATCCAGGCTATTTTGATGAAGTTGCATGGATGGCAGAGGGGCGTATGAAAGCTGAGTTAGCTAGGCAGGTCTGGGGATTACCCTACTTCTACCCTATTGTTAATGACGTATTTGATACCACATTGGACGAAGCACAAACCTTATGGGATGCAGTTGATCGCCTCGGCAAGTTGGCAGCTGGCACACTTCCACTAGAAAAAGCGTCTAAGATGTAGTCGGCGATAACAGGGAGGACTGTTGGAAGGGCTCCTCTATATACTGTATAAATACAATCTATATGAAGTACTTTCTTGTGCTGCCCAAATAACCCTATCTTAAGTAGTAGATAAGGTAAGGTTCTGATCACCTATCCAACCTGCCTACAACACATATATTTAATCATTACGCTCATGGCAGCAACTCAATTAACCAAGCAAAGCTTTTTAGATAAAGTTTTTGATTACGAAAACAATTCAGAATGGACGTTTAAAGGTGATAGACCGTGTATCATCGATTTCTATGCCGATTGGTGTGGTCCTTGTAAAATGGTTGCGCCAATAATGGAAGAATTATCCAATGAATATGCGGGCGAAGTCGATATATACAAAATTGACACCGAAGCTGAGCAAGAATTAGCTGCTGTATTCGGCATAAGAAGTATTCCTTCCATCCTTTTTGTACCTACTGATGATCAACCTCAAATGGCTATGGGAGCATTACCTAAGCACACGTTCAAAGAAGTGATTAGGGATAAGTTTGGAGTTGCCGAAACAACCAACTAGTCAATTTTCACATTGATACCCTGCCCGGTTACGCACGAGGGTACCGGATGGATTCGACCATCTCCTGAACTTCTTCAGGGGGATCTGGAAAAATCATCCCGACGGCCAGTGATACAATTAGGTTAATGAGCATTCCAAAAGTTCCAACGCCTTCAGGTGAAATACCAAACCACCAATACTCTGGTGTGTTGTATTCAGGATAGAGGAGCTTAAAGAATCCAATGTAAGCTAAAGTGAACAGGAGCCCAACAATCATACCAGCAATGGCTCCCTCCCTATTCATTTTTTTATAGAAAATCCCAAGAATTATAGCTGGAAAAAATGAGGCCGCAGCTAGTCCAAATGCTATGGCAACAACCTCTGCTACAAAGCCTGGTGGATTTATCCCAAAATACCCTGCCACTAACACTGCAAAACCAGCCGCAATCCGAGCAAAGAGCAGTTCTTTTTTGTCGGATATGTCAGGGTTAAATTGTTTTTTAATTAAGTCATGAGAGACGGAAGTAGAAATGACCAACAGTAATCCAGCCGCAGTCGAAAGGGCTGCAGCCAAGCCACCTGCTGCAACAAGTGCCGCCACCCAATTAGGTAAGCCAGCAATTTCTGGATTGGCTAACACCATGATATCTCTATCAACATAAAGTTCATTTTCCGTTGAGGTTAAGGGATTAAGAAGGGTGACTTCCCCATACTCTCCCCTAACTATTTCGCCATTAGTGCGATTTATTTCTGGACTGCCCACTATGGCTTGACCCGGAGCATAGGTAATTCGACCGTCTCCATTTTTATCTACCCAATTTAGAAGAGCCGTTTCTTCCCAGGTTGTGAACCATTCCGGCATCTGATCATAGGGTTGCTCGTTGACTGTTGTAATAAGATTGGTTCTCGAAAAAACTGCTATAGCAGGTGCAGTGGTATACAAGATGGCAATAAAAATTAGCGCATACCCCACTGAAATCCTTGCATCTTTAACCTTCGGGACGGTAAAAAAGCGCACAATAACATGTGGAAGCCCTGCGGTTCCTACCATTAATGCCACGGTTATGAAAAATATATCCTGCATACTTTTTGTTCCGGAAGTATATGCAGCAAAACCCAATTCAGTATGTAATTGATCCAGTTTATCCAATAGATACATATCCGACCCATCCACTAATTTTGAACCAAAACCTAATTGAGGTATAGGATTACCGGTAAGCTGAGCCGATATAAAAAAAGCCGGCACCATGAAAGCAAATATTAGTACACAGTACTGAGCTACCTGAGTATAGGTTATTCCTTTCATCCCACCCAATACAGCATACATAAATACAATGGCCATTCCGATGATAACTCCCCAAAAAATATCTACTTCTAGAAATTTTGAAAATACCAACCCTACTCCACGCATCTGTCCAGCTACGTAGGTGAAGGAAACTATTAAGGCACAAATAACCGCCACCGTACGTGCTATTTGTGAATAGTACCGGTCTCCAATAAAGTCGGGGACCGTAAACTTACCAAATTTTCTTAGGTAGGGTGCTAAGGTTAAGGCTAAAAGCACATATCCTCCGGTCCAACCCATTAAATATACAGCGCCATCATACCCCATGAATGATATAAGGCCAGCCATCGATAAAAAGCTAGCCGCTGACATCCAGTCTGCAGCAGTTGCCATCCCATTGGTTAATGGATTCACCGTTCCTTTTGCAACATAAAATTCCGACGTACTCGAGGCTTTAGACCATATGGCTATTCCAATGTATAGGCTAAAGGTAATCCCAACAAAAATGTATGTCCACAACTGAACACTCATGGGCCCTCCTCCACTTCTTGAACCCCAAAACGGATATCCAGTTTATTCATAAGATAGACATACACGAAAATGAGTATAACAAAGACATATATAGATCCTTGTTGGGCAAACCAAAATCCTAATTTGAAGCCCCCAATTTGGATTTCATTTAGCGTGGGGGCCAAAAGTATGCCAAATCCATATGACACAACGAACCATATTGAAATTAGAATGAGGACATATCGAATATTGATTGCCCAGTATTCCTTTAAATTGTGATTATTCATACAACCATTTAGTTACTAAACCGATTTTCCAAAGTATGCACTATTTCCGGAAACATATCAACCCGAAATTATTACACCCCTGAGGACAGAATGTGCATAATTTTCAGCTAGGTGAAAGTTTAACTATGTTGTTTTTTAGTCCGAAAACTGATGGTGAATCCAATTCCCTAGAGACCAAACTCATGAAAAAAATCGTACTCTTATACCCTTTGTTATACCTTCTAACGCTGTGTATAAATCTGCAGGAACTAAAGGCTAATCAATCGGATTCCTTACTATTTGTAGTACGAATAGATGACATTCTTTCAAGAAATATGTCCATACTTCCTCGTTCCATTTTACCTTTACAAGATACATTAGCCAGCAGAGGGGCTAAAGCGACCTGGGGACTTATGCCGCATCGACTCATAGAATCAGCGAATGCGGATGGACAATTAGCAAAAGAAATTATTTTAAGTCATAACAAAGGCCATGAAATTTCCCAACATGGTCTTATACATATTTGCCAAATTTGTGGGCGAAGTAATCATGAAATGTATTGCTCCTATAACAAAAGAGCGCTTAGTTATGAACAACAGGAACAACTCATCCTGGAAGGGGTAAAAATAATGGAGGATTCCTTAGGTATTAAACCTACAAGCTTTATACCACCTGGTCATGTATATGACGCAACCACAAAAACCGTGTTGACGGATCTAGGTTTTCCAGTAATTTCAACTGCTGGGGCCATGGGGCGAAGCGATGACTTCTTATTTGATGTCCCAATCAATTCCGAATATACTTGGGCACTGACCCGTCAAAATTTTTCGGAAAATTTAACCAATGCGATTCAAGAAATTAAACAAGTACAACAAACATCCGGAATCTATGTACTCATGATGCATGATCCTTTTATCCGTCTCGGATATGAAAATGGAATAACTCTAGAGTGGATGGGTGCTTTATTAGATTCTTTGAATGCCTACTATGGGAGCCGTATTCATTATAAAACACTGACCGAAGCTGCAAAAATATTCGATTCAGAACTAAGTACCAGTAACACATATGAGGCTAGTTATACAAGGACTCAACCAACAGGAATCTCTCTATTACCAAACTATCCAAACCCATTTAACCCTACTACCAAAATTGGGTTTCATGTATCAAAAGACAGTCCTATCAGTATATCGGTCGTTACGATGGAAGGAAAAAAAATTTCGTTGATAACTAATCAACCGTATCGGGCTGGCGAGCATTGGGTGCCTATTAATCTTCAGGATATGGCCTCAGGTAATTATCTCTTGCTCGTGCAAAGTAATTTGGGAAGTAGAAGTAGGGTTATTAGCCTTATAAAATGATACATAAAAAAACCCCAACTAGCATTCAGCCAGTTAGGGTTTATCCTGTTTCTCCATGAAAGAAAACGTTCTAGTGAATCATCCGGTGTTGTTAGCTACACCCAGAAGTTGATCCACATGTAATACATTTTAAGCACGTTCCGTTACGAACCATTGTCATACTACCACACTCTACACAAGCATCTCCTGTGTAGCCTAATTGCTTAGCCTTCTCGTAGTCACTTTCGTATCCTGATTTTGCAGCAGAAGCATTACTTGCTGCAGTGGCTTCAGGAGCGGGACTGCTAACAGGAGCAACTGCAGCTATAGGCTCGTTTACAGGTGCAGGTGCTTGTGCAATGGTCTGAGCTGGTACTGTTGGTTGGTTGGTATCGTAACTCGAATCTGTTCCTATGGCTTTCAAGTTCCTCATATGTATATCATCCACAGGTACATGAGCCAGATCTTCGCGTCCTAGATAGGTTACAGCCAACTCCCGGAAAATATAATCAATGACTGAGGTAGACATTTTCACGTGAGGATTCCCATTAACCATACCGCTAGGTTCAAACTTTGTGAATACGAAGGCATCTACAAATTCTTCGAGAGGCACGCCGTGTTGGAGCCCCAAAGAAATTGAGATAGCAAAACAGTTTAAAAGACTACGGAAGGCAGCTCCCTCGCGATGCATATCAATGAAAATTTCACCTAGTTGTCCATTTTCATACTCACCGGTGCGAAGGTAGACACTCTGCCCACCAATCTTCACTTTTTGAGTGTAGCCCTCACGACGGAATGGGAGGCGTTGCCTACGAGCCACATACTTGTGTATAATTCGCTCAGCTACCTCAACCACTTTGCTTTGTGCTTCAGCAGTAGCCAGATCAACAGTATCTTGTACCTCGTCCTCAATTTCTTCAAGTACATCAGCCATACTATTAAGCGGCTGGCTCAATTTAGAACCATCCCGGTAGAGTGCATTTGCTTTTAACATCATTTCCCATGACATCATATAAGCTTTTTTCATATCCTCAACAGTTGCCTCATTCGGCAAGTTAATGGTCTTGGATATTGCTCCGGACAAGAACGGCTGTGCCGCCGCCATCATGCGGATGTGACCCTCGGCCGAAATATAGCGGGTTCCAGTTCTTCCACATTTATTTGCACAGTCGAAGACGGCTAAGTGCTCATCTTTTAAGTGTGGAGCCCCTTCTACCGTCATTGTTCCACAAACATAATCATTTGCATCCTGAATTTGCTCCCGGCTAAATCCTAGGTGACGTAACATATCAAAGGTGAAATCATTGAGGTGCTCATCGGTCAGTCCTAACACATCTTTACAAAAATCTTCACCTAAGGTGAAGTGGTTGAACGCAAATTTGATGTCAAAACTACTGGGCAAGGCCGCCTCAATCGCGCTTAACTGATCCGCCCCAAAGCCTTTTTCAGCAAGACTTTCCGGGTTGATGTAAGGGCATCCCTCTAAAGTGGCATAACCTTTGGCAAAATTGATGATTTCTTTGGATTCTTTGTCCGTGTATCCAAGGGTTTTTAATGCACGAGGTACACTCTGATTAATGATTTTGAAGTACCCGCCCCCTGCTAATTTTTTGAATTTTACCAAGGCAAAATCAGGCTCAATACCAGTGGTATCACAATCCATGACCAAACCGATGGTTCCTGTCGGTGCCAATACTGTTACTTGAGCATTACGATACCCATGCTTCTCCCCTTTTTGAACAGCTGCATCGGCTGTTTCACGAGCTGCGCTTAACAGGTAGTCCGGACAAAAAGCCTCATCAATACCCAAAGGAGTTACAGTGAGTCCTTCGTAGGCCTCGGCTGATTCATTGTAGGTAGCGCGGCGATGATTTCTCATGACGCGTAGCATATGTTCTTTGTTACGCTCATACCCTTCGAAAGTTCCTAACTCACCGGCTAATTCAGCTGAAGTTTCATAGGCCTTCATATGCATAATAGCGGTAATGGCACCAGCCGTAGCAACACCTTCTGGGCTGTCATAAGGAATACCCTGTACCATTAAGGCAGCACCGATATTCGCATAGCCTAACCCGAGAGTTCTGAACACATATGAAAGCTCAGCAATCTCTTTAGAAGGGAACTGAGCCATGAGTACCGAGATTTCAAGTACCGTAGTCCAAAATCGTGATGCAGATCGTATGGATTCCACATCAAAGGTTGTGCAGCTCTCGTCGGTGAAAAATTTCATGAGGTTAAGCGAAGCTAAGTTACATGCGGTATTGTCTAAGAACATGTATTCCGAACAAGGATTACTGGCTCGAATTTCCCCGTCTTCTGGGCAGGTATGCCACTCATTTATCGTATCATGATATTGAGTACCCGGATCAGCACACGACCAAGCTGCGTAGGCAATCTGATCCCAGAGTTCTGTTGCCTTTAGCGTTTTACAGGGCTCCGGTGCTCGTCCTTCTTTTTCGGCGCGTTCTTTTTCAATTCGCCAGTGTAGATGCCAATCTTTGTCATCCACTACGGCTTTCATAAACGAGTTTGGTACACGTACAGAGTTGTTTGAATTTTGTCCTGATACAGTGTTGTACGCTTCGGAATTCCAGTCAGTATCGTAGGTATCGAACTCTAGGTCAGTGAATCCTTGAGCTGCAAGTTGAATTACACGTTCGATGTAATTTAACGGAACCTGCTCTTTTTTAGCTTCTCTAATTGCTTGGGCTAGGGCCTTGTTCTTGAGTGGATTTCGACTCATTTCACCATTAAATGTTCGCCCCTCTATTTCCACCGGTGTATGGCACAGTCCAATAATTTTTTTCAGATGCTTTTGGGATATTTTAGATCCGGCTACCAACGCTGCAACTTTTTGTTCTTCGACTACTTTCCAGTTTATGTAACTTTCAATGTCGGGATGATCTAAGTCTAGAGTAACCATTTTAGCGGCACGTCTGGTGGTTCCACCAGACTTGATAGCGCCGGCAGCACGATCACCAATTTTCAAGAAACTCATTAGTCCGGAAGAACGCCCACCGCCGCTTAATGGCTCGTCTTCACCACGTATGGAAGAGAAGTTACTTCCAGTACCAGACCCATACTTAAATAGCCGCGCTTCACGAACCCAAAGATCCATGATGCCGCCTTCATTTACCAAGTCGTCATCCACACTTTGAATGAAACACGCATGTGGTTGGGGGTGAGTATAGGAATCTTTAGAGCGGGTGAGTTTTCCAGTTTTTGCATCTACATAATAATGTCCTTGGGCAGGTCCGTTTATACCATATGCCCAGTGAAGCCCTGTATTGAACCATTGTGGACTATTTGGAGCGGCCATCTGTGTAGCCAACATGTAGGCAAGCTCGTCATAGAAAACTTTGGCATCTGCTTCAGTATCAAAATAATCATATTTCCATCCCCAATAAGTCCAGCACCCTGCAAGGCGATTGAACACCTGACGGCTATCTACCTCATGAGTAAATCGCTCCTCTTCCGGTAAGTCTTTCATCGCTGCAGTATCTGCTACCGATCGTTGCAACCACGTTGGCACTCCTTTTTCAGCTACTTTCTTAAGAACAACGGGAACACCCGCTTTACGGAAATATTTTTGAGCGATTATATCGGTTGCTACCTGGGACCAAGTGGATGGTACTTGTACATTTTCCATATGGAAAACTTTGGAACCGTCTGGATTCTTGATTTCAGAGGTTCGACTATCAAATGTTAGGGCATCAAATGGAGTTTCCCAAGTGTCATTAGTATAGAAGCGATTAAATTTCATGTGGCTACTTCGTTTGCGTTAATTTCTCGTTAGTGTCGTTACAGGTTGTGCCTGCATGGATGATATTTTGACTCCAATAGCTAGTAAGTCAGCTTAAGAAGTGACAACTAATATATATGCTCAAATGAACGCTAACAAATTAAATCTGAATTTCTTTTCCACAAATATACACACTTATCCACATTGCAAACTTCACACATTAGAGTGTTAATGTGAATTCAAATTTAGGCCTTAAGAATAAGTTATAAGTAATATTATATAATTTTATGACACATTTAAAAATGGGCTTATAAGTACCTTAAAAGCCAATTAAATGGTTACATTTAAGATGACACAGAAACAAAAAAGTTATCCACATAATAAATAAACTATTTTATTTTATAATATTTATATAACTTAAAACACACTATTATTATATATATTTAAGAATATATTTTGTTCATTTAAGTATCAAAAATATTTGCCATTTATTTTATTAGTAACATTTTCGTAACACGCTGATAGCCATTAAATAATACATGTGCATAGTACACTCCCGAAGGTAACCTTTGAGCGTTAAAAGTCTGTGTATATCGTCCTTTTTGTTTCATACCTTGCTCCAAAATAGCTACTTTTTGACCTAACGAGTTAAAAATCGCTAATTCAACAAATCCACTTTCAGGTATGGAATATTGTATTTGAGTGGTAGGGTTAAATGGATTTGGATAATTAGGGTATAACTCGACCATACTTGGCCCCAAATCATCCAATTGGTCAATCGCTGTGTTTTCTGTTCCATAAATCGCTAAAAAACTTCCAGGTATGATCCCCACACTAAATTCATCCAAATCCTGAAGGGTTTCGGTATCAATCACCCGGACGATGCCCGCACTTACATAGTCTTGGGCGTCGGCTAAATAAATATCACCCCCTACACTCTCATAGTAAAATGCATAATATGAACCAGATATAATGGATTCAGGGCTAAGTACTGCCTGGGTTAGATCGACCCGTTTAATTCCATCACTTTGTAGGTATAGGTGTTCATTATTGGAATCATATCCTAGATGGATACCAGCTTGATTGAGCTCAAGCTCTTTAGTGACACTCCATTGTTGATCCTGAGCATTCCTTTCGATACGAAAAAGACCCCCTGGTCGCTGAGTGCCTTCTACTAAATTCCATTGCTCGTCATAGTCTCCAGCATAACCGGTGCATACTACCCATAGATCACCCCTCGAATCGATGACAATTTGACCTGGGCCAGAGGCCACAACTAAGGTATCCACCACTGCCTGTTGGACTGGGTCAATTATCATAATGGTTGAATCTTGCCCAAACCCATAATTTCCCACAAAAACAGCTTCTTGATGATAGAACATAAATTCAGGGCCATCCCCCACCGATATGGTACTGGAAAGCACCTGTTGAGTAGCTGGGTTTACCAAATGAATCAAATCTCCATATAAATCACTTATATAGGCTAGTTCGGGGCTTAATAGAAGTAATTGCCTTGGACTTGCCCCATTAGGAAGTGAAATAAGACCTTGCTGAGTAAAGGATTCCGAATCCATCATCACAATTTGTGCTGAGTTGTTCATGACGGCATAAATCTGACCCTCATTATAGTGTACACTTTGAAGCACATCCCCTAAACCTATGCCATTTGCAGTCAAAAACACGCCATCTTGCAGATTCTTTGTAATCGGATTGTACCGACTAATCGTGGCATTTGAAGAACCAAAACCACCTTCATTACCAATGAGCATGTATTCTAGAGTAGCGCCGGACTCAATGGTTGCTGATGTATTCATTTGTGCATTGACGACCTGTGAGGTCGAAAGGGCGAAAGCAAAAAGGAATAAAACAACGAAGTGCCACTTTGCTCTGACAAAATAAGTCATTGGCTTTTGCCTGATTGTCTTATTCGGTTCAATTAGGCTTAATTTTGTTCGAATCGAATCTCTCTGATTCGATTCGATTTGGCTGAATAGTAAATTCATTAGTTTTAGGTACATGTATTTTGGGTTTTTTAAAAAAGTGATAGTTAGCGCACTACTTGTTCATGACGGGGTCTGCTGCTATGGCCCATATGATTTAATTGAATGCTTAGCATGAAATGCCGTCCCGGCATCGGGTAATTAAGCACCTGCTCATAGGTTTCCGAAAAAATATTATTTAGTTCTACTCTCCATCGAAGTTGCCATAGAGGCTGGTTTGGAATGTTTCTACTGGTTTGTGAAGAACGTAACGAGACATCCTCTGTTCCAGAGGATTGTGAACCCGACCAAGGAATATCTATACCAAAGGCGGCGTTCCATGTTGAATACGAAGAAAGAGGGTCAAATGAGCTAGAATGGTCTGCACTACTGTAGCGCACCCCTACATAGGAGTTAGATAGCATTAACTGCACGGACTTATACCTGATATGGGCATAGTGTTTGAACTGCCACTGAGGGGTATAACGGAGCTGTTTGTTTAGTGCCGGATCATCTTCATAGCGTTCCTTCTCCATACGCGCAATCACTTGGTAGACGCCACTTTTTACCAAAGCGCTAAACCGAGCATGCTGAAATGCTACGGCTATATCAGATTCTAGCCCTTGAGCTGTGATTGCCTCTATATTTGCAGGCCTTGAGAGGCCTTGCTCATCCGGTAGCCAACGTATGCCGTTATTCACCTTATTCCAATAATAGCTCATTTGAACATCGGTTCTGATCACTCCACCATTCCAACGTAGCGGGGTCTGAGCCCAATGCAGCCCTGCTTCGAGGGAATAAACCTGCTCACTTGTTACATCTGGGTTTCCTAAGTTTGGCCAATATAAATCATTGAAGGTAGGTATAACCGAACTTTTAGCTGAAAGAAACCGGAATCCAAGAGCCGAGCTTAGCTTTGAGTTCCAACCCAACTCTCCCGACCAATCCCACCCAAAATCATCATAAAAGGCTTGATGTACATCGGCCCGAAGGATATTCTTTACACCAAGCTCTTGCTGCAGTGAGTGCCTATGAGATAGTGACCATCGAGAGCGAGTGACGCTATAGTCAGTACTTTGCACACCCGTAGTTGACCACTCTACCGTACTTTGCAAAAAAGCACCTTCGGCTATTCTAGATTGGTGTTCCAACCTAAGAATACTGCTCCAAATGTCACTCTCACTATCAATGTCTTTGTCAGGATCTTTGAAATGGAGTGCCTGCCACTGACTAAAATGTTGTATTCTCCACTGATTCTTTCTCCCCCAACGCAGGCCTTGCATCCAGCGTATGAAATCATCTTCTTGACTTGCTCTAGCCGTGGGCGATAACTTGCTTCCTGGTATATTGTTGCTCTGGGTAAAAGCCCAAACGGTACTTTGATATTCACTATTGGCTATGAAAGTTCGGAAAAATGGGTTTGTTTTAGCTGAAGCCTTATCACGAGAAGACTCTAGGAAAGCCCTATCAGATTCCTTTTTAAAATTAAATATGACCGAGTGGGATTGGCTTTCGTTATTCGAACGGCTAAACCACTTAGGCACGACTGCTCGTTGATCTGGATCAAATACTCGTTTTTTATACCCAAAATCATTTTCGGCTGTTTTTCTGTATAACCTTAGATCCCAGGATCTACCATTCTTTGAAGATGTTGCATGTATCGTAGACTGCTTTGCTCCATAACTGCCTATTGACTGCTGAATAGCTATTTTATCCGCATCAAATGATTGTTGGAGAATGTGCATCGACCCCGCACCACTCTGTCCAAATCGAGCTTGGCCTAAGCCAGGAGTGAACAATACCGCGTCAAACAAATTGCTGGGGATTAAGGACAAATCGACCACACCTAACATAGGATGATTCAACCCGAAACCATTCCAAACTACTTGAGTTCTAGAAGCTGGCAACCCTCTTTGCGAAAGTAATGCCAAGCTTCCGGGCCCGTTGGTTTGCACATATGCGGAGCTAAATTCTTGTGCGATACTACCCATATGCGATGCTAATCTAAGTTCTAAAATTTCTTTTGATAATCGCCCATACTGAGTACTCAGTAGAAAAAAGTCTTGATATGGATTCTCGGCTATAATTTCTATTTCGGCAAGGCCAATGGTGGGTAGAATAGCCAAGGTATCATTAGGTTCTAGCTGCAACTCATGCGCATTTACATGTCCGCTGGGATGGAACGTACCCTGAATAAGAAGGCATGCAAACCAAATACAATAATAGTATCCTCTCATAGCTTTGTTAACTGATTGAACATCTGCAATGCTCTGACTCAGATCTTCAGTAAGACGATTGGTTGTAGAATTAGTGCCTCCTGTAGTAGAACTTGTAAATCGACCACATAACAAATCAGTAATGCGTCTAATATGTAAACGTTTTACTGCAAATAGACCAGTCCAACTAAAGAAACGAAAAAAACTATCCATCATATGGTGTTCACAACTAGACGCACAATATGCGTGTGACGCCCACTTGTGTGTTTATAAAAGTGCGTTATAAAAACAACGTATTTGTGATAGCTCACGGAAATTCTAGCTCCCGAAAATTTCCTGAGAAATAGATGCTGAATGCGTTGATGGCAGGTCTCCTGACTTTTCCACCTAGAGGCCTTCCCGTTAGCTAACTAACAGTGGCAAGATTTGCTCATAGGTTTCATTTGAACTATTCATAGGCATAACCAATGCGTTCAAGTGGAATTACAGTTGCGGGTACAGCTCCGGATTTACACCGGATTCCCTTTTCATCTCATTTAAGAGAACCATCACTATTTCAAAGAGTGCTAACAATATAATCGGTCAACGAATGAATACAAAATGTTTGTCATAAATCAATATTAACGTTTATACTTTATCATACCAATCAAGGATACGTTGCACACAGCAGGTCCCTAGAATCTATGTACAATTATCCACTCATCTTATTCTCTTGAATCTTATCAGTTCGCCATATGAACCTTATATGAACCTTGAAAATACTACCCCACCTGACAGCACTCACATTCACCGTGAAGTATTCACCGTTCGAGCATCGGAATCGGCACCCGACGAACGTATGCATCTGAGTGCGTTAACCAGATTATTTCAAGAAGTGGCTGGAAATAATGCGAAAGCACTTTCTTTTGACATTACAGACTTGCATGCTCAGAATATTAGCTGGGTACTACATCGGCTACAGATTCAGATTGAGCGCCTTCCTAAATGGAGGGAGACCATAGAACTTCGGACATGGCCAGCTCTTGGAGATGGCTTAAAGGCTTACCGAAATTATGAAGTATGGGATACTCGAGGGAACCTACTAGTCCGATCAATTAGCTATTGGATGGTTATTGATTTGGATAGCAGAAGGCCCACGCGAATTCCAGAAGCCATACTTTCTCGAAGATTTTCAGACCGGCCACATGCCTTAGAACCCACTAGAGATCGTCTTCGAGCCTTTGACTCAGCCGATGCAGAACGGGAGTTAAACATGCAGAGTTACACCTATCACCTCGACATGAATAAACATGTCAATAACACACATTATATTGATTGGATGCTTGAAATTCTGGAACCATCGGAGCGACAAAAATTGCGTTGGTTTGATTTGGTTTTTCTCAATGAACTAGGAGCTCAAGAAGCTTTACGAATACAAAGAATGGAGAATCGGTTACAACTCTTGAATACAGAATCAAATGTAATTGCACTGGCTAACTGGTCCTAACTCAATCCCAATCAGGGGCAAAATCTGGATTTACCACTCGAATATTTTTTTCCAAGTCGTCGATAGCAAAGAAATCCTCATCATCCAAATCGAACTGAGTGGCTTCCAAATTGGCTTGTAAATGTTCGGGTGTTGTCGCTTTTGGAATAGCTACCACCTGTTCTTGTTCAAGTAACCATTTCAAGGCAACTTGTGCGGCTGATTTCTGGTATTTCTTCCCTATTTCTTCCAACACTGGGTTATTGATTAGACGTCCTTGAGCCAATGGTGAATAGGCGGTAACCATGAGGTCATGTTCCAATGCATAATCAAGTAAATCAAACTGCCCTAACAAAGGGTGATATTCTACTTGATTACAAAATATGGGAGCCAAATACTCTTCTCTTGTTTGTTTTAACAAGGATAATGGAAAATTACTTACCCCAATTTGTGCGACTTTACCTTGCTCTTTTAGTATAAGCATAGACTCGATGGTTTGGTCCAAAGGAACCTGTGGGTTGGGCCAATGAATCAGGAGTAAGTCGATGTACTCTAATTTTAATTTGAGTAAGGAAGCTTCAACCGATAAATAAAGCTTTTCCGCTTCTAGAAGGCTTCTCTCCACTTTTGTCGTAACAAAAAATTCCTCCCTTGGAATATGAGTAGCTTTAATAGCCCTACCCACCTCGGCTTCGTTTCGATATTCTTGGGCTGTATCAATGTTACGGTACCCCAACCTTATGGCTGTTTTGATCGTTTCTTCGGCTTGTTTACCGATTAGTTTGTAGGTACCAAGTCCTAGTTCAGGAACTTCAACGCCCTGAATTAGCTTAGATTTCATGTGAGTGTAAAGATTAGGTTAAAACAATATATAGTTTAGTGTTAACTACCTAAAAACCCAGCAAAACCATCCATGATTAGTCATCGAAATTGGGTTCATTAAGTAAACCTTCGGTAGAAGCTACCACATAGGCTACAGCGGCATCCCCCGTAACATTCACCACGGTTCGGCACATATCTAAAATACGATCCACCCCTAAAATTAGGGCAATTCCGGCCGTGGGTACTTGAATAGTTTCGAGTACAACCACTAACATAACGATACCGGCACCCGGTACTCCAGCAGCACCTATCGAAGCGGCTGTAGCTGTGGCTACAATCATGAGTTGCTGAGCAATGGTTAAATCCATTCCTAATGCTTGAGCAATAAATACTGCTGCAATTGCCTGATATACACTAGTACCATCCATATTTATCGTCGCCCCTACAGGTAAGACAAAACTAGTCACTTCTTCGTCGACCCCTAGATTTTTTTCTACCCGCTCCATAGTGACTGGTAAGGTGGCTGAGCTGGAACTGGTGCTAAAACCAAGTAACATAGCTGGACGAATCGCTTTAAAGAATTGAAAGAGACCAATATCCTTACTAAATACTTTAAACATAGTACTATATACTAAAAAAACATGAAGCAGTAGAGCAAAAACAAGGGTAAGGCTATACCAGCCCAAGGCACCTAGTAATTCCAACGCTTTACCTAAATCGTCCCCTGCTAAATCAATAATGAGTGACGCCATTAACGCAAATACCCCATAGGGGGCCGTTTTCATGATAAGTTCAACTATGAGGATAATAACATCATTGAATGCATCAAATACCGTGACCAATGTCTTCGCTTTTTCGCCACCCATGTGAATGATTCCAACTCCCAGTAAAATGGCAACAAAGACAACTTGAAGCATCCTTGAGTTGTCAGAGGCAGCGGCAAAAAAGTTATCGGGAACTACATCAACCACAAAGTCTAAAACCCCTCGGTTGAGCACTTCATTCGCTGAAGAACTCCGTTCTTCTAGTGAACTTGAATAGGTTTCTTGGAGGCTATCCATAGTCTCTTGAGGTAAAGACTTTCCAGGTTGAAAGGTGTTGACGGTCACTAATCCTATGGTCACAGCAAGTAAGGTGGTAATCATATAGATGAGAACTGTTTTCCCTCCCATTCGCGAAAGCCTTGTCGTATCATTTAGACTAGCTACACCTGCTACCAATGATGCTAATACCAAAGGTACAGCTATGAGTTTTAATAACTTAACAAAAATGGTTCCAAAGGGTTTTATAAAATCGGTGGTGAACTCATTCCAACCTATTACACTTGACAATAACCCCCATGCTAATCCCAAGAATAAACCAATAACAATTTGCCAATGTAATTTTTTATACCACATACTTACTGCTGAATAATTAAATAAATAACGATAGTTAAAAGACTTGCCAGACCAGCGGATAACCAATTAACTGTATTATTGCCAACATACAAAAAATGAGAAGAAAAAAACCGGTTTGTTGTAACGCCTAGGGTTCGACCTTGGAGATGGGCCCCCAACCATGAATCCATAAAGGTAGCAACCAATCCTGTACAAGCCACCAATATGCCCATAACTAACGAATTGATTGGGTGTAACACCCCAACGAGCGTACCGATACTCAGTGCCCCACCTACGGCAGCTAAGGTACCAGCGATACTTACTGCCCCATCGGTCCCTGGCGACACTTTCTTAAACCCTTTAAGTGACCATGTCGTACCTTTTACGCGATTCGCCCCTATCTCTGAAGCCCAAGTATCTGAAGTGGCAAAGGCTATGCTTGAATAGGCCGCTATTTTTAAGAGTTCTAAATCTATTAGTAAACCCAACAGAGTAAAAAATCCAAACCAAAATCCATTCGCCCAAACTTGGGCTCCGGTTCTACGAAATTTGAGTTCCCTTACATCGTCCATGCTTCGACTATTTTTTGACAACAACGAACTACTTATGAAAAAAAACAGCAGTATTGCAGCCCCCTCAAATCCAGCGATACCAAAAGTTATTACTCCAAGTAACCATGCAGAAGTAGAACCATCAAGAGTGAGCCAATTCAAGAAAAATGAAAGTGCCCCAAATACGCCACCTGCTACAACCGCCCATAAAATCCTTTGCTGAACTTCTGCATCTGCTACAGCAACAAAGCCTAAAATGAGTAAAAAAAGCAGGAAAATATTGGTTATTCTATCAATCACGGATGTTTCTCTACTTCAAAATACCTTAGTTTTAGTCCTGCATTTTACCAATTCACCGTAGCTTCAAACGATTATCCATGCCCTAATACAGCCTAACCGATAATGACTTAGTAGTGACTGCTGACTTGGCTGACTCCAAACTATTCGGTTGATTCTTCTTCGGATTCTTGGCGGTCGTGTTTCATGATGGCAAATATGACCAATACATAACCGGCCATTACCACAACAGGTGAGACATACAAAGAAACAAAACCATGAACTTCATTTTCTAAGTACATAGCGGCAAAACCACCGACGATCAATAAGACTGCAATACCTAATAGTTTATAATTGAATGCAGAAAAAAACATTGATGTGTTCGATTTTTTTAAATTTTGTTTTGCCATTGCTTTCGGTGAAGTACGTTTTGTTATAAGATTCATTTACCTAGCATCGTAAAAAATGTTTCGAAAAGCATCTCATTCCGAGGAATTGCATTGCTTTACTAAATTTTACTCACTTTTTTACTGACATAACTTTACAAATGCTAATTTCTTGACCGTTACAAATTAGCTATTATTAGGTATAAGGACAAAAGCTAGATAAAAGAAATGACCCAACTTATATTGGCCTCACAAAGCCCTCGCAGAAAAGCACTACTACAACAGCTAGGAATACCCTTCGAAATTCAACCAAGCAGGGTTGATGAGTACACATTAACCAGTAATCCTTTGACTTTAGTAAGAGAATTAAGTCTTGCAAAAGCCAAGGATATCGCGATTAATTACTCGAATGCGGTGGTCATTGGAGCAGACACCATTGTTGTACATGACAACGAAATTCTTGGTAAACCTGCCAGTGAACAAGAAGCAGCCCAAATGTTAGCCCGATTGAGTGGTACACAGCATCAAGTGTACACCGGTGTTTGCCTTCAGTATGTTGACAGGGGCGGAAATCTACAAGAGCCCATACTTTTTCATGAACAAACCAAAGTGTGGTTTCAAGCACTAAGCGCCTACCCCATTCAGAAATATATCGCATCTGGCAGTCCAATGGATAAAGCAGGGGCTTATGGAATTCAAGATGATTGGGGGGCTATCTTTGTAAAAAAAATTGAAGGTGACTATTATAATGTGGTTGGTCTTCCACTGAGCCGATGTTATCTTGAACTTAGTTTGCTAAAAGAGCGTTATAAGTTAGATCTGCAATTAAATACACTTTAATTTCTAAAACTCAAATTTCTAAAACTCAGAGTTAAACTATTTTCTAAAACAGGCGCAAACACAAACTAATGATCGGTTGTGCACTCATTGAAGTTTTCTTTATTAAACTCATGCTCAAACAAATAAAATACCGCATTCCACTGTTTCCATCCCACTTCTCTTTTTTATTTATTGTTGGTATGGTAGCGGTCTCTGTGCTTTTGGCTGTAACTCCTGCTTTGGCTCAAGGCCAGAACGCTGGGGACAGAGGTCGTTTAGAAATTGCACTAAGACTCATGCAGCAACAGCGTTATGATGATGCCTTACCTATTTTAGAAAGACTACACCGTAATGAACCGAATACCTTTATTTATTTTGACCGGTTGGTAACGTGTGAGATTGAACTTAAACTGTACGATGTTGCTTTAGAACGAGTCAAAAAATACAAAGAAAACGGAAACAACAGTGCTTTAACGGGGGTTATTGAAGGTGAAATTGAGTTTTTTATGGGAAATAAGGAGCGCGCATTCACTCTTTGGAACGACAATCTTGAAGCGCATCCGCAGATGTTGCAACTTTATATAAACACCGCCAGAACTATGGCCGATCGCAAAGCCTTTGATCAGGCTCTAAAGGTCTATCAAAAGGCACAGCAAAATTTCAAAAATCCCATGCTGTTTATCTCAGAAATTCCCATGGTACATATGCAGGCAGGTAACTATGATGAGGCTGTTAAAAGTTGGCTTACCCTGATACAAAATTCTCCCAATCAAGCTTCCGGTTTCCAACGTATACTATTTCGATATAATGATCCATTGTTATATGATATTAGCATTATAGAATTAGAAGACGTACTAACGAAATTGGAACCTAATGATGTACTTTATGGCACCTTCTATGAGTTGCAAATTTGGCTACTCATGGAAACTAATTTATTCGAACGAGCATTTAACACTGCACTCAGGTATGAGGAAAACACCCCCGCTTTAACCTATTCACTTTACAGCGTTGGGAATCAATTACTCCAAAACAGAGAATACGAAAAAGCACTTAGGTCTTTTCGATATTATTCCGATATAGGACATAATGAAATAAAGTGGCAGGCGCTGGATAAACAAGCGGAAGTTTGGCTGTCATGGGCTAAATATCTTGAAGATTATGACCTAATTCCCGTATCACAACAATCGTACTACACTGAACAGGCAAAACAGCTTCTAAGCATGATACTATCGGAGGCCCCCAATTATCAAAATAGTGCCAATGTGCATCTTCGCTTAGCTGAGCTTTACTTAGATTATGAAAAAGATTTAGATGAGGCACAGCAGATTATACAACGCCTTGAAAGCCAACTTGGCGATTTTTCTGAAGAACTGAACTACTTAAAAGGCCGTCTTGCTATAGCAAACGAGTCGTTTACTGAAGCTAGATTATTACTCACTAGGTCCAATAGGTCTGCTAAAGCAGGTGAAATGGCCGAAAAGACTCGATACTTCCTAGCTTTATCCGACTTTTATTCGGGTGATTATGAATTTTCAGCCATCCAACTAAAAAGTTTAGGTCGTCAGTATACCTCGTATTATGCTAATGATGCATTGGAATTACGCCTTTGGCTACAAGCCATCAATGCCATGGATTCTACCGCTCAAGTAAATATTGCCTTCCCAAGGGCTATGCTCGAAGAGCTCAAAGGAAACCATACGAAGGCTGAAGCCATGCTCTGGGAAATAGCCCGGAACCAAAGCAATCCTTTTTCCGAGTATTCTTTCGTTGTACTTTATTCTTTAGGGGCTAATTTAGAAGAATATGTTACCTCCTTGGACAAATACTTAGTTGATCAAAAAAATACCCCACTCAGGGAACAACTAATGTGGCTGAGAGCACAGGCGGCACTCCACCTAAACACTCAAGATTCGTCTTTAGTGAGTTCAGATACTTTATATACGTACTATGAAGAGTTGATTTTATCTTTTCCCAATGGTTTTTATAGTCCACTTGCACGAAAAGCATTAAACGATTTAAATGTACCCTCATGAGCTATATGAATTATTTCTCTCCCCCTCAGCTTTGCCTTCGGAATCTATGCTGGAACCTAGGCCAATTTGTCCTCTTTGCCTTTTTTCTTGTGAGTAGCTTCATTACACCTCTTAGCGCACAACAATTATTCATCCCCATGGATGAAGGTCAGGCGAATCATCTCAAGGCGTACGGACTCATCTTTAACCATTTGACCGAAGGTGGAAAGGCTACCTGGCTTTTAAATTATCGCGGCGGTGCATTCATGACCGATGAAAATGCAGAACTTGTTAGAGAAGCACGCCTAAAAAATATAACCATCGAACTAATTAGTAGCTCTCAGGCTACTCGAATAACACAGGAAGTTGAATCGCCGGGTTCAAACACATCGGTTGTTAACTTAGAAAAAGCCCCTCGAATCGCTGTTTATACACCCGATCAGGCACTACCCTGGGATGATGCAGTCACCCTAGCACTAAGCTATGCAGAAATTGAATATGATAAAATTTGGGATGTTGAGGTGCTTCAAGGTGGCCTGCAAAATTATGATTGGCTGCATTTACATCATGAAGATTTTACCGGGCAATATGGGAAATTCTGGGCTAGCTATCGAAATAATCCATGGTATATCACCCAGGTAAAACAAATGGAAGCAATGGCTTCTGAGTTGGGTTTTAACAAGGTCAGTGAGCAAAAATTAGCCGTTGCCAAGACCATTAAAGAGTATGTAGGCAAGGGTGGTTTTCTATTTGCGATGTGCTCTGGTACTGATACCTTTGATGTGGCTCTTGCAGCTGAGGGTATCGACATCGCTCCTACCCCCTTTGACGGTGATCCCGTTGATCCTAATGCTCAAGAGTCATTGGACTATAGCGCAACATTAGCTTTCGAAAATTTCACTATCAGCCTAAATCCAACGGAATACGAACACGCGGACATTGACGTACCAGTTGCTATCAATGAGATCGATCAAAGTCTGGATTTTTTCACGCTTTTTGAGTTTTCTGCTAAATGGGATCCTGTACCTACCATGCTTACTCAAAATCATGTGAGTAGTGTTCGTGGATTTTATGGTCAAACAACGGCCTTCCGATCTGAAAAAATCAAATCCTCGGTGGTTGTGCTTGGAGAAAGTCCTGGACGGGAACAAGCCAAATATATACATGGCACCTTTGGGCAGGGAACTTATACTTTTTACGCAGGACACGACCCTGAAGATTACACCCACCGAGTTAACGATCCACCCACTGATTTGGCCTTACACCCAAACAGTCCTGGTTATCGTCTCATTTTGAATAATATTTTATTCCCAGCAGCCAAAAAGAAAAAACAAAAAACCTAATGCAAGCCTCAAGAACATTCGACGACCTAGTTCAACTCGTTAAAATCCTACGCAAAGAATGCCCTTGGGATCGAAAACAAACCCATGAATCCATTAAAGATAACTTAGTCGAAGAAGTGTATGAGGCACTGGAAGCCTTAGAAAATGACGATTTTGAAGAGTTCAAAAAAGAACTGGGCGACCTACTCCTCCATGTTGTTTTCCATAGTGTAATGGCATCGGAAAGTACCCATTTTACTATAGAGGATGTAATTGAGACACTCATGGAGAAACTGATCAGGCGGCACCCACATGTATTTGGCGAAAAAGTGGTACATAGTGAAGAAGAGGTCTCTGAGAATTGGGAGATGATTAAAAAGAAAGAAGGTAAAAAGTCGACCTTAGACGGACTACCTAAACCGATGCCTGCACTCATACGAGCACAACGAATGCAGGAAAAAGCAGCCAATGTGGGCTTTGATTGGCCTGAGTGGGAACAAGCATGGGAGAAAGTCGAAGAAGAAACCCAAGAATTCAAAGAGACCCTAGCATCGGGTTCAGCCAAAGATCGAGCCGAAGAATTTGGTGATTTACTCTTTTCAATGGTGAACATGGGGCGCATTTTTGATTTACAAGCCGAGGATAGTTTACGCCTCACGAATACAAAATTTGAGCGGCGTTTCCGGTACATAGAACAGCAAGCTGAAAAAGAAAATCGCCCCTTGAATGACCTTAGTTTAGAAGAAATGGATAGGCATTGGGAAGCTGCAAAAAAAGCGCTTTAAGCACTTAATTTATTGTCTGGGTTTCATTAACTTATAGTTCACTCTTGAAGAGACGTAACATCCTGTTTTATTACACAAATGCAGAGAGTCCTCACGCAAACTCGCACTGAAAGGTACCGAAAAGGCAAGAGTAACCTGAACATCCAACTAAACTTCGGAACACCATGGCAAACGATTTACATACCGGTTTTGACGAAACACTTTACCCATACATCAATAAAGGTTTGGATGGCGTAGTTGCTTTTTCCACCACCAAAAGTTCTATTGATGGGCAAAATGGTGAGCTCATTTATACTGGATACAATATAGATGTGCTTGCAGAGAAAAGTACCTTTGAGGAAGTTTGCTTTTTGTTGTGGAACGATCGTTTACCTACGCAAAACGAGTTAGAAGATTTAACGCATAAACTTCAGGCCCGAAGAGATATTCCAAAGGTTGTTGTGGATTATTTGCACAGTGTTGACAAGGAATCCAAACCAATGTCGGTTTTACGAACAGCTACTTCTATGCTATCAGAAACCGATATTCATCTCCCCGACGATTCCTATTACGAAAAAGCCATCAATATAACAGCGAAACTACCTACTATCATCGCTGCTTTTTCACGACTTAGAAGTGGCAAAGAAATTGTCCAACCTAAAACTACTGGTTCTACCGCTTTTAATTTTCTGTATATGCTCAATGGTGAAGAACCTGGAATCCAGGCTGAAAAGACCTTGGATTTATGTTTAATTCTCCATGCAGAGCATGGCATGAACGCGTCTACCTTCACATGTAGAACAGTTGGTGGTACACTATCAGATTTATATTCTGCGGTTACTGCTGCTATCGGAACCTTAAAAGGGCCTCTTCATGGTGGCGCGAATACCGCTGTAATGCAAATGCTAATGGAATTAGAAGAACAAGGCAAAGACGCCGACGCCGTTACATTTACGAAAGATAAATTGGCCAAAAAAGAAAAGATTATGGGATTTGGCCACCGTGTTTATAAAACTTTTGACCCAAGAGCTCGTCACCTTCAGAAGATGGCTCAATCACTAAGTGAAGAAACTGGGCATGAAGAGTTGTACCGTTGGTCTATGGATATGTTGAATACGATGAAAAATGAAAAAAATATTGACCCAAATGTCGATTTCTTTTCAGCTACCGTCTATTTTTCAATGGGAATTCAACCAGATTTGTACACTTGTATATTTACCATGAGCCGTATTGCAGGATGGGCCGGTCACTATATGGAGCAAATGGAGCATAACAGATTAGTACGCCCAAGAGCACTTTATGTTGGAGAAAAAAATATGGATTATACTCCTATTGAGGAGCGATAACCAAATTTACGATCCGCTTAGGTACAAATACTTCCTTGACCAAGCGGCTCCCTTCTAAATAGCCCTGAATTTTTTCAAGGGCTTTGGCTTGTTCAAGTACATATTCTTTGTCCATAGCTAATTCCGCTGGAACGAACAAATCGGCCCGTACTTTCCCATTTATTTGGATGGGATACATAACTTCGTCGTCTACCAACCACTGTTCATCGAAGGCTGGCCACTCCTGGTAAGCTAAACTCTCTTGATGCCCTAACTTCGACCATAATTCCTCGCTAATATGAGGAGCGAAAGGGGACAATAATTGGATAAAATCTCTGGCTACCTCAACAGGCATTTGACTCCAAGAGTTGGCTTCGTTTACGAAAATCATCAAAGCCGATATGGCGGTGTTAAATCGCATTGCTTCGATGTCCTCACTCACCTTTTTAATAGCTGTGTGCAGCACTTTAAGATGTTCTTTAGTTGGCTCACTGTCATTGACCGTTGACTTGAGTTCACCATCCTCATCATTGATTAATAGTCTCCAAGCTCGGTGTAAGAACCTATTAACCCCATCAACTCCTTTTGTACTCCAAGGCTTCACCTGCTCCAAAGGTCCCATAAACATCTCGTAAAGCCGAAGTGAATCCGCTCCAAATTCCTCAATAATATGATCAGGATTTATAACATTACCACGGCTTTTAGACATTTTATGGGCCCTAGCTTCTATGCGTATATCAGTGCCCTTGACCACAAAATGATCCCCTTTTTTCTCAACATTTTCATCGGCTAAACGCACCCTTTCAGTAGCCTCATCGGCGGCGTCAATAGGAATCCACTGTCCATTTTTTTGAGCTGCAGTGTACTCCATCTCACCTAAAATCATACCCTGATTCACTAATTTCTGAAAGGGTTCCTTGGTACTAACAACACCCAAATCGAACAAGACTTTATGCCAAAAACGTGCATATAGTAAATGCAAAACCGCATGTTCTGCCCCACCCACATACAAGTCCACGGGCATCCAATACGATTCATAATCAGGATCTACCGGACCACCTTCCCAATCCGGGGATATGTATCGCAAATAATACCAACAAGATCCCGCCCATTGAGGCATGGTGTTGGTTTCACGCTTAGCTGGCTTACCTGTAGTGGGATCAATCGTATTCACCCATTGGGTTGCATTGGCTAAAGGTGGTTCTCCATCGCCCGTTGGCTGATATTTATCGACAACAGGAAGCTCTAAAGGGAGTTGATCTTCGGTCAATGGGACTGGACCCTGATCGGTATGGACTATCGGAAACGGTTCACCCCAGTAACGCTGTCTAGAAAACAACCAGTCACGAAGCTTATAATTAATTGCTTTGGTGCCCACACCATGATCTTCCAGCCATTGAATCATGGTTTTTTTTGCCTCATCTATACCCATTCCATTTAAAAAATCAGAATTAATGGCAGGCCCATCCCCCGTGTACGCATTACCTGTAAATCCTTCCTCAGGTTGAACCGTCCGTACAATGGGCAAATTAAAGGCTTCTGCAAACTCCCAATCTCGCTCATCCTGTGCCGGTACGGCCATAATGGCTCCTGTTCCGTAGCTTGCGAGTACATAATCCGCAATCCATATTGGAATCTTCTTTTTGGTTACTGGATGATGGGCATAAGCCCCCGTCCAAACTCCAGTTTTTTCTTTAGATAATTCTTGCCTATCCAAATCCGATTTAGCCGCGGCACTTTCCACATAGGCCTGCACGGCTGTACGCTGCTGCTCACTCGTAATCTTTTCAACCAAGTGATGCTCAGGAGCAAGTACCATATAGGTTGCTCCAAATAAGGTATCGGGTCTGGTTGTAAACACCCGAATAGGCTCGGAATCGTATCCTTCTATTGCAAAATCAATTTCTGCACCAACCGACTTCCCTATCCAATTTCTCTGCATATCTTTCAACGACTCAGGCCAATCTAAATCATCCAAATCTTGAAGTAAACGCTCTGCATAGGCCGTAATTTTTAGTACCCATTGACGCATTGGACGCCGTACAACAGGATACCCACCTACCTCGCTTTTTCCATCAATGACTTCTTCATTGGCTAAAACAGTCCCTAATTCTGGGCACCAGTTCACAGCTACTTCATCCTCATAAGCTAAACCCATTTCATAGAGTTTTAAGAAAATCCATTGTGTCCACTTAAAGTAGGCAGGATCTGTTGTATTTACTTCTCTATCCCAATCATAACTGAAGCCAATAGCTTGTAACTGCTCACGAAATCTTTTGATATTACGTTCAGTGGTAATGCGTGGATGAGTTCCGGTTTTAACAGCATATTGCTCGGCAGGTAGACCGAAAGCATCCCAACCCATAGGATGAAGCACGTTAAACCCCTTCATTCGCTTATACCTAGCTATTATATCCGTAGCTGTATACCCCTCTGGGTGTCCCACATGCAATCCCGATCCACTGGGATAAGGAAACATATCCAGTACATAATATTTTGGCTTGCTCCGATCAGTGGGTGTTTTAAACGTCTTTTGCTCTAGCCAATATGCTTGCCATTTCTTTTCAATGGCCTCTGGATTATACGAATGCATAAAAAAGTGTTTTAATGAATACGGTCGTTGTTCGACATCGGTGTTACAACAGGCCTTAGTGTATACCTAAGGTTGTTGAATTTCTATTTCAAGAGAGCCCTAAAATAGGGATAAATGAATTAAATAATGAAGGGACAAAGATACCTTAGTATATCAGTCCCATCGGGCTTCCAATACAAGGGAGGGCGTTGAGCGGAGTCGATTGATTCGATTTCAAAAGAGTGTTTATAAGGTTTTTTAACATCTGAAGCATTGGAGCCTAAATAATATATGCTCTGCAAAGCCGGACCAAAACGTTCTACTAGATTCACTAAGTCTTCCTTATTGGCATGTACCCAATAGACCTCTCGATTATTACTTGGTTCAGGAACAAACTCAATGGGATGTTCCTCTATCAACCAGTCTCCAACACCAACAAACACTCTGTCTACCGCGATATTGTATGCTTTTTTATAGGTTAAACTGGTTAAGTCAGGTCGATTGCCCCCTTTTAAAGGAATTTCAGCCTTTTTTAGATTTGATGAATTGTTCTGCTCCAAGGCATCCGGTTGCTCCAGAGTATTGGCTTGGCGTAAAGAACTATTCTGCTCCAGTACATTTTTCATTGCATTTTCTAATGGAATTCGCAGCTCATTAAGCCCTACGGGGGAAACCACCACTCCAACCGATCGGCACCCTTTTCCACCATGTCTCATCAGCGCATCCATGAACTCCGTGGACTGTTCAATAACCGCTTTTTTGCTTGGACAGTAGACTATTGAAAAGGACGCGATACGGTTCAACCAGGTTGTTTCTTCATCCAGTATTCGAGCCTCAATTAAGGTTTTCCTTACACTACTTAAAGAAGATTCCGATCCAGCAAACAATACTTCATCATAGTTATTTACTGGAATATCTGCTGTAATTTGGGTCCAATACTGTATATGTTCTCGCCAACCAAATTGAATCAACCACGACAATATGGAGGGTAAAAGATAGGGGTCTTTTCGTGAAATTTTACCGGTATAGCAATGGCCTGCCAATAAAACAGCAATAACATCCTGTAATCCTACTAGGGGGAGATTTCCAGCATGAATACATAATATATTCGATCGTTCTTTTAGCTGGGTAATTCTATTGGCTTCTTTATTTTCATTGTCAGTAGACTGAGTGTCTAGCACATGTCTTGATTCGTCAATAGACGGCGAATCAATAGTACATTGATCCACCCAGTGTACCAAATCGCCGGTTTCTAGACGGCTCTTAATTGCAGAAAGCTGAAAATAGATATCCTCAGAAATAAATTCGGTACCTGAAATAGTTTGCTCAACGGCTTCTTGCATTCCCGATTGCTCGTCTTCAAACCACTTGATTAGGTGCTCTTGTAATAGTAAGGCTCTTTCTTTCGCCTGTTTCGACCAAATCCTACCCATCTCGTGTACCTTATTCGAGCCGCTATGATGTGATTTAGGCCGGGCTAATTTATCCATCTTGTTCCATTAGAAAGTTACATCCACGCAAAGATGTGGGTTCCCACCTTCCAAGCACCTGAAATCTTCCCTCCTCATCCTGCACTCCCCGATCACCCGTTACCATAAAACTACACGAATAGATGTTAGCTAAATCAACAATCCCAATTAGTCCTTCCTGCCCCGGCTCCAACACCTTATTTGGTTGATCTGGATCTACCACTACTATCTTGACCCAATCTGGACTCTTCAGCCAAAGTCCCTTGGAAGTGTACGCTTGACTCAGGCACTCTGTCATGCCATATTCGGTGTGAAGTTGCTCAGGGGCGCAATTAAAACCCTGCACTAGCCGATCAAATAAATCGACACGTGAGATTGACCGCCTAAACGTTTTCATCCCACCCGTTTCCATGATACTTACCTCTCTTGGAAGGCTTAGTGGCTCATTCTCCCGCTCATGTCGCTCGATTAGGTCTAACCAACCAAATGCAGCCCCAAAAAGCATTACACGGTGCCCATCTTCCACCAATGTATTCAACTGCTGTAAAGGCAAACACTCCTCGAGGGATAAGTAGCGACTTTCTTGGGTATGATCCCACTCCATTAACCTGTCAATCATATACAGCAAAGAAGATTGTGGATTTTCGGAATAGCCCGGTGTATAGGCCCAGATAATCCAGTTATCCTTGCCAAATCGAGCTTGCCAGGAAGCTCGTATAGAAGCATCATAGAATGTGGGATCTAGTACACGATGACGGCTCCGCTGCATGGCAGATGTTCCACTACTTAAAAATTCCAGGGGTTGAGCATCTGCTTTCAAATGAGTTAAATAGGTCGATATCTCAATATCCCCAACCAAAGTATCATGAGTCCATACCGCTGCCTCTTTAAACGCTTTCACTGGTAATAATGGGGGCAGCTCATCAAAACAGCGAGAATAATCATTGGCAGACCAACCCAAAGCAGTACAATATTTTTGGTACACCGGATTCAATATGTACTGAAAAACAAATATCTGGGCTAATTTCTCTTCGAAATTAAGGGTATTGTTTAAAAAAAAGGGCGTGACTGGTTCAGCTAACGACGCATAGAGTTCCGGCATTCGTTGCTTGATATGCTCAATTGTTTGGCTTGAGATAGATAAGGGCTCATTCATAGTAAGAGGACTATTTGTACCCATCGAGTTACTAGTTATCCTGTTTTTGAATAACATCTAAAGAAAACAACGCCTGCTCAAATAATATCCATAGTCGAGATTCTTCTATTATTGAATTAACCCACGTGCCGTAATCTTCTTCTAATTCATCCCATCTACCGGCATAGGTAGTTAGATAAATTTTGGATTCAAACACACGATCTTGGGTAAAATCGTAGCTTCCTAGCCAAAGGCCATTGATACTCATACGAGCAATTTTTTGACTTTTGGCACTATATAATTCAATGAAATCGGCCTTACAATACAGAAAATTAATCCGACCTATAGCTTCGGAAAGGGCACTAAACCCAAGGTAATCTCCTTTTGAATTAAAGCGGTGTATACCTTTCGCCTGAGCATCCCACACCTGTAAATGCCCACTATCGAGTAAACAAATTTTTTCAGGCTTCCAGCTTCGAGTAGCACTAAAACTATCTAATCCCATTGCATAATCTACATTAGCTCTCGAAATATCTAAGCTAGATAGATAATGCAATTGATGATCTAAGATTTGTATACGCCCATTTTCTTTATCTGCTACGTAGATTTTTAGTCCATTATTGCTAGCAATGTCACTAGGAGTATGAAATGATTGAACCCCGGTTCCGTGTCCGCCTGCCTCATTGTGTAGTTTCCCGTCTGAGCTAAACAGGTATATTTTATGCTCGGCTTTATCACTCACTATGAATCCGTCCATACCCTTTATCATAGCTGAAGCTTGGGTAAAGGTAGCCACGGGAATAGGATTTTTTTGGGGAAGGTAATAACTCGTTTCTTGCCTTCGAACAAAACTATGTGAGGGTAAATCCACTGTGATTTCAGCAGTGTCCTGTGCGGTCTTCAGAGCTGTCAATTGGTTCACTACACTATCAGGTTCATGTAGACGTAATCCAACGTTTGCGCTAACCACTCCATTCTGAGCTACGGAGAATAATACCAAAACCCACAAGTATGAGAACTTAAAAGAGCTAGAATTCTGTAACTCTTTGTTCCTGCGAAGTACAAGAGAGTAGCTTAAACATGCTTTAATGGTACAAACTGCCAATAAAACTCGTACAAACAAGTTGATATGATGGTAGATTACATTCATGAAACATGGTTCAACCCTTTAGCGCCAATATCTTTGCGGTAAAACATTCCCTCAAATGAAATAGATTCAAGGCCTTTGTAAGCCATTGATATTGACTCTTGGAGTGTTGGACCGGTGCCGACCACATTTAGTACTCGGCCACCCGCAGTACATAGTTGCCCATCTTGTTCCTTTGTACCCGCATGAAAAACCTGAACGGCTTCTACTTTCTCGAGTTCATCTAACCCAAAAATGGGAAATCCTTTTTCATAACTGACAGGATAACCACCTGAAACTAACACCACTGTTGTTCTATATTGTTGATCGAATACGATGTCTTTCCCTAGAAGTTCGCCTTGTGCACTTTGCACTAAGTGAGTAAGTAGATCGCTTCGAAGTCTTGGTATAACCACCTGGCATTCTGGATCACCAAACCGGCAGTTATATTCTACTACCTTAGGCCCCGCTGATGTCATCATGAGACCTACATATAAAAAACCTTTATAGGGGTTCCCTTCGGCAGCCATACCCGCTATAGTTGGTGCAATGATAGTTTCTGATACCGAATTAAGCATATCTTCTGCTAGGAGGGGAGATGGAGAATATGCCCCCATACCTCCTGTGTTTGGACCTTTATCGCCATCAAGTTGGCGTTTATGATCTTGTGCTGTTCCCATGATTTCAAAGTGTTCACCATCGCACAAGGCAAATACAGATGCTTCTTCGCCTAGCATGAATTCTTCGATTACTAACGTTTGGGAGGCGGCTTGTAATGATCCTTTACTAAGCTCTTCTAAGCCAGCTAGAAGTTCTTCCCGATTCTCCGGAATTAACACACCTTTACCGCCGGCTAAACCATCCGCTTTTAACACTATTGGGTATTGATTATGAGCATCCACATAAGCTAATGCTTCAGCATAATAATCCCCACTAAACACTTTATATGCTGCTGTAGGTATGTTATGGCGAGCCATAAAGTCCTTAGCAAACTGCTTACTTCCCTCTAATTGCGATGCAATGGTACTAGGCCCGAAAACAGCATGACCTTTAGCCTCTAAAAAATCGGTTATCCCAGCAACCAATGGTTGTTCAGGGCCTACAACCGTGAGACCAATTTCCTTATCCAGTATGAATTCAAGTACTTGTTCAAAATCTAAGGCATCCAAATCCACATTCACCCCACATGTGTGGGTACCGGGATTACCAGGTGCAATATATAAGGTATCGCAAAGAGGCGATTGGGATAAAGCCCAAGCCAATGCGTGTTCTCTTCCCCCACTTCCTAAGAGTAATACCTTCATATCCCTATTCTTCCTCTGGGCTTAGTTGAGAATCGACCTTTCCGGCAGAAATACTCAACGCTTCCGCCGTTTCAACAATACCCACAAAACTTTCGGCATCCAAACTTGCACCACCAATTAATCCACCATCTACATCTGGTTGGCTAAGTAAATCATGAGCATTAGTTGGCTTCATGCTCCCCCCGTAGAGAATACGAATAGCTCGTGCTGCTTCTCCAAACTGTTCTGATAAGATGGTGCGAATAAACGCGTGCATTTCTTGTGCTTGTTCTGGGCTTGCTGTCTCTCCAGTCCCAATAGCCCATACCGGTTCGTAGGCGACCACAACTTGAACTGCTTGTTCTTCGTTAAGGCCATTGAAAGCAGCAAGAGTTTGGCTTTTAACCACCTCAAAATGTCTATTCTCTTTTCGCTGCACTAATAATTCTCCGACACACACAATTGGTGCTAAATCATGACTAAGGGCAGTTTGTAATTTTTCGCGAACTAAGGCATCATCTTCATGAAAATAGGCCCGTCGCTCAGAGTGCCCTAAAAGGACATAACTACATCCCGCTTCTACTAACATAGATGCACTTACTTCTCCTGTATAGGCTCCCTTTTCAGCCTCATGCATGTTTTGCGCCCCCACAAGTATATCGCTTTCGTGTAGTTGATCTATAGCCATAGATAATGACACAAAAGTGGGACAAACCAAGACATCTACATCTTCAGAAATTACCGCCTTTCGCGTTTTTATGGCAGATAATAAGTCGGAGGTAAATTCTGCTCCTCCATTCATTTTCCAGTTACCCGCAATTAGAAATTTTCGCATAATTAATAAATTACAAAATTAGTTCGAGGTTAAGTGTGGTGTGAGATAGGGTATAAAATCATCGAGTTCTTCACCAATAAATTTCCGGATGATTCGGCCTTCGGCATCGACTAGTATTCGTGTTGGATAGTACTGAATATTGAAGGTTTCAACCAGAGATTTTCGATTCATTGTTGGTGGTTCGGCAATAGACCAGAAGCGATCTCTTTCTTGAAAAAACGCTAGTATTGTGGTTGCACTTTCATCAAAAGCCATCGTATATATTTGAAATCCACGTGGAGCAAAAAGTTGATAGCTAACCGTTAATTCTTCGTATTGCTGTTGATATAATCCATTTTCCATAAGAGTAAATTCTAGTAAAGTAGGCGATCCTTTAATACTCTCTTCGTCAATGGTATCCCCTTCGGTGCTAACAAAGCTAAAAGCAGGAATAAATGTACCAGGAGTTAAATCTTCAAGTTCAAAACGCATGTTTTTATACCAAAACGAAAGATCTTCATCTTCGTACAAACGCTTGAACCGGTCTAACCTATTTTTTCCCTCATCAACCCGTAAGGAATCATAATGCAACTCAATGAGCATTTGATCGATTGCTCGGGATTGTTCTTTATTGGTGACGAGCGAGTGTAAGGAGTCTAAATAATGAACCCCACGATCAAATCCATTAGTAGTACTGGTATAGTCTTTACCAAAAGTTAAGGCAAGCCCCAAAGACTGCTCATTATCAAGTCCTTCGTTAATCAAGGACATCATTTTC
>Ga0233432_10000162_pt1 | contig 61627 bp, 68 predicted proteins | sample SI_122_August201_6_FD_179870 | JGI IMG/M metagenome (GOLD analysis project Ga0233432, IMG submission 179870) | Seawater microbial communities from Saanich Inlet, British Columbia, Canada - SI_122_August2016_10_MG | ecosystem: Environmental > Aquatic > Marine > Inlet | place: Canada: British... | reverse complement strand
AAGAAAACGACTTAGAGACAGAAAAAAAGAACGGAAACGATCTTTATCTTCGAGTCAACGACAATGTATTTACTGAAGTATCACACTGTGATATCAGACAAAAAGCCATATTATGGTTGGAATCAGAATTAGAAGGAGTAAAGTATAATTAAATGAAAGAAGAATTAAAAGCAATTAGATGTGCCATTGACGGAGTCGCTGACGAGATGTTAGAAAATCGTAGACACGCAAACATGGGGGATCTCGTCAAGGTGATGGAGAATATCAGTAGTACTCTCTGCAGTATTAGCTATGATCTAAAAGATTTAGTTGAGCAAAAAAAACATGAGATTGAGGTGAATGTCGCTTTAGCAAAATGAACCCAATACATAAACTACAAGTAAAACTTCAGGACAGGGTTGGAGACTATTTATCAGACGCAGACGCACCAACTGAATTAACTGACGCAATTCACAAGATTATATTTGACACAATCCAAGAATTAAAGCATACTATAAAACATGAAAACAATTGATATGACACCAAAATGGTCAGCTCTCATTCTTCCAATGATTGAGGTGCTGAAGAACCCAAAGGCAGAACCACAAGCTAAAAAGTTTGTACAAGCAGAAATTCTTCGTCTTGCAAAGATAGCAGACAATCTAAACGAAAGGACAAAATAATGACACAATCACAAATAGAATCAAGAGTAGAGGGATGGAATTGGAACATGAATATCTTCGAGATATACGATGAGCTCAGGGATGGGCACACGGGCCAAGAGCAAGAGGAACTTTTAACTCATGCATTTAATTTCTTCAATAAAGATTCAGCTATTGCGGATCTCGCGTCTCATTTTGGAATAACCATTGAGACAGACGAAGACTCACCAATTCCTTGTTAATTAAGGGGTTGACACCAACAACTAAGTAGTACATTATGATAATCATGAACAATTACATAGAAGCAACTTGTATCGGGAAGCCTTTGGGTTTGCCCGAATGGGACGAGGAATCAGAACTTTGGTTACTATTCTTTGAGGAATCAGAGACACCATGGCATCCAAGCCAAGAGAGAGATTTAATTTCTGTAAGTTTCGAATCAGCACAGGAAGTGACTGATGCTTACAATCACTACAACTTAAACCCCATAAGAAAGGATCAACATGAAGAAAATGTTATTGAAGTTGCTTAAATTATTACGCCCCGTATACAGTGTTGTTTACAATACTAAAGACGGTAAAACGCAGATGTACACCATCACGAAACCGAAACACGAAAACGAATTCGGTAATGCCAAAGAAGGTCTCGCTGTTGCAGGCTTTAGAAGCTACTGTTTCAACAGGGGTGCCGTTCGCTCCTTTCGTTATGATCGCATCGTCTCACTTAACAAAGTATAAAAAAAATGAAAATTAAAACTCTCAGAGAAAACATTCGTAAACTTGGGTACCAATTGGCCGTCAGAGAAATATATGGGGAAAACACCCCTGATTACTTCAACTTAAAAAGGTCCCACCACGATTTACTATATCAGCTCTATAGAGCCGAGAAAAGAACTCGCCACATTACAGTTTAGGTAAAAGGCCTAACTCCTTGGTTATCAAGGGGTTAGGTCAGCCCGCCCCGCACAACCCGTTGATATTCAACGACTTACAACAAAACGCAAATTTACTTAACTTTTTTCTTGCTATAATTACTTATATAGCTTACTATACTTATATGAAAGCAAGAGAAATCAAGATAAGAAAAGCGATTGTCTTTACCAAGAGTCGCCCTCACAAAGTCAAGAGTAAGACTTTACACCGCAAACAAAAATACAAGGAGGCATTAAATGTTTATTCCTAATTCAGACAACTCAGAAGATAAAATCTTAGACTCAGAATCAGCCATGAATAATGCAATGGAATATATTTGGGATGAATTCATTATGCCCAATATTGATAAAAATGACTCCGATCAAATTGACATGGTTACAGTCATTGGCTTAGTCTTGAGATCAATCGCTGAAAAGGCAAGTGCCTACGAAAAAACCCAACAAGGGAAATTTGACGATAAAGACTACTTTTCTCGCAATTAACTATTGACAAAAACAATCACATCTATATTATTACTATCATGAATACAACAGAAAATACAAACAACTCACCCAAAGTAAACCTTCACATCTGCGGAGGCAATCGTACTCTCGTAGATTTCGATCAAGTAGTCGGAGTTCCTACTCCTCCTGTAGAGTATCGCAAGAAAGAAAATGCCAATGGTGAGAGAGCCGTCTCTTATCAGCCAATCGCTCACGACGCGTTGGTTCATCGCACCAAAGGTTTTTTAGAAACCAATGGTTTCACCATTCAAGATGAGGTTCACTCTCTTGCTCGCAACGATAACCACTATTTTGGTTTATTCTCAGTCGATCACCCTAATCGTAAGGCATCTGATCGTGGTTGTGTAGTTGGTCTTCGCAACTCTCACGACAAAACATTTCCTGCGGGATTGTGCGCAGGTGATGCCCCCTTTGTTTGCGACAATCTTATTTTTACCAATACTATTAAATTAGCGCGTCGCCATACTCGTAACATTTTGCAAGATCTTGATTTTACTATCAATCGTGCATTGGGTAAATTATTTGGCTTTTGGAATGGTCAAGACAATCGCATCAATGCCTACAAGGATTTCGATCTTTCAAGTTCCCATGCTAATGATCTTGTCATTAGAGCTTGCAAGGCAGGTGCTTTGCCAAAGTCTAAAATCATGGATGTTGTCAATCAATGGGAATCCTCCGATCATCCCGAATTTTGGGATCGCAATGTAAATTCTCTTTACAATGCTTTCACCGAGGTATACAAGGGAAACTTAGTTGCCTTACCTAATCGCTCGGATGCCTTGCATTCCGTTCTTGATGGTGAGGTCAGCTTCGACATTAAAAACCATGTCGAGCAAGTTCTTGACATGGAAGTAGTTGAAGGTGAATTGGTAGAAGCTTAAATAAAGGCTTGACAAATATAGAAAGCCCCTCCAAACGGAGGGGCTTTTTTGTGGGAAGGTTTATCTCATAAGTCCTTGGTAGTCAACGACTTACGGCGGGCCGCCCCGCATAAGTACCTGATAATCAAGTACTTAGGGGATTTTACTAATTTACTGGTAGTTCGACTTCGAGAATGAAATCGTCGTTCTCAAACCTCATGTCTCTGACTCCAGCCTGGAAATCATACCCGCTGTCTGTGCAATTATCCTCACAGACCAAATCGTCAATAATTCCTATAATGTCACCGACGTGGTCATCAATGCTTGGTACGGCGTTCATCACTATGCCCATAATATAATCTGATTGTTCCTGGGCGGTCATTTGTTGTATATTGTTTATTGTATTCATACAAATAAATTACCTCCAAACGCTCAGAAAGTCAAGGGAAACCTTCATTTTTTAAATCGTTGGTATTCAACGACTTACAGCGGGCGGCCCCGCATAAGTGCCTGATAATCAACGACTTATGAGATTAAATTAGATCGTAGTATCGAGGGGAAAAATCAACATCACATTCTCTAGATTCAATTGTTAGCTCAAGATCTTTGAGCTGATCCATGGCTGATTTTACTAGCTCAACAGGTGGGGTCATCGGTAATCCATCATCCCCGAAAGCTGTAATTTCCTGAACAGAATCGAAGTAGGCGACCACATGAATTGCGGAAACTTGATCCCCGTACAATTCTTCCTGCTCGTCTGTGTAGAAGGAGCAGGTCAGGATCATTTCCTGGCAGTCGTCGTTTGAGATTGATGCGAGAAATGTATCTTCGCTAGGGTCTATATCGTTTATTATTAATTCCATACCTAAATGTACGCCTGCACCGAGCAAAAGTCAAGAAAAAGTTTCACTTCTTTAAAGCATTGATATTCAACGACTTACGGAAGGCCGCCCCGCGTAAGTGCTTGATGGTCAACGACTTACATCATTAAGTAAATTATATTTGACAACCACCACCTAACAAGCTTATATTATTAGTATGAAACATAGAGATAGTGGAAACTTAAAGATACTAAAACAACTGCGTAAATGTCCTGAGATCAAAGACATCCGTGCAACAGCTAAAGGCTTCATGCTTATGGCAACTAATGGGAAACAGTATTTGACTCACTTGAGTGCGAAAGCTCATCATCCTTTGAGAAAATGGTGCAGAGAGAATACTTCTATTCAGGCATTAAAGTTTTAGTTGACAGACAATAACTAACAGTATATATTTTATTATATGAAAACATTTAATGATTTAAAATTCACACACCACAAAGATATTCAAAGATGGACTGCATCACTTGAGCTTGACAACGGATATTTATTTTCTGTTATTGCGGGCGACATAGAAGATGATTGGTCTTTGCCTTATGGTACTTATCAGAATGAAACTTTTGAAGTTGCAGTTTTTGGCACTCAATTTGATGAGGACGGAGACAGGAAGAAAGTTCCTCTTGCTTTATATGATGATGTGCTAGGATGGCAAAAACCTATTGACATTTCTAAACTCATGAGACAATTTCAACTTGACGGAAAAGCTCACGAGAATTTACTCATTGCAATGTGCGAAGAAAAAAGAGAAAAAAAGTTTGCATAAAACCAAAAACTACATTACCTTATTATTATGACACTAACACAAGATCAAAGAATCGCCATCATTAAACACGCCGTCCAAGACTCCAAAGGTCTTGGTCTTAAAACTTCTCTCGAAGATTTTGTATCAGAGATTAAGTCTCAAGAGGTTTTGGGTGAGCATGGTTTACTAGATGCGCAAAAGTCAGACATTGAAGATGAGTCTTCATTGCTTCATCATTCACCAAATGCCGAGGACATCGAAGAAGAGGACAACTTCGTAGACTTGGGTATATCCGATCAAATGAAGGGGGTTTACAATGGATAGTATATTAGAATTTTTCGTTTGTTTGTTTTTTCTAATGCCGACCTTCTTTGCTTTCTTTCTCATGTTTACTTCTCTGTTTGACGGCAGAGAGGAAATAGAATTTAAGTAAATAAGCTTTCGCCCTGCGGGCGGGCCCTAGGTAAGAAACCTCGTAAATCGTTGATACTCAACGACTTACGGCGGGCCGCCTCGCGTAAGTGCTTGATACGCAAGGACTTACGGCATTAGTGGTTCGTTAGCATATGCTTGCCGTCAGCCACCCATGACATCTCATCCACCAGTATAGCGAAAATCTTCTCGACATCATCTCTCCACCTGGTGATTTCTTCATAGTCTGCGGGAGTTAGTTCGTCTGCGCATGAGAGCGAATCGTTGATTCTTTCCTGGGCTTCGCTGAGTAGTCGGCCCACTTCGTATGGTGTTATTGTATTTTTCATACCTTACCCTACCTCCACCAGGGCCGATAGTCAAGAAGAAGTTTAACTTTTTTAAACCGTTGATATTCAACGACTTACGGCGGGCCGCCCCGCGTAAGTGCTTGATACGCAAGGACTTACAACTATTTTCATTTAATTGATCTTTTTTCTTGCTGTATTTGGAAAAGTGCCCTACTATGTACTTATGATTAAAACAACACTTCTCACATCAGGTAATCAAAAAATTCTCAAAGGCGAGAAATTAGGTTACATAACTAAAGGCATTCACCTTGCCCCAGCAAATTTATCAGGATACGAAACTTGCCAATGGCGCTCAAAGGGTTGCACGGCATCTTGTCTCAATACGGCAGGTCGTGGTCAAATGGGATCTGTCCAAGATTCGCGAGTGAACAAGACAAAGTTGTTCTTCGAGAACAAACTCGAATTTTTTCAGAAATTATCTAAAGAGATTACTTCTTCAATTAAGTCAGCGCAAAAGAAAAGTATGCAAGCTGTATTTCGTCCTAATCTTACAAGCGACATCATGTGGGAAAATGAGATCAACGAAGATGGTGCAACTATTCTCGAAAAGCATTCATCAACTCAATTTTATGATTATACAAAATCATTCAAGAGAATGTGCTCTTTTCTCGGCAAACCTTTTGTCAAGGGCGAGGCAAAATTTCCTTCCAATTATCATTTGACTTTTAGTCGTTCAGAGAATAACGACAAGAAATGCGAAATGGTTCTTTTAATGGGTGGTAATGTAGCCGTTGTATTTCGCAATCAATTACCCAAGACATGGAAAGGTTTTGAGGTCGTCAATGGTGATGAAACTGATTTGCGTTTTCTTGACAAGAAAGGTGTTGTCGTTGGCTTAATCGAAAAAGGCATGGCAAAGAAAGACGCAACAGGATTTGTAGTAGAAGGGGTAAATTCATGATTGAAATATTTTTATTAATAGGATTGACGATTTTACTACCTTGCATAATAATTTTAATTATACCGACATGAAGTGGACAAAAGAAAAAGTCGTAAATGAATATGATGTAAATATCTCATTGACCCTCAGGGAGCTTTCCAAGCTTTCTGGGTGGTCAGTCACGGAGTTGAAGGAAGTTCTCCTAAGTGGTTGGTAATCAACGACTTACGGCGGGCCGCCCCGCGCAAGTGCTTGATAATCAACGACTTACGACAAAATGCATTTAATTGAAGTTTTTTCTTGCTATAGTTAGTTAGATGCCTTAGTGTATTGGTATGACAATAAAAGAACTAATCGAACTTATCAATTCAACGCAGGACGGAGAGATTTGGCTCTACAGTAGCAAACTTAAGGATCATCTTGGCACAGTCGAGCGAGCATTGGAGGAGGATTTAATTCATTTTATCCGCGCTGATGTGGGTAACAGCACTACAGAATTCATTCGTGTTTCTGTTTGACACAGAGCAAAAATTAAACTACTTTATACTTATGACATTAAAAGACAAAACAAACGGAAAAGAACTAACATTTGAACTCTTGCCAAACGGCATCCTAAAAGCATATGATTATCATTGTGGTTGGGATGTTTCATTTAAGAAAGTAGGCAACACTTGGCAGGGTCACATGAATGGTGGGTATGTTGGTTATAAAGGCATACTTGCACAACTCAATTTACTTCAACAAAATTTAGACGAAGTAAAACAATTAATGAAAATGGTTGAAGAAATCGTTTAACACATAAGAATATGAAAATACAAATTGAAGACTACAGAGGAAATGACATTTGTTCATTCAAGATTAATACTTTTGCAAATGACGATGGTATCGCTGACATGGGCGATTTTAAAGATTGCAATTATGCCGACATGGACGAAGACGAGAATGGCGACCTATACATCAGAGTACAATTAGAAAAAGAAGACTTTACAAACAATAACAACTAAACTATATTAAAGATATGATATTAACAGAACCAACACAAATTGAAGCATTCAGATATAAAACATTACTTCGGGGGCTAAGACTTGAGCTTAACGGCTTGAAGATGTCAAGGGGTAGAAGTTGCTACTCTATCGTCAAGGAAGAGTTTGAGCTAAAAGGTAGCAAGCAAAAAGTTTACGATCAATTCAAACAATTAATAGAAGGATAAGACTATGGAAAACTACAAAGGATGGAAGAATTGGGCAACTTGGAATGTTGCGCTTTGGTTAGGTAATGACGAATCGATTTATAAGATGGCTCGCAGATGCGCGGGATATACTGATCTTGTGGAGAAATTTGAGGCATTGGGCTTATTCAGGACTCCTGACGGGGCAAGCTATAACGATCCCGACCTTGATATCTATGCTCTTGATGAGTTGCTCATGGAAGAGTTTTAATTACATAAACCGCTTATAGTCAACGACTTATGGCGGGCCGCCCCGCGCAAGTGCTTGATAATCAACGACTTACATATCTTCCGTAAACATATATAGTCTACCTTCGGGGTTGGCGCCTGTCGCAGTAATGTCAGTAAATGCACCACTTTTAAGATTGACAGCCAAGCAATCTTCGCTTATGTATCTTTCCCCCCTCTTGTCATTTGCCTTTTCGGCGCTTTCTACAACGGCAATTTTGCCTTGCGATATTGTAGTGAGTACGAGTTTTTTAGTTGCCATATCCGATTTTCTGTGCTAGTCCTTCGACGTTGATGTATTTTTGGTTTGATTGTACTGCTAATTCTTCAGCACGACGTATTGCCTTACTTTTGCGACTGAATTCATCTATCATTTTACCGAAAGCGAATACTTGGAACCAATTAGAGAAGTTTTGATTTTTTTTGATTGAGATCATATGTTGATATTAGTTGGGTTGTTGTTCTGTCATACCTTACTATCGTATATCTGAGGGCGAATGTCAAACTTAATTGTGTTTTATTTTCGGTTAAATAAGGTTGACGCGGGCCGAGGGCTGCGCCATAGGCAAGTTTACCTAAGTGGTTGGTATTCAACGACTTACGGCGGGCGGCCCCGCGTAAGTACCTGATAATCAACGACTTACGAGCTTATTGCTCGTATTGGTCATGGTAGCCATAGTCATAGTCATCATAGGCGTCTATGCTGGGCTCTTCATGGTTATGGTGCACCTCGGTCATCGGCGCAGGTTCATCGCTGTTTCTAACGTCAGCGATGAGCCTGTCAAAACGGGCAATCTGAGCGAGAGCCTTTTGCTGGGCTTCATATTCTAGGTCAGTCATACCTGTGAGGTGAGCAAGTCGGTCGAGTGAATCATCGTAATTATTGTTCATATAAACAACATAAGGCATATGGTAGTGCATAGCAAGCAATAAAGCAATAAATCGTGATTTATTTTTAGCCAAATAAGATTAACGCGGGCCGCGCGCTGCGCTATAGGCAAGTTTACCTAAGTAGTTGGTATTCAACGACTTACGTCGGGCCGCCTCGCATAAGTACCTGATAGTCAAGTACTTAGGAGAAGTCTTACCAATTTGCGGGGTGTTCGCCTGTCTCCTGAAAGTGGCGAGCTTCACTAATCGAGCAATTCAGATCGTCACAGATATCTGCGAGTCTGTCGTCTTCTCTACTATGGCTAACCCTGGGAAACCTAGGGTCGTTGTGTTGCATTGCCAATGCGCGAGCTACACCGAACAACTTCCAAGGCAACTTGCCTTCTTTGCATAAATTGAATATGCACTGCTTACGAGATACGCCTTCTGCGCGTATAGTGCCGTGCTCATGGTTAGCACTATCAAAGGATAGATGTGCTGTGATTAGCTTGTGATCGATTTTCGAGAATGTTATATTTGTTATGTTCATATTACTACTATCGCATATGGGGCTGCCCATGTCAAACTTAATTATGATTTATTTTTAGCCAAATAAGATCGACGCGGGCCGAGGGCTGCGCCATAGGCAAGTTTACCTAAGTAGTTGGTATTCAACGACTTACGTCGGGCGGCCCCGCGTAAGTGCTTGATAGTCAAGCACTTAGGGGATTTTAGTGTGTCAAGCTTTATTTCGCTTGATTTCTTGGAAGGCTTTTCTTGCTTTTTGCACTGCGTTCAGGGCTTCGAGAATTGTCATGCCTTGCGTGATTGTGCCTTGCCAATCGGATGAATTTGACTCACGGGCTAAGTGGTTCAAGTTGCCTTCGGCTTCAGCTAGTGCCAAGCCAAGGTCGAGATCCAAGTTTAATTCGCGTTTTATTTGTTCTATTGTGTTTGTCATATGTATCTAAATTAGAGAGTTTGAGCTATTATGTCAAGGTTATTTTTGGTGAATTTGTTGGATGTAGTAGGTGGCATTATCGCCATCCTTACGTGGAATGCTTGTTTGAAATTGTAACTTTGGTTGAAGCGTGCGAATCATGCGAGCGACTTTGCGTCTGACTTCGTGCTTGTCTTCAGCTTGTATAGTGATTGCGTGATGTGTCTTGTCAATGTCAATGTACGACTTGGTATTACTATTCCACAAAGAAATTGCCTCGCCATCAAGGGAAGAGACGTGAACGCTTGCTACAAATGTTTTATTTATTGTCTTAATCATATATACAATATAGGGCATAAATTAGCTGAAGTCAAACTTTTTAGCAATTATTTAGCAATTATTTTATTACCTTCGTAAGTCGTTGAATACCAACGATTTACGGCGGGCCGCCGCGCGTAAGTCCCTGATAGTCAAGGACTTACGTAAGGCTTTTGTTAGAAAATGAGAGGATCGGGCAATGCAGTATTAGAGGCAAACCAATCGGATGAGTCAATCTCTTGACCATTTAAGACAGGCTCGAATTTGAATTGACAAACCCCCGCGTTGGCTATACCGTTAACGCGTTCGCGTGTGGTGGGGGTATTCCATCCTGCAAGCGACCACCTGACCAAGCCGTCAGGATCACGCTTAACAATGGCGTTACCATGTAGCCAAACGGTCTGACCGTCTGTCTTGGTGTTGCCGACTTTTAAAGATACGCCTTTATTAAAGGCTTGTTTTATTTGTTCTGTTACTTTTCTCATTTTGTTATCCTTTTGATATTAAAATTAATGTTACCACTATGCCCAAGATAAATTCTGCTATTAACATGACTATCTAGTTAAGTAAAGTTTGACTTGCATAGGAGTAGCAGGCATCAAATCAGAGAAAAAAACCTCTGTTTCGATTTGGGTTTGTTTGTGGTGTTTTACATAAGCAATTGATTGCTCTTGATTTGCTCGCACTACACGAACGGCTTTGTTATTTGATTTACTGTGGTAGATAGATCCGTTTTTTATTTTCATATATAAGTAATTTAACGTTTTAAGGTGACCAAGTCAAGCTTTTAGGCATTTCTTTCAACACTTTTCCAACCGTGACGGCGCACGTCGTCATCATGGCTCGCACGTGGTAACATCTTTGTTAGTTCGTCAATGCTTGACAAGATCGAGTCTTTGTCTTTGCCTTCTGCACGAACCCAACGACGGGTTTCTTGGTCAACATGGTGCGCATCAAGTCGGCTCTTTAGTGATTGAATTTCGAATTTAATATCTTTAACTGTCATATATATAAGGTAGCAAAAGAGGGGGGTCGAGTCAAGCTAATTGGAATTTTTTTTTGAATTAATTATTACTAGGTACCCACCCACTTTTTTGAATAAATTACTAATAGGACTTTTCAAATAGTGGCGGGGGGTGGTATTTCTCATTCTCAAAATAACAAAGTATACTTTTAAATAAAAGCTAAATCGAAAAAAATTTGGAAGCTATAAAATAAAACTAGAAAAATAACTAGTATAAAGTTTATAATAAGTGTAATATTAATAAATCACCAAATTAAAAAAAAATGGAAGAACTAGATTTCACAGAACAAATTAGACTTCAATTGCTCGCAAGCGAGGGTAATGAAGAAGAAATTAACGAAGAATCCTGGGCAAAAGAAGAAAAAAAAGGAAAAAAACTAAACAAACCTTTCAGGACTTCAGGTGGGCCAAAGAAGTTTTCAGTATATGTGAAAAACGAGAAGGGTAATGTAGTAAAAGTAAACTTTGGTGACCCCAACATGGAAATCAAACGTGATGATCCTGCACGCCGCCGAAGTTTTCGTGCTCGTCATGGTTGCGATAATCCTGGGCCTAAGACTAAGGCTAAATACTGGAGTTGCAAGATGTGGAGTAAGAAAAGTGTAAAAAGTGTGACTAAAGGAGAAGCTGAATTAGAAGATGAGATGGCGGACTTTTTAGATGAGACCGCTGCAGAACTTTCAGAAAAGCAAAAAAAATTACCTCCAGCTATTCAAGAAAAAATTGAAAAAAGCAAAAAGGGTGGTTCAAAAGACAAAAAAGATTCAAAGGATTCTAAGGACTCAAAAGATTCTAAAGATTCCAAAAAAGAAGAAAAAGAGTCTGATGCTAAAAAAGGCTTATGGGAGAATATCCGTGACAAAAAGAAACGTGAAGGTAAAAACTACAAACCTGCAAAACCAGGCGACAAAGATTACCCAGACCCTAAGGCTTTAAAGAAAGCTCAAAAATCCAGTGATGATAAAAAATCTAAAGCTGAAGACAAAAAGAGCGACGAAAAAAAAGATAGCCTAACAAAAGAGCAAAAAAGTTTACCTCCCGCTATACAAAAAAAGATTTTAGAAAAAAAGGGTAAAGCAAGTGATTGTGGCGACCATGACGAGATGGACGAAAAATCTAAAGCTTTCAAGCCTCATGACATGTATGATCCCAAAACTGGAAAAGCCTACAAAGCTAAAAGCCAAGAGGAACACTTGAAATACAAAAAAATGGGTTATACTCTTACTCCAGCAGAATCTGGATATAAGAAGAAAAAAACTAAATAGCCCCGAATTTTTAAATAATGTCATTTAAGACTATAAGACAACTTACCGCTGCGGCAGGAGCAGGTATAACAATACTTCCAGGGGATTTACTTCCTGTAGCAAGAAGTACGGGCGGTGCGAACCAAACACTATCTGCAACCGTAGGTGAAGTTGTAAAAGAAGCTCTTACGGATCCAGCTGTTCAGACACAACTTGGTGCCACAATAAATGTAATTAATAATGCGGCTGGAGCTGGCCCAGTTACATACACAACGAATAATCCTCCCCTGATTGGCGGTCAACCAGTGTTTGCTATCCCTACAAATACAGATGCTGGAGAGCATTTGATTTACGAGGGTACAGCTGGCACTAATGTTGTCAACAAGCCTTTTCTCAAAAAAGCTTTAGCTGGGAGAGGTTCTCCTGAAGTTATATTCAACCAGAGTGCAATTTACATTTCGAACCAAGATATCTTAGACGGCTTTTATAGATTTAGTCATAAAGACACAGATGACCACTTCGACACGACTTCAACTGGCGAGGATGCCTGGGTTATAGATGCTAATGGAGACCTTTTCCAGGACCAGAATACTCAATTCGCTACGGGTTTTGCTAGCCAACAGTCTTACACTGGTTACGAAGCAAGAGTAATGTTAAGAAGTAACGGTGAAAATGATGCTATTGGATTTGTTATAGCCCTGGATACTGGCGCTACCCAAGATGGGGCTGGAAACTGGGTGAATGGACTCGCAGGAACTGATAGATCACTCTCAGTTATTAGGTCGAACGCAAAAGCCACCCACAACGACGGGGCAGCATACCGTTATGGTATTTGTTATAATTTTTCAAAAAGCGATGAAAGTTGGCTTGCTGAATCTGAAGCTTCCTTAACTACTGGTGCAAACAACGAACGTACTTGGGGTAGTATTTATCCAAACGGAGATGCATTGAAAATTTCAAGATCAGCTACTCAAGTGGAAGTCTGGATAGCTACTAATGTGGCAACCATTCCTCCTGATGATGATGCTGCATGGACTGGATATTTATCGATTGACTTAACACAGGCAGCTAATACTCTTACGTCAAATTTAAATATTGCAACAAGATTAAATCCAATTCCAGCAACCACGATGGCCGCATTCCAGCAACCAACTAGATGGGGCCTTATTGCAAGATCTCAGGCTGCATGTTCTTGGAAAGAATTATTTATTGCCCAGCAAGGAGCTGCATTTGCTGACGCAGCAACTAATGATCTTGTTTTTGATATTGAAACAAATCAGACATTTCAATACGATTCTACAACTCAAAGCTGGACGAATGTAGTAGGCACTAGTATAGGTGATTTTGTCGATGACGGGCAAGCTTTATTCGATTTGGGTAATGGTACATTCTTTTTTAAGCAAAAAGGCATCCTGCAGCCACTTTTTTCAAAGAGGCCTGATTTCGCAGTACAGAATAGTGATTTTACAGCGTCAGGATCTATGCTAGCTCAAGTCATACGCTTAGATGCTGGAGTAACATCTGTAGGATTTAATGGTAGCTATGGACAAGGCTGGCATGCTACATTTTTAAATTGCACTGGAGGAGCGATAACAATAAATAGTGGTGGAGCAACAGGTCTAAATGGTGGTGCTGTTGGGACTACATTAAATGTACCAGCTGGACAAAATTTCAGAGCATTCGGAAATGGGCTGGCTAATGGTGCAGGGGTGTCAATACTAATAGGGTAAAACTACTAGAACTAAACAAAACTAATTAATATGGAACAAGTAATACTTACAATCAACACAGGAGAATCTATATAATGAGTGATATAGGATACAGCGGACAATATTTGGACAATCATAGTTTCAGAATAAAGGTTTGTACTGGAGGGGATATACTAAACGCCACTGGCAATGCTGTAGCAGGAGAAATATTTCTTGTCACAGGAGCGAGTCCCGCTATGTATATAGCTACTGAAACAAGTACCGACGAAACAAGTTCAATTTATAAGATTGCAGACCTCACCAATAAGGTGACATAATCACGCAAGATTATCGAAGACTCTAAAGCCCATAGATATTCTTGGGATAACAGCATCAACTGCATGCCAGAATAAATTATTAGGCTGGTCTCCTACAATAAATTCTCTAGCAGTCCAACCTGCGTCATCGTAGTCTTTTACGATTTTACCGTCTTTTATGTATAAAAAACTATTCTCTCCAGCCTTTGCGGAGTAAGTTACATATACCCTCCTACCAGGGGTGTTTGAGTTAGTATGCCATCCCATATACCCTTTTGCTGGGTAATAGAAATCTCCGCTTTGAATTATAGACGCAGAGTTATATACTTTCGCTAACCCTCTGATCATATCATATTTTTCTTTTGGCTTTAGATACAAGTTCCGAAGGACACTCATTTCGGCTTCGGGAATATCTGATGATTTATGAATATTATAATATTCTTCAGATATATATTTTTTAGCATCACCACCCTCGTAAGTTTCGGGGGGCAGTTCTCCATATTTTTCACTTAAGACATTTACAGCCTTAAGCAGATCTCCTTCAGGAGTAAATCTATTCATCAGGTAGTAAAATCGGAGGAAATAAGTGAGCCAACTCAAATACATTTTTGATTTTATCCATAGGGATAGTTTCAGGCATGTCTCTGAGTGCGATTTTTATTTCTTCAATTTCTTCTACCTTTTTTTCATTTTTTTGGACCAAGTAGCGGAGTTGTAGGGCATCTAGCTCCTTCAGTTTGTCGCTCCTTGCTTCTTTTAAGAATCCCATGTAACCATTTTTAGCCTTATCTAGGTTGATGGTAACTTTTTTAGCTTCTGGGTCGTATTCGTATGCAGCAGTAAACCATCCCTCAGGGTCTTCAAGGGTAAGGGGTTTTTGAAACTCTACATAACCATTAGTTGCTGCGTAATTGAGCATAACTTGGTTATCTAAATCATCAAACTCTAAAGTTGAAAAGTTTTTGTTTGGTTCTGGTTTTATAAATATTCGAGTAGCCATGATTATCTTCCTATAAATGCTATATACATATACCCAGGTTGGTATGTAAGTGGGTTACCGTCTACAGGGGCCCAAACTTCTTCCTTGCCATAATCTTTTCTGTCGTCACCACCAGTACTTACCCAAACCTTCCTCATATTTGGCTGACATTGAGTCACATCAACTTGAGCATCATAACTTTCATTCATTTTTTGACTAGGTAAAGTTGCAGGAGATCCAGCTGCACTTGGAAATGATACTTTGCCCACGGCGAGGTATCCTCCATCTAAATCTCCCATACTTGGGTTACCAGCTTTTTTACTCATGGTGGAGGATGTTAATACAACACACTGTTTATTAGGGAAAAGTCCATTTAGGGTTTTGATAGTATATGTGTCTGAACCACCTTGGTTGACCATGAAACAATTAACGAATACACTATCACCCCCACCGCCTTTCTCTATGACTGCATAGGCTCCTAGTCCTAAACCCTGCCTTAGGTGGTACATTGAGACAGCGTGTGTTGATACCCACTTCCTACTATCTTCTGAAAAATCTGGGATTCTAGATCCAGATCTCTCATCTGTAATAAATTTTCTTTCACCTTCCGTGTCAGAGCATCTAGAGATAACAAAAAGGTCATCATCTCTACCCTCCACATAACTAAGGTCACTTATTTTTGTACCACTATTAAGTGAGGACAAATCAAATTCAGAAATTTTCCCTATAACCTTGATATGTCTTAGAAGAGGAAGTTCTCCTTCTACTTCGTATGCATACTCAAAGGTTCCAAGTGCGGAAAGAGGTACAATGACCTGAACCTGCTTACAACTAGGAGAAGACTCAAAACCTCTAAGGTTTACCGCAGTAATTTCTTCATTCATTACTGTTCCGCCACCAGGAATAAGTATACCTCCTCCTGTAGCCTGCTTTCTTAGTTTGACCTTAACATTGGAGGCCGTATAAGGGGATTCGTCCGCTACATCAATATCAAGTATTAATGCCGTAGCTCCCTTCCAGGGCGGGTCACCTTGGGCTGTCATAATTTGAGCTGAGGGGTACTGTACGTAGTTTTCTATATTGCTATTATTAAATAACCAATCGCGTGTATCGTACTCAAACACAGTCCCCCAAGAGACAACCTCTTCATCTGATAAATATTCTATTTGCATTTTTTATTTTTCGTTTCTGCTATTTCCTTGCTGAGTGCATTGTAGACTTTCTTTATATTTTGGTCTTTAGTCATGCACTCAGAAGGTGTTAACCCATCCATGTGTTTGTTTGGGTTTTTTAGCCATTGAGTGGATGCGTATGCAGTGAAGTTTTTGCATAGCAGATTCATTATTTCGGATTTAGAAATTCTTGACATATCAATAATAATGTTATTATTAATATATAATACACTAATTTCAAGTGTAATTACAGTTAAACCAAATTTATATGGCTAGAAAAAAAGCTACCAACCCCGAAGATTTAAATTTAAACGATAACGCACTTAAGGCTAAAGTGAAAATTAAAGGCCTTAAATTAACCGAAAAGCAGAAAAAATTTCTAGAACTATCACTTAGAGATGATGCCAAGATAGTTTTCGTGCTAGGACCAGCTGGTTCTACGAAGACCTACATGGCTGTGATGTCAGCTCTACGTCATTTGCAAAGAGACGATGCCTTGGATTTGTTTTATGTGCGAACCGCAATTGAGAGTGCTGAAAAAGGTTTGGGTGCTCTGCCAGGAACCTTGGAGGAAAAATTCAACCCCTACATGGCTCCCCTCGAGGATAAGTTAGCCGAACTTTTACCTAGTAACACAACACTGAAGTCAGAATTACTCAAGAGCAACAGGATACAGGCTATGCCAATTAACTTTCTCAGAGGAGCTAGTTGGTTAAATAAAATTGTCGTTGCGGATGAATCCCAGAACTTCACTTTTAAAGAGCTAGTAACCATGGTCACTAGGCTAGGAGAAAATTCAAAACTCTTTATTTGTGGTGACTTAATGCAAAGTGATATCAACGGAAGATCAGGCTTAAAGCCAATGATTGATCTGTTCGACGACGACGAAAGTAAAGAAAAAGGAATATACTGCTTTAGATTTACAGAAAACGATATTATGCGCAGTGAAATATTAAAATTCATAATTAAAAAACTAAAATCACACAAAAGTTAAATCTGTGTAATGTTTTAGATATGAATTGGACAGAAATTGTTGTTGCAGTTATAAGTGCTTCAGCCACTATCGCTAGTGTGCTGCTGGGTAAGCTTTTTGTTAGCCGAAGGGCTAAGGCTAAAAAGGACCCAATAAGAGACGACCTAGAGACTAACGAAAATATATTATTATGCCTAGATTATATACTCGAGCAGACTGGGGCTGACCGCGCGTATGTATTGCAGTTCCATAATGGTGGCTATTATGTTTCTGGAAAAAGCCAACAGAAATTTAGTTGTACGCATGAGTCCTGCACCCCAGGGACAAGTAGGGAGGCAACAAGATCACAAAACCATTTAGTTTCAAATTACCATAATTACATACATTTATTAATTAATAATGGTGAGTATTATTACAGTAATACTTCTCAAATAAAAGATGAAACACTAAAAAATCTCGTTCTTTCAAAAGGTGTGATATCGTTGTATAATATACCTTTAAAAACTTTAGATGGAAAGATCATCGGGATGTTAGGGTTGGACTATGTCAAAAATAAAGCTGAACCAATATTTGCAAAATGCGACAAGTTGGAAATCACCAGTAAAGAGCAAATGAAAGAATTCATGCGCTGCCAAGGGAGAATACTTTCGGCTTATTTAATTTAATTAGATTTTTTAGTCTTTTGTTTTTATAATAAAACATGAGGTCTAAATTTTGTCCAAGCTGCGGAGGGAAAAACGAATTTTCTTATCAACCTCCAAAATTCTGTAGTAATTGCGGTGCGCCATTCGATTCATTAGCATCGTTTAGTAAATCGCCATCAACTACACAAACGAAACGAAAAGGGTTAATTGAAAAAACTCCAATCAAGCAACTAAAGGAAGACGAGACGGATATCGATGAAGTTCCTTCTATCGCTAAATTAGAGTATGATCTAGACGTACCTCAAGACAATATACACAAAATGTCAGATATATTTCATGAGGACAAAGAAAGACCCTGACCCAGAATACAAATACGAAGATTTCTCAGAACTAATTGACGCTGAATTAAATAAAAGGCGCAACAACTGGTTCTTAACATCTGTATCTTGGCTTGACTTTGATGACGTCTGCCAAATTATCCGTGCACACATACATAAGAAATGGACTCAATGGGATCAAGATAGACCAATAAAGCCTTGGCTTAATAAAATAATAAGTAATCAATTTAAAAATATATTAAGAAATAATTATAGTAATTATGCTAGACCTTGTTTAAACTGTCCGTTCTCTAATGATTCTATAGAAAACGAATGTAAGTTTACTGTTAGCGGCAAGCAAGATGGGGGCTGTCCTTTATATGCTAAGTGGGAAAAAACAAAAAGACAAGCTTACAATGTAAAGATTACATTATCTATAGAAAATCATTATCACGAAATAAATAATCATGAAGAGTATGATGACCATAATATAGATAAATCTATTGGTAAATTAATACATGAATTAAAGGGTGCTTTAAATAAAAGACAGTGGCAGGCATTTCAATTACTATATGTACAAAAATTAACAGACGAAGAAGCAGCCAAAGAGATGGGCTTTAAAAGTAGTGAGTCTGGAAGGAAGGCTGGCTACAAGCAAATAAAAAACCTTAAAAATTTACTAAAAGAAAAAGCGGTAAAAATACTGCAAGACAAGGGTATCACATTTCTGAAAGGGGAGGACGATGTCGATGGACTTAACTGACGAACAACAAAAGTTCTTAACCGAAGAGTTTAAGAAAAATCCAAGTCTTATCGATTTAACTAGAAGACTATTTGGTGATCCCGACCTAGATGGTCGCACAAAAGAAGGCAGGGCGGTTAGGAAATTTCTAGCAAGTCAAAACTTGGAATATGAAACCAGTGCTTGGGAGAAAATGGAAGATATAGATTTAACCGAAGCTCAAGTAGATTTTATTAAGGCTCAGGCTGAGAATGGGTTGAGTGCATTTCAAATTTCAGAAATACTGTTCCCAGATGTCACCGTTAAAAGATTCTCCAAGCACCATGTCTGCGTATTAGAGTTTTTAAGAGAATATGAGCCTAATTTTGTCCATGAAAGCGAAACAGCTATTAACAGGCAATACCACCCGCCTAAAATAACAAAAACGGCTATAAGTAAAATTAACGAATTTGCTCACACAGAGTTCGTTGAAGATAAGATGACACATGACGATATAGAATGTGCCAAGAACCTTGTTAGAAACCTTTCTTCCCCTAGATTCATCCTAGTAATAAGTAACTACAGTAGTGATAAAGATAGAAAATTATTTGAGGCTGAATTCATAAGGGCTACATGGGACAAACCAGATCTTACAGCAGACGAAATAAATCTATATATTAATGTCTGTGTAGATTACATTAATTTAAAAAATATATCTTCTCATACAGAAAAGTTAAATAATATGTTCAATGAGGTTGAGGATCAGCAAGATATGACTGTTAGACTAGCAGAAGTATTAAAATCTAAAACTGATGAATATGATAAATGTGAGAAACGCATGGAATCACTTATTAAGAAATTAAATGGTGACCGTGCAGAGCGACTAAAGAATCGGCGTGACGATCATGCCAGTATATTATCGCTCGTTAAGAATTTCCAACTAGAGGAGCAGAGGAAGCAAATGGTTCAATTAGCTGACATGCAAAAAGCTCTAGTCGAGGAAGAAGTCGAACGGCTTGACGACATGGAAAGTTGGAAGGCTAGAATATTAGGAATCTCAAAAAAGGATGCAATATAAATGAAATTAGTAGAATTATTAATCGGTGATCACGAATACAATCAAATCAAATCTCTCTTTGATAGCGAAGAGGAGTTTAACCCAATGACTGAGACAGACAAAATCTTAATTCAGGCAATGAGGGCTATCGTTAGCCCAAATAACCTAAAGGAAGAAGATGTAGGTGGTGCAGAGACCGAGTCTCTAACCGTAAGTAAAGTCTTAGAGCCAGAAGACAAAAGTCTCGATTCTGGTGATGTAGAGTTCAAAATCTAAATGAGTCAACTATATTACTATAAGCTTTCCAATATAAGGATTGTAGATGGAGATACTATAGATGCAGATATAGACTTAGGCTTTAAAGTATCCACTAGACAAAGAATAAGATTAAATAGAATAAATGCACCAGAGACTAGATTACAAAGTAAAATTAAAAATCTAGATGATAGGATACATGAAAAAAAGTTGGGGCTAATAGCCAAATCACATTTGGCAAAAACATGCAAGGAGCATATTATATATTTACATTCAGTAGGTAGTGGTAAATACGGGCGTGTACTGGGTGAGTTATATTATGACGATTCAGATACAAAAGTATGTATCAATGACCTCATGCTGTCTGAAGGCGTTGTAAGGCCTTATTAATTATTTGTTTATGCCTACTAAGTGTAAGGTTTGCGGCGAGTCCTTTAAGAACGATAAGGGCCTGCATATGCATATATCTAAAATACATAAAATTACTCTTGCTGAGTATTATGTTAATTTCTATAATAGAAAAGATTTGCATTCGGGTGAACTTTTGCCTTTTAAAAATAAGAATGATTATTTTAATAATGATTTTATTAATTATGATAATTTTCTTAAATGGGTAGAATATGCTGATTCAGATAATGTTAAATTATATTTACTTAAGCGACTTAAGAATAGAATAGAAGAAAAGAAGTTAGAGTTTGCTCCTAGTCATATAGAGCTTCTATTAAATAAATTACCTGATATAGATTTATATAAAAGTTTTTTTGGTTCCTATTCGTCGGCTTGCGACGAATTGAAAATAAGGCCATTATTCAATAAGAATATAATGGCGGGCTTTTTTACAGAAGATAGTTTTTTTGATGAACTTAAAATATTAGTTGACACACGTGAACAACAGCCCTTGAAATTTCCGCGCAGTATGTTTATGAAACTAGATTTCGGCGACTATGCTATAGGTAAGCCTCATTATGATTATACTTACATAGATCGAAAAAGTGAATCAGATTTTAAGGGAACTTTTTCGACGGGTATACAAAGGTTTCGTAGAGAGCTCGATAGGGCTAAGGAATTCTCTTCTTATGTTTTTATTGTTACGGAATCGAGTATCGATAGTATTATAGAGAATAATGATTATGGTCCACACAAATCAAACCTTTCCTATATTTGGCATAATGTTAGGGCTATATCTCATGATTATGCGGGTACATGTCAATTTATATTTTCTGGTAGTAGGGAAAAATCAAAGTTCCTGATGCCTAGATTATTGTTTCACGGAAAAAAATTATGGAATACAGATATGCAATATTTTCTAGATAAGTCATGACTTGGGAAGAAGGAGTACAAAAATACAATCTTGAGTTTGACAAAACAAACCAAGAAATACTTGATCTAAAAGGATACCTGGATGATAAGGAGGCACAGTATTATTTGTATAAATTTTTAAGGTCAAATGTTACTTTCACCTCAAACCTCATAGCAGGAGTTGACTTGTTTCCTTTTCAGCACTTAGCTATTAAGTCTATGCTAGAGGCAGATTACTTTCTTGGTATATGGAGTCGTGGTATGTCAAAGTCATTCAGTACTGCTATATATGCTTTCTTGGATGCTATATTCAACCAAGGAATACAGATAGGTATCTTGGCTGCTACATTTAGGCAATCTAAAATGATTTTTGAAAAGATTGAAGATATCGCTAAAAAACCAGAGGCTGCGTTTCTGGGTCAGTGCATTACAAAAAAATCAAAAAAGAATGACCAGTGGACTCTCGAGATTGGAGAATCTAAAATAATTGCTTTACCGCTAGGAGATGGTTCTAAGCTCCGTGGTTTTAGGTTTCACAGGATCATTATTGATGAGTTCTTGTTGATGCCTGAGCATGTTTACAATGAGGTCATACTCCCATTCTTGAGTGTTGTTCAAAACCCAACAGAGAGAGAAAAATTCACCAAAATGGAAAACCAGCTAATAGCTTCTGGGAAAATGACCGAAGACGAAAGGAAGATATGGCCAAACAATAAATTAATAGCTTTATCTTCTGCTAGTTATAAATTTGAATACCTTTACAAAGTATATGAAACTTTTGAAGACTTAATAATCCATGGCCCTAAGGAAGCGAAAGAAATGGATAAGGCTAATAGAGTTATTATGCATTTTAGTTATGATGTAGCACCTAAGGCTCTGTACGATCAAAACTTGATAAATCAATCTAGGCAAACCATGAGTCAATCTCAGTTTGACCGTGAGTTCGGTGCAGTATTTACTGACGACAGCTCTGGATTCTTCAAAACATCCACCATGGCTGCATGCACAGTAAAAGACGGAGAAGGGCCATGTGTAGAAGTCGCTGGAGATAAAGATTCAAAATACCTTTTAGCATTTGACCCTAGTTGGGCTGAAAGTGAAAGTTCTGATGACTTCGCAATACATGTATTTAAATTAAACGATAATTCTAAAAATGGTACATTAGTTCATAGTTATGCTATGCCTGGATTAAAAATGAACGACCATATAAATTATTTTCATTATTTATTAAATAGCTTTAATATTGTGGCTATAGTAGGTGACTACGGTGGTGGTGTTCAGTTTATGCAGGCAGCTAATGCTAGTCAACAATTCAGTAATGACAAGATTAACCTAGAGGAAATAACTGCCAACTTTGATGATCTTGAAAACTATCAAGACCAGTTAAGGACAGCTAGAACGCAATACGATCTAAAAGGAAGGAGGATTTGCGTATTAAGGAAAGCCACATCTGATTGGATTAGGCGAGCAAATGAGTTGTTGCAGGCTAATTTCGATCACAAACGAATGTGGTTTGGCTCTAGGGCTCTAGACAATGATTATAGGCAACAAATAAGCCATAAGATACCTGTTGATGATTTAACCTTTATACCAAATCAGGAAGGGTTAATAAAATCGAAAGGCCAGGCAATGATGATTGATTTCGTTGACCACCAGTATGATATGATGAATTATACAAAGAATCAATGTGCATTAATACAAGTCACATCAACCCCACAAGGGACTCAAACATTTAACCTACCATCCAACCTAAGGAGACAGACTGGGCCAGGCAAGGCGAGGAAGGATTCCTATTCAGCCTTAGTACTCGGAAACTGGATGATTAAGACATATTATGATATGATGCATGTGGAGGAAGAAGACGTAGCTACTACCTTTGTTCCTATTTTAATTTAAAAGTAACTTTTATTGTAACTTTTAACTTTTTTGTGTATTATAATGTATGACCAGGAAATACACTAAGAAGTCGGACTATTGGAATAAGTTTAAAAGTGAAGAAAAGTCTATTGATGAACTTTTAGAAAGCTCATCCGCTGCAGAGAATACTGGCCCAGTATTTGCAGGAGAAACATTTTATAGTAATGCTGGGTATACAAGGAATGTAAACCAGACAACTTCGGCAGATTCGAGTAGGTCCAGGAGATCTATAAATGCAAGGGAGCCTGCGTGTGACAAGTATTCTCACATAAAGAATATGAACCTGCCTTATTCTTACAGGGACTCATTCATCTCTCCTCGTGATACAATACTACTTTGTCAAAAAGCTTATGCGAATGTACCGATTTTCAGGAATGCTGTAGATGTTATGGCGGAGTTTTCTAACTCAGATATATACTTAGATGGCGGATCAGAGAAATCAAAGAACTTTATATATAAGTGGCTAGAAAAAATTCAGGGATGGAAAATCAAAGATCAATACTTTAGGGAATTTTATAGATCTGGTAATATTTTCATGTACAAGCTAGATGGAAAATTTAAATCTTCGGATTTGTCTAAGTTGAATAAGATATATGCAGAGAAATCAACCGCTGCGGCCACAAAAATCCCGATGAGGTATGTATTTCTTAACCCTTATGACTTTGTAGCTAGCAGAAGTATTACATTTGAGGAAAAAAACGGCGTATATAAAAAACTTTTAAGCGAATACGATATCGAAAGACTAAAGAACCCAAAGACCGAATACGATAAAGAAGTATACGATTCATTACCGCAAGACGCAAAAGAAAAAATAAGTAAAAATTCATTCGAGAATGATGGTGTCTTAATTGACCTTGACCCAGATAAGTTAATTTATTCTTTTTATAAAAAACAAGATTATGAACCTTTTGCTACCCCTTTTGGGTTCCCTGTACTAGATGATATTAATTGGAAGATAGAGTTAAAGAAAGTTGACCAAGCAATTAGTAGAACTGTAGAGAATGTTATATTATTAATTACCATGGGTAACACTCCTGACAAAGGAGGAGTTAATCCTAATAATTTAAAAGCCATGCAACAGCTGTTTTTAAACGAAAGTGTTGGTAGGGCGTTAATTGCGGACTATACAACCAAAGCTGACTTCGTGATACCTGATTTAAATAAAGTCCTTGGCCCTGAGAAATATCAAATAGTAAACGAAGATATTAAAGAAGGATTGCAGAATATCATCGTCGGCAAAGAAAATTATTCAAGTACACAAGTAAAGGCCCAAATTTTCCTCGAAAGATTAAAGGAGGCAAGAAACTCATTTCTTAACGATTTCCTTCAGCCTCAAATAAAAGAGGTTTGCAAACTGGTCGGTCTTAAAAACTTCCCGACTGCAAAATTTGTAGAAATAGATATTAAGGATGAAGTCCAGCTGCAGAGAGTTGCGTCTAGATTAATTGAGATGGGCATAATCACTCCTGAGCAAGGAATGACCGCAATCAAACAAGGTGTCTATCCTAACCCTTCAGAGCTCCAACAAGCTCAAGAGAAACTTATAAAAGATAGGAAGAAAGGTTATTACACCCCTCTAGCTGCCGCACAGCCTATACTTACAGAAGAAGACCAGGATATGAAGCAAGAGCAGCACGATATGCAGGTCGAGACTAATCAAAAACAAAACGAAGCCCCTCAGGAAACCCAACAAAAGCCTCCTGGGGAAACGGGCAGACCAGCAGGAACCAATACCAAAACTAATTCAATTGCATCTACTGATAATTTATATAGTAGGCAAGATATTCAGTCTGTAGTATATGATATAGAGTCTTTGTCTAAAGATGCTGAAAAATTAATGAAGTCTCATTATAATAAAAAAAGGCTCTCCAAGAACCAAAAAGGTTTACTTGATAATTTAGTGGAGTCAGTTATTGTATCAACTGAAAAAACTTCCTGGAGTGATACCTTAAAAGAATGCATTCAAGATTTTAATAAAATAGAAACACTTAATACATTACCTGAAATACTTAATATATCTGTAGAACATGAGGTAGTATCTTATCCTGCTGCAATTTTATATCACAGTAAAAATGGTAAAAAGTAAAAAAAAGGTGTATCTACTTAAAGTATGAATTTACCATTCAAGTATATTGCGTCTTTTGCTAGTGAAATTTCGACACAAGAAGTAGGAGAAGATTTTATTTCAAGCGCTTCGAATTTAGAAGATCTGAAAAGTCTGATACCTCAAGACATAGACTTTAAGAAAAATATAGATATAATCGGAGTCGCTTTTAATGCTGCAGTAGCTAACCTATTTAATAAAAATGGAGACGGCATAAATGGGCTAACGGCGGTTGCAATTAAGGATCACTTCATGCATAAGCCTACAAATATAGAGCACCAAAGAGATAAAGTTGTTGGTCATATAGTTGGATCATCTCTTTCTTCCTATGAGAGTAGTAAGATTACAGAGTCATCAGAACTCCTTGCGTCTAATCAACCTTTTAATATTGCACTGTCAGCTGTTGTATATAAATCAGTTAACCCCGATTTTGCAAATTTGATAGAAAAATCAACCGATGAATCTAGTGAGTTTCACCATAAAGTTTCCGCTAGCTGGGAGCTTGGGTTCAATGAATATGACATCGCAGTGGGTAGTGAAAATTTATCTGAAGCTAAAATAGTCACAAGTTCAGAAGAAAAAGAAGAACTCACAAAATGCCTTAAATGCTACGGCGGTTCAGGTAAAACTGAAGAAGGAGAAAATGTTTACCGATTAATTAAAGGAGATATTTATCCTCTAGGAATAGGCTTTACTGCCAATCCCGCTGCATCAGTAGAGGGTATCACTATGGCTCACGACGATATACCTGAGGATTTAATTGCCTCAGAAGATGATTTTCAGTTTAAGAAAATAGAAATAAAAACTGAACAAAAAATTTCCCAAACAGAAAAAGGGAATGTACAATCTTATAACATTCACAACAAACAAATTATGGAACAAGAAATTCTAGACCAATTCAAAAATGTTCTTGAGGAGAGTAAATCTTCCAAGAAGTTGTCTGAAGAGGCTGTTGCTAACATGACTAAAATTTTTCATGATGCTATTATCGAGCGTAGTGAAAAATGGCATTCAGAAAAAGACCAGCTCTTAGGACAAAAGGAAGAACTTGAAAAAGTTGCTGAATCCACAGCTCAGGAATTAGAGACTATCAAGCAGCAACTTCAAGAAACATCAGAAGAACTCGGTACAATCAAGTCGGAAGTTGAAGCTAAGAAAGCCGTCGATCTATTTAATGATCGCATGAACGAGCTTGACGAGATTTTTGCTCTTGCAGACGAAGATCGTACTTTACTTGCTGATGAAATTAAATCTTTAGATTCCGAAGAGGCTTATGCATCTTTTAAAGAAAAGATGTCTGTTTTATGGAAACATAAAAATAAAGCCCACCTTGAAGAGACTGAAAAAGCTCTTCAGGACAAAATCGAAGCTGGAGTGCAAGAACGCTTAGCATCTTTGCAAAGCCAAGCATCCGAAAAAACACCTTCCGAAGAAGAAATCGTTGAAGAAGCTATTGATAATGCAGAAGTCGAAGACGAAGCATTAGCTAACAACAACGGTTCCAGCACTGAAGAAGAAAAATCGCTTCGAGAAAAATTTCTACAAGCTTTCTCAGAAGATAGCATAACAATTCAATACTAAACACGAGGAAACAAAAATGGCACTAAGATTATTACCGTTCAGGCAATACAACGAGCATGATGTTGTCAACCTCTATGCACTTGACAAAACTATTACAGACGCGATCAGCGCTGACCAAGTTCTTAACGGAGCTAACAGCGTAAACGATAACGGAGTTTTAGTTAAAGTTAAGAACGCTTCCTTGACAGGATCCAATGGCCAGCCATGGGAACCAGTCAAGTATGTTGACAACAGCTATCTCGGCAAAACAGACTACCCCCACATTGGAGGCAACGCATATCCCTTCGCTCAACTCACAATTGAGCCTGCAGGAGACGAAGCTAATATTTTGGGGGTAACTCTCAATCAGACTTTAACCCACGACGAAAATGGAGAAAAACTTCTCTACTATCGCCAGAAAGCACTTGAAATGCAAGCTGTCCTTCCAGGTGAAGTTGTACCCGTTCTTACACGAGGACTTATCACATTGGCTGCTTCCGCATTCGTTGATACAGCGACTGCTCCTGCAGCAGGTGGAGATGTCTTCGCTGGAGCTAACGGACAACTCGACGGAACAGGTACCAACCGTATCGGCAAGTGTCTTGCTGTTGGTGATCGTGAAGCGTATGGTAAAGACGATTACTTCGCTGGAGCTCCCTCCACTGGTAATGGTTCTTATTATGTTATCAAGTTGGAACTTTAATTCATAGAGAGGACATAATATATTACAATGAAAATTACACTTAAGCGCACAGAAGAACAAGTTGAACTTGTTAAAGCTATGGCATCCCGCAACAGAGATGTTGCGTACGAAGCACAAATGGCATTAGCAGAATTCATCGGACCAGTTCTTGTCAAAGTCATTAATCAAGCACCAGTTCTTAGTAACTTGTTCACTAGCTTCCAGTTCAACGAAATGGATAGCCCAAGTATTCCGCTTGACCTTTACTATGATGTTTCAGCTCCTGACTACGTAACAGTTTACAGTACTACAGTACCTGGTGGTTTACCAACCAATACTGTTACTCCTACTGTTTCCGAAATGAAGTTTAACACTTATCGCCTCGACAGTTCTGTTGACTTTGATAAACGTTATGCTGCTAAATCTCGTATGGACGTAGTTGGAAAAACATTTACACGTATCGCTCAAGAAGTTCTCTTGAAGATGGAAAGTACTTCCTCTTCTTTGATTCTTGGAGCTCTTTATGATGCTGCAACAAATGGTGATGACCACCTTGTTAAAGCTGCTGGTACATCATTGAATCTTGACGATTTCAATAAGTTACTTACTAAAGCCAAAAGAATCAACACAGCTTGGACTGGTTCCTCTCCTGAGGGTGGCCGAATCAAAGGTGTGACTGATCTTATTATGAGCCCTGAAATGGTAGAAGGTCTTCGTGCCCTCGCTTATCAGCCCGTTCATTCTGGTGCAAAAACCGACATCGCTGCTACAGATGATATGCGTAATGCTATCTACAGTAATGCAGGAATTCCTGAGTTCTATGGTATTTCCATTATGGAAATCAACGAGCTCGGTGCTGGTCAAAAGTTGAATTCAGCTTTTGCAGCTCTTGAAACAGCGGGTGGAAAGATTAACACTAACCATGGTTTCACATTCGGATCTTCTGATGAATTGGTACTTGGTCTTGATCGTAGCCGTGAATCTTTATTCCGTGCTATTGCTCTTGACGCTGAGTCTGGTTCAGAAATGTCCTTGCTTGCAGACGACCAATACAGTGTTCGTCAGTCCAAGATCGGTTACTACGGTTCTATGGAAGAAGGTCGTATGATCCTTGATAATAGGGTCTTGACTGGAATCGTCCTTGATCTGTAATACTAAGATACAAAGCGACTCTTCAAAAAGTCCACCTTCGGGTGGATTTTTTGTTTCTGAATATTACTATAATAGTGTATATTCTTTCAAATCTAGAAAAAGGAGGTTATTATGCCAAGGAAAAGGAAACAAACAAAGAATCAAATAGAATTCTCAGACGGAAAAGCAAAAGATACTAAGCAACCAGATATCAACGATCTTTTGGGTTTTAAGCAAAAAAATCATTTCGGCACATCTAGTGCTGATGAACTTGATAAGAAATTAGAATCCTCTAGTTTATCTGAATTACAAGCAATGGCTGTAACTGCCAGTATCTTCCCTTCTGGGACAAAGCTCTCTCTTAAAAATAAAATAAAGAAAGCTTTCAAACAGTTCGTAGCAGCTAACGGGAGAACTCCCACCCCGAGAAAGAGTGAATCAATTCTTTCTCCAAACAGTGATGCTGCAAAAAAATTCATAGAGATTATGAATGGTTAATTAGATGAGTAGTTATAAATTAATCAGAGAACTTAGGGAGTTTCAAAAAGACCCTTCTGTAAAGACAAGTGATTACTTTATGGCTGCATCTAATCCTGACGGTTCCGCCGTTGAAGAAACCTTCAGGATAAAGGTTAGCGACCTCGTTGGTGAATATAATAAAGAAAAAGCCAACGAGCAAGCTGACCCTAACAACCCGCTAGGCAACAATACCGCTTCAGAAGTTGAAATTGTTAATGGTCAGGAAGTAATTGTAGACGCAACACCAATTACATCTGCCAACCTAGATAGTCTTGTGGACCCAGGGAGTGGCCTAGAGGTCGTTAGCACCTGTTATGATGCATCGTATACAGAAATTCTCTGTGAGAGCCCTCCAGGCACCTTAAATCCGCTCGTAAAATATAAAAAGAAAAAGTTGTCGTTCGCAAAGAGTGCATCATCTAAGGTATTAACTTTATATGTAAATAACACAGGGGCAGACTACTTAAACAATAAGTCGGGTTTTGCGGTTGGTTCTGATGGATCCGTATCGCAGAGATTTCTTAACTTAAGGGGTGCATACCAATATATAAATGACGAGATTGTATCCACCTCTATTACAATAAATATTTTTATTGAAACTGATACGGACGAAGGATTTATTTATGGTAATGGTTATATGTTGAGTTTACCTATAAACAAAATAAATGTTTATGGCTCTGAATACAATGAGTCTTCACTAAAAGTTATTAAATTAAGACTAGGTGTTGGGTATACTTTAGCATCTGATCCAGCGTTATCTGCAGAGTGGAATGGCGTGCCCCAGCAAAAAGCAGGAGTCTATCAAGGCAAAACTGGTGCAGTTATGTCTACTTTGCCAGCAGGAGTAGATTTATACCAATTTACAACTTTACCTTTTTGGATTACAACCAATACATATTGGAGAGGTATACATTTTGTATTGGAAACATACACTTTTGGTGTCTTTGCAGCTTACAGACAAACCAAAGGAACGGATGGTTATTTTGCTCAATGCAAGTGGTCTATTAGGGATTACAATACTAGTGATGGAACTAGGCATGGCTTAGCTCAAATTTTCGATGTTAGAGATGGCAGTAGATTGCACATACAAAACATAAATGACGGATCACCTACAGACGACCTAAGGGATCCTGCAAATAAAGGTGGCTTTGTGTCAGGTTTAGAATTGGATCTAGATGACTTAAGTTATGTAGGTAATTTGTTTCTAGCAGAAGACTCTTCAAAAATTTTAACCATAGAATACCAAGGTGGTTTATTCAATCCTAATACAGAGCTACCATCAAGAATTTGTTTTTCGTCTAATGTTAATAATATAAGTAATTTCGTGGCTTTAAAAAGGAACTCAACATTTCAGCAGAACGCTTTGGTTACTAGAGCTCTTGGCGTAACATTGGGCATCGATTTTTCAATATATGCTGAAGGTTTTTGCACAATAGCTACAAGTACAACTTTAAGAAAAGAGGACGGAGGTCAGGAAACGAATAGGTGGCCAGGTACCACTTTTTATAGCCCAGCGGTTATACAAAATGTAGATGTTAGAAACGCAGCAGCAATATCTAACGGAATTCTACACGAATTAGATGCCTATTACGATAACTATACAGCTTGGTCTGCTCCTTAATGCCTAGGGAACCTAGACTGAGCAACAGTAAAATCTACATAACCCAAGTGCAGTCCAGGGTTTGATTTATTCGTAACCCTATCGCTTATCTTTGAAGAATTTACATTTTCAATAAACATTATTTTGGGGACTTTTGTAGAATTCTTAACTGTATCGGAGTAAGAAAAATTGCCATCCTTGACATCTCCATATTCCGTTAAGGGGTAATCATCGTAACCTATATTGCAGACACCGAGATTATACGCATCGGCACACAGGGACATGGCTCCGTCGAGTTGGTATAAATTTTCAGCAAACAAAACTACCCTGAAGTAAAGTGTTGTTAAATCCTCTCCTCCCAAAGCAAAAGGAGTATTGTTCGTACTCTCCATAGAAATGAAAGCAGCTGGGGCAACTGGCTCGTAAGGAGGTATACCTATACCTTTACCATAGTCTGGTATAGTCCTACTATTTGTATTGTATTTATTTTCTAATATTAGTGTTTCCTCTGTTTCACTAGCTAAATATACATTATAATCTTTAACCGCAAAATCTGCTTCTATTTTTAATTGATCATGAACCCCTGCATAGTATGCACCACTTAATAAAACTCTACCATTGTCAAAATCTATAACTAATCCATTTTCACCTCTATTAACAAACTTATATCCATCGCCACTATCTACATAAACTCCATCAGGAATAGCTGCGTCTGTCATGTCTGCATTGTATACCCATTGCTTGTATTCACTTGAATAGGTTATGTAGCCTGCTGGATCGTCAGGGTAGCTAGGTATTCTAAAATCTTCTTTATAGAATAGCTCTCCAGTTTTATTAGAAAAAGCTTCACCTTTTTTGACAAAATAATTGTCCAGCCATAAGGAAAAGCTCGTGGTTGCTTCGTGTTGGAATTGAGGTTTCATTATAGCGTAGTTACACTTCCTATTGTTTTAAATTTTTTCGTCCACCTATTTATAAAATCAGATATATATCTTGTATTTTTAAATCCACCAGGTCTAATAGGGTTTTTTGTCTGTATACCTAAACCAGACCGACTTGTGTTACTAGTTTTATTCATGTATTGACCAAATCCAGGCATGCCTACTTCTATTCTTTGAGCCCAACTCATTCCAGGGGCCCAAGGCAAGGGTGTTGCTCTAAATATTTGGTCGGCACTAGGTATCTCTATATTAACAGTAAAGCTTCCCTTGTTGTCGAATTTAGTAAAATGATAATTAGTTTGATTTAATAATTGTATAATTGGCTGTATGGGGTTGTCTCCTTTATTGAAACCAATAAAAGTAAAAAGGTTTCCATAGCCGCTTAATGTACCACTCTGATTGCCAGAGGAAGCCCCAGCAAGAATCTCTTTTGTAACAGGGTGTTGAAGAAACTCCTTAATCATTTCGTTTTTATATCTTGATATTTTTTTGTAAATTAATTGCCCCGAAGAGTCTCTTAGGTTTCTCTCCAGCACCTTATGGTTATTCATCCTAGGTAAGCTGGATAGTATATCCTTCCTAAGACCTGCAGGATTTACGCGTAGTGTTATTCTTGGATTAATCACTTGGCTGTAAATAAAATGTATAATATTTAGGGGAAAATAAACCATGTTTCCTTACGTCTGAAACTTTAAAAAACATTCTTCCATCTATCTCTACTCTTTCTGCGTCTTTAAAATATTTATAACCTTCTGTGTCAACTTTTATTCTAACTTCTCCAACATTTTGAGTTAAGTTTAATTGAGAATTAGCTTCTCCGTCAAAGCTTATCTCGTCTTGTTTATTCATGTAATGAATTCTAGCGGTGATAACACTGAATTGAGATTTGCGAACAGTTTGACTAACCCCTTTGACATTATTATATAAATAATTAAAGTTGGGGTCAGTGCTAACTATAACTTTCAGAGATTCTTTGTAGACAAAAATTGAACGAGCAAATGTGTCATGCACTTTTTGCATAGCATTTTCAAAAAGTTGCTTTTGTGAGGAGGATAAATATGACATAACAAATATTATTACACACGAGTTGAAAAAAACAGGTAATTCTTTTAATATAATATATCAAGGAAAAAGGTGCAACATGGAAGCGGAAAAAATATTATTAGAGAAAAACAAGAAAAATATTAAGAACTTGTTTAAGTCTTATCTTGTTTTAGTAGAAGATCTACATCAAGAACACCAGATACATTTCGGTAAACTTAAGTCAAATATGCCAACTGCGCTGGGGCCAATTATTCAGCAAGCTGATTATTTTGATGAGAGTAAACTCAAATATTTAAGAAAGAAAATCTTAGATATGGGAAACGAAGTTATGAGAGATTATGATAATAATATAGAGCACTTCACGATAAGTTTTAAATTTAATAATTAAATCACAAGGTACAAGGAATAATAAATGAAAAAAGTTATATACAGCTTTAAGGTTACTGTTGAGCGCGAAGTAGAGGAAAGTACTACTTCAAAAGTTAAAAATAAAGAAACTGGGGATATGGAGGAAATCACTAAGACAAAAAAAGTGAAAAAGCCGACATCTTATGATGTGACTATTTATCAGCCCTCCAGGAGGCAGGTGGAAGATGCTGACATGGAATTTTCCATAGAAATGAGTAAGTGCATTAAGAAGGGTATCCTCACCAAAGCTATGCTTGCTAAAAAATATAGTGACTCTGGGGGGCTACTCAGCGAAGAAGATTCTCAAAAGTTAGTTAGAAGCTATTCTGAGTTAGCGGAAATTCAAACAAATCTTTCCAAGCTAATGAGTAAAAAGTCTAAAAGCAAAGAAGATCAAGATGCCGTAGCGAGCCTTACTGAAGAGTTTTCTGCAGTAAGAAGAAGTATCGTGGATCTTGAAACAACTTACCAGGCAGTATTCAACCATACCGCTGACACAAAAGCTCAGAACAAAACTATTTTATGGTACCTTGTAAATCTAGCTTTTAGTAAGGGTCCCGATGGTGTTGATAGACCTTTATTTCAGGGTGAAGATTACGATGATAAGCTCGACTCTTATTATGAAAAAGATGAGAATGGAGATGCTATTTATAATTTAGCAAAAGAAAAACTTATGGCTTTTGTTAGTTTTTGGTATTTCAGTCAAAACACCACCGAAGAAGATTTTAAGAAATTAGAGAAAGATATGGATGATGGAGCAGTGTAAGACTCTATGTGGAACAGACTGAATACAGAAGAAATTTCGTAGAAATAATTGATGGGTGCTCAAGTGCATTCATTAAGCACAAAAGAGTATACATACAACACAAGAAAATATCTGATGTTGTAGATTACGACCTGGTATATAAAAACTTTCTAGATTATGCTATTCAGAGAGGTATGCCTGAAGAGAAAGATGTATTAGACGAACAAATAGAAGCTGGTGAATGGGATCCTAATGACGATCAAGTTATTGCGGAAAAAGAGCATTTCATAAAGAATTTAAAAGCCACTAAAAGTGAAATGGTCCTAAAGTCGGTGAAGGATACATTGCAGTCTCAAATAGAAGATGCGGAAGCCCATGTTAAGGTCTTGCAGACAAAGAAAGAAATTATCATTTCAAACTCGGCAGAGAAATACGCAACTAATAGGGCTAATGATTATTACATAACTAAATCTTTTTACAAAGATGTGGGGCAGAAAGAGCCCTTGTATACAGAAGAAGAATTTGAGTTCTTAGATGATGAAACATTAAAATCAATGATATCTGCATACAATGAATTCAATGAAAGATTCTCTGAAGAGTCAATACAGTATTTAGCTATTCAGGATTTTTTTAAAACTTACTATACTTTTTCTGAAACCTCAAATGATTTTTACGGTAAGCCTGTGGTATATTTAACTAATTTTCAGCTTCACTTGTTGATTTATACAAAAATATTCAAAAACATATTTGAAACCAATAAAGATATCCCAGAAAGAGTGAAAACCAACCCATTAGCATTATTGGACTATGCAGAGGGCAAATCAAGCCGAGAAAAGATGGAGAGTAAATTAAAAAGTAATAAAAGCGGAGTATCCTCTGTAGTTGGGGCCACAAAACAAGATTACGAAGATATGGGTGTCGAAACGCAGTCGAGCCAAAAGTCTATGCATGAGGCAGCCAAAGCTAAAGGTGGCAGGTTATCCATGAAAGACTTGATGGATTTAAACGGTTTTTAATATTCGCCTGATATAAATATAGGTGTAATATCCCATAAGATATATGGGATTAATCAAACTTAGAAATTTACCTAGCGGATCACCAGAAGACTTTACTGGGGAGAATTTATTGGCTATTGCGATAAATCATCCAGACATGCCATATGAAACCCGTTCGTTTACTTGTGATGATATGTTTTCTGGTACAGCTAGAGACTTTACTGGACATGTAAGAGGAGGAGATTTCACAGAATTTCTAAAGGTAAGTGGGGTGCCTGTTGCAACAGGGGTTATAGAAGACTCGAAAATAATCCTTGAAGATGGCAACCAAGCTGAGCTAGCCTCTTTTACTTTGAATCAATTTTTTGATGAAACCTACAATGTTTTACCTAAAGCGACAGCAACTACTTTGGGTGGAATTAAAGTAGGTAATGGTTTTTTAGTAACTTCAGATGGAACCACTACATTAAATTACGATGCATTCAGGGTTGCTTCTGCTGGTTCTATAGGAGTTATAAGAGTTGGAGACGGGTTGAATATAGATAGTAATGGTGTATTAAGTGCAGCTCTTGACAGCCTCCCTATTGCCGCTAACAATGTTTTAGGGGCGGTGAAAGTCGGAGGAGGATTATCTGCTTCAGCGGATGGAACTTTATCTATAACTAATTGGGGGGCCTTATCAGAAGGTGCGGTTTATACATCAGACATATCTCTAAAAAATAATGTTAAAAAAATACAAAACCCTATATCTTTAATAGATGCAATAAATGGTGTAACTTTTACTTGGAATGATAAAACCAATAAAAATGGTGAAGAAGATGTCGGAGTTATAGCTCAAGAAATCGAATCTATAATTCCTGAAGCTGTTGAGCCAAATAGTAGGGGGGAACTTACAGTAGCTTATCATAAGATAATTCCACTTTTAATAGAGTGTATAAAAAACCAAGAAGAAAGAATAAATAAACTAGAGTCAAAATTATGTTAGGGTTTAGAAAAATACGACAATTAGAACCAATAGTTCCAACTACTGGTTACTTGATTCCCGTAGCAAGTCCAACAGACATGGGTACTAATGAGACATTTATGTGCGCGATTTCAGATGCGATAATTACTACTAAAGTTACATACGATAAAGATAGTAATCAGCTAGTGATTGTGGAAAAACCAAAAGCGTTTGTATTTGAGCCAGAGTCTAAGGTGCTATATTGTGGTGGCCAAGGAATTGGTGCGGCTGACTATGAAATTACAGAGATTGATATCCAAATTAATATTGTAGATGTTATACCCCAAACAGATGCTGCTAACTGTATTATAACTTGCCCGCAACATGGTTTTTTAGATTTTGATGATGTAGAAATATTTAATGTAGATATTACCGTTAATCAAAAATGGGAAATAGAGGTGATAGATGATGATTCTTTTTTTCTTAAAGGAACTAGGGGTAGTGCAGACCATGCTAATATTTACCCAGGAGAAGGAGGCCTTTGTTGGAAAAGAGGTGGGTATAGATTAGACATTTACCAAAAAGAATACGACACAAGAAAACTCGAATCAGGATTATCAATAAACTTATCTACTGTTAAAGAAGTATATTACGATAAAAAGCCTGCTCTTTATTTAAATATAGATGGAGAAAATGCATGGGGCAGGGTAGAAGGAATATTATAAAATGAATCAAATAGGACAAATAGCGAGCGGATTAATGGATTTCGAGTTCGGTTATATTACTGGGGACAACAATAGAACCGCAGAAATGCAAACAATCTCTGGAACCTTAAGTGGTAGATTAGGGGAGCTTAATGCATTGATTAATCAAAGCTTTCATTTTACTGGTGACGATGGAAACCCATACCCAAGATTACAGTATGAAGAATCAGAAATACTTCAATTAATATACCTAAGGGATTATAACAGAAGAGAGTCTCAAAAAATACTTAGAGGAATATACGATAGCAATGTAGCTACTAATAATAATGCTACAGCCTCTACAACAACAAGTGCGGCTCAAGCAGATAACGATTGGATTGAATTAAGAGAAGGTGATACAGTAATAAAAAGAAGTTCTGCGTCTCTTTCTAATTCAGCCGTAAATAAAACGAGTGTTAGTGCAAAGTTTCAAGACATGTCAAAAGTAGTAGATAGTAGATTAAAAGATTTGATATATGCATATAATATGTATGGATCTGTACCTAGGCAAGCTATTGGTGATGACTGCTTGAATCTTTGCGATAACCAAAATAAACAAGAATAATTTTATTTCACATTATGAAAAAGATAATGTAATTCTTAGCAAGTAAACACAATTAAACCATAGTATATAAAATGCCTGCAATTCACAGAAACCGAGTAATTTACCAGTCTGAAGCTTTATTTCTAAGTCCAGACGCCACAGGTTATCACTTCACGGGAGATGGAGGAATGGGTCTAATGACTCCTCCCAAAAACCGTACCGAAATCGCAGGGGCCAATACCTTGGGCGAATATCTCTGCGGATGGCACCCCCTTGATGGGCAAGTAGCTTGGCCAGACTGGAACGCTTTTCCTTATGACGATCCTAACCATGACGCTGCCCTTGCTAAAGACCATGGGACAGTTATTAAGCAGCTAAAAAGAATCCAGTCTGTCAATTATGGATTCACTGTAAACAGGGTTGATATCAATCAATTCGGTCAACTATCAAGGCTTGACTCAATTGTTACAGAACAGCCAACTGTAAATATGGATTTTAGTTATTTCCTTATTGATGGAGAAAACGAAAGGTTACTAGAATTTAATATTGATGGGGCAACAAACTCTTTGAGTGGAGCACTGTCCCCTGAGCTTTACCAAGCTGGAAACAACTTTTTCTTACTAACTGTACCTGAAGCCCGAGACGCGGTAGCTGGAGATGTTAGACTTGATACTGAATCAGGATTCGGTTCAACATCGAAAACAGTAATAGCATTAGGTAACGGATTTATTACAGACTACAATATTGATATAGCCGTAGGCTCTATTCCTACAGCCAATGTAACTGTCGAAGGCATGAATATGCAAAGCGACATTGGAGAAACTGGATTAAATCTTCCAGCCATCAGGTTGACCGACGGTTCTAAAATTAGTGACGCATGGGAGTATGATACTGATAACAATCAAGTTATGCATAGTGATACAAACACATGCACGGGTCTTTATTCATTACCTGCAGCAGTGACTGGTTTTTCAGGGTGTGGCGATATTGCAGCACTTAGGCCTGGAGATGTTGTGGTAGATTTAAAAGACTCATCCCTTATTTCAATTTCAAATTCTGGAGATAGTCATGTGCCTCAAAGAGGTACTGCTCATATCCAGTCTGTTTCAATGAACATTCCGATGTCTAGGACCACACTCCAAAGACTTGGTAATACTTTTGGATTTTCAAAATCTATCGATGTACCCATTACAGCGACAATGAATGTTTCAGCATCTCTCGCAGATGTGAAGCGTGGAAATGTTGCTGATCTATTATGTGAATGTGGGTCTGTAGATTTAACTGTAACAATTTACCCACCAGAGTGTGCTTCTTGTAACCTGAAAACAGGTGAAGCTGCTATGAAATTTGGGTTTAAAGGCTGTCGTCTAGAGTCTGAGAATTTTTCATCGACAATCGGCGACAATAAAACTGTAGATATGACATTTACAGTACAAGTAGGAGGAGCAGATGACTCAAGAAATGGAGTATTTTTGTCTGGCTATAGCGCTAGTCAAAACTCCCATCACGGCATCCCTCCAGCGTGGACAGGAGGAGGAGGAGCGGTAAACATACCAGCACATCCAAGTGACGGAGTTTTAACTGCAGCTGTCGCTGCAGATCTTGCTGCTAATGGTATCACGGATGCGCAAATCTTAGGTTATAGGGCTTAAACTTTAATACATTAATACACGAGGAAAAAAAATCATGTCATCTATTCACAGAAATCGAGTAATTTATCAATCAGAGGCGCTCTTCATTAGCCCCGACTCCACTGGATACCATTTTACTGGTAAAGGCGGTTACGGTCTAATGACACCTCCTCTTAATTCTGACCAAGCTGCTGGCGGGGTCAATTCAAAGGGTCAAATGGTTGGATGGCGCTGCGGCGACCAATGGCCAAAGTGGAACCCAGATGGATCTGATGCTAATTATGCAGAAGGCCACGGTTCTATCATCAAACAGTTAAAAAGAATCCAGAGTGCGAACTATGGCTTCACTATTAACAAGCAAGACATCAATCAATACGGTCAACTTTCTAAGCTTGACTCTATTGTTATTGACTCCCCGACTGTTAATCTTGATTTTTCTTATTACTTGTTAGACGGTTACAACGAGCGTATGCTTGAATTCGTAACCAATGGCCAAACTAATGCTTTGAGTGGGGCTATGTCTCCAGAGCTTTACCAAGCTGGTCACAACTTCTTCATCTTAACTGTTCCTGAAGCTCGTGATGCAATTGGTGCTGATGTTACTTTGGACGAAGAGGGAAGAGATGAAAAGAAAACGGTCATTTCTCTTGGAAATGGTTTCCTTACCGACTATAGTATCGATATTTCCGTAGGAAGTATTCCTACTGTAAGCTGCACGGTTGAAGGCATGAATATCCGTAGTGACGTTGGAGCCACTGGATTGGACCTTCCTTCTGTTGATACAGCTAATTCAGCTGTAATTAGTGATGCATGGCACAATGGAGTACGTGGTCAATGCAAGCCAGCTTCAGAAGCTGGTTGTACTGGATTGTTCTCTCTTCCTCAAGCAGACAGTGGTTACGCAGGATGCGGCGATACTGCAGCCCTTCGACCAGGAGATGTGGTTCTAGATTTAGCTGGACAATCGTTGATTAGTAAGCAGGTAACAGGAAGTCTTGACGCTCCAGTTCGTGGAAGTGCTCACATCCAGTCTTGTGCTATCAACCTTCCTTTAGCTAGAACAACATTGCAACGTCTTGGTTCTACATTTGGTTTTTCTAAGTCAATCGACTTTCCATTAACAGCGACATTCAATGTTAGTGCAACACTTTCCGATTTACAATCAGGAAATATGATTGATCTTCTTTGCGGATGCGATGAACACGAAGTGTCTGTCACAGTATTTGATCCAGAATGTTATGGATGTGATGTTAAGAGTGATGCAGAAGCCATTAAATTTACATTAAAGGGAGCTAGACTTGAGTCTGAGAACTTTAGTTCTTCTATCGGAGAAAATAAAAGTGTTGATTTGGTATTTTCTACCCAAATTGGTGGAGCCGATGATGCTCATAGAGGATTATTCCTATGGGGTAAAGAAAATGTTAAAGCTTCTATCCCAGGCATTCCTCCAGCATGGATCAATGAACAAGGCGAGGAAAATGTTCCTTTCTTTTCTGAGGTACCGCCCGATGCGGAACCTTTCAATATTTCAAGACAGTATCTTGCAGGCAAAGTCATTCAAGTAGGCACTAAGTACTACGAGTCTAAGATTGCCATGAACTACATTAACTAATAGACAGGAATAATTAAAATGAGTTTAATAAAACAATCAGCATTAGCCCAAGTCGCCAAAGGCGAAACAGTGTTAAATTCCTTCGACGCAGCAGATAGTGGAGCCACAGAAGGTTTCGTTTATGAGTGCCGATGGGCCGCTAAAGAGTATGACCCAGCTACAGCTGCTGGATTTAATATCGTCGCAGGTGACCTTATGAGGTTCACAACTGTTGACGACCTTGGAGATGCACACACTTCCATTCTTGAATCACAATCTTCTTTTAACTTAGTTAAAAATGGAGATCTTGCTGCGATTGACACAACAGCTACCACTTCTGCGGAAATGGAAGCTTTTGATGCCGATGGGCTTTACAAGAAGAACAACAAATATTTTAAACGCTCTTATGAAATCTTTACTGGCGGAGTTAATGATTCCACCACTGCGGATGCTTATGTTGATGAGAATATTTTAGTTTCAGACAAAGCATTAATCCCTGCTTTACTTACATCTGATATTGTAGGTGCTGCCTTCACAGGTGGCGGAACTGTTGATGTCCTTGATTACACTTTTGCTGGAACAAGTGGACATAGGAGGTTTACAGCTCCTTACTTCGGTAAGATTTCCGCTACTAGTGTAGTACCAAGCGGAGCATGGTTTTATTATGCTGGTGATGACATCGGAGCTGGAGCTGCTTCTAGCGCCGCTGGTTACTACCTTAACTCTACTGGAAGCAATGTAGATTTCACTTCTGCAAGTACATTTACAGACGCTATCTTTGCAGACCAAAGTGCAGTCGTTTCAGGAAGCTTGCCAAGTTATGTATGGGCACTTAATACTGGTGGAGTTCAAGTTATTCTTGCAAATTCCACAGGTTATGCTTTAGAGACTACAGAGGTCGCTGACCTTCTTGATGCCGCACAGATCACACGTTTAGCTGATCCTTCTGCAAGTAACGAATACTGGGAAGAAATTCCAGCGCTCGCTGCTCCTTTGCAGTTTTCATCTGGTACAGCTACCGCTACTGATGCTGCAGTATTAACTATCACGACAGCTAACGAACTTTCGGACCTTGGTTACTGGAATCTTCTTTCAGAAAACTTCATCGAAGACTATGATCAATCAGTAGGTTCTGCAGGTGTTGCAGGTGCTGACCCAGCAGGAAATTATGCTGGAAGTTATGTAGCTTCAGGAGGATCCAATACTGTTAGAGCTTTAGAGATTGAAACCTTTGCGTCTGCTCAAGCTACTACGGATGCCGTAGTAACTGTAACAAATCACGGACTAACAGATGGAGATACGATTGTAATCTCTGGTGTAGATGTTGCATACGATGGAAGTTATACAATTGACGTTGTTAACGATAATCAATTCCGTCTCGACAGTACAGCTGGAAGAGCTAACATCAGTTACAGTAGTGGAGGCATTGCTACAGAAAACGGATCTAGTGATTTGGTGTGGAGAGAAACATTTCCTCCAACAACTGATCAAACTCTTATTTATCGTTACTAAAATAAGAATTTAGTATTCTTACTTTCTTAGGGGAGGTGTATATACATTATGTATGTCCACCTCCCCTAAACATATACGGAACGCTATAAGATACAACTCTGTAGGATTATTTCTTACAGATTCTCCAGCACATAAACCCGACTCAGATGTATTAACATTTCTTAACAGGGTTCAGACGGCAACTTTTAATGTTTCCGCTGTCAGGCAAGATGTAGCTCAAATAGGGTCGGACGACTACCTTGCTAGAAAAGTAATTTCTCAACCGACAATTGATCTAAGTTTTCAATACTTCTTGACGGACGGACATGAAGAGCATGTAATGGGTTTAAATATTGCGTCTGGATACGACCCTATGAATGGCACAATTCACAAGGGAATTAAAGAAGATAAATCGGCTTATTTTTTAGTAGGAGAAGAGCCTTTTGATTTGGTTAGTTATTATAGGGAAGATAATAATTTCGAGGGTACAGACGCAGCAGGGTTTGGTAATTGTTTTATAACAAACTATTCGGTCAGTGCATCTGTAGGCTCTTTTGCTACAGCTAATGTATCTATGGCTTGCTCTAACATGACTTATTCTTGTGTTGGGTCTTTTGAGTTTGAGAGAGAGCTTAAAGAGCTCGCCAGCCTACTCAACAATGAAGATGTAAATGATTTTGATTTTATAAGACTTCAAGGAGAGGCTGGAAAGGTTACACTGCAAGGAGACGAGCAGATCGAAAAAGTTTCTGGAGTCCCAATCCCGTCTTTAGACCTAACAGGTAGGGCTTCTATTATAGAAGGGACTGGTTATGTTTTTGACCCTAATATATACAAATCCGCTACATCGGCAATAGCGCCTGGTGGGATTACAATAGAATTAGATAATTTAGAGTTTGGGGGACCAATAATCTCTGGAGATTATGTCGGTGAATGCTCTAGAGGCCACGCAAATATACAGGCTTTTGATTTGAGTGTTCCCTTCGAAAGGGAAGATTTATACGGAATGGAATCTTTGCATGTATATGGTAGAAGATTAAAATTACCTCAAATCGGTGCCCTTACTATTGAACTATTATCTAGCGCTTTTAACACTGGAAATATTAAGCCAATGTTGTGTAGTGATAGAGAATATAAAATAGATTTATTATTAAATAACAGTTGCACTATATCTTGTTTACCTTCTAGGAGTAAAGATAGCTTTATGCGTTTTGTTATTGATAATGCTAAGTTTGAAAGTTATTCTTTAAATGCAGGCATAGGGGGTTCTCAATCTACCGTATCTTGTAGTTTTACATTCTGTGTGGGTACTGAGCATGGAGTGTTTGCTAGTGGTTCATTCCCAAATTGGAGAGATGACAAATGTACTCCTTCACAAAAGCATACTCCGCATGATTTTGATATTACTAGGGTTCTTGAAGATGTTGATGCTCCTGAAGATTTAGAAGTGATAAGGGTACTTGACGAATCAAATATTGTTGAAATTGATATCGACAGATTAAAATGAGCTACCTGCCTTACAATATATTGGTTTCATGGGAGACGCCAGATGACACATCTGATATTGATACTATTGAAATATATAAAGGTAGCGCATTGAGAAGTTGCGATAGAATAGTTAACTCTACACAACCCATATATGTTACCAATAGAATATCTAATGGCACATATATTGATCAACTGAATTCAGTTGGCAAGTTTAAATACATAGCTATTGCAAGAAATAAAGTTAGCTATACAGAATGCACTTTAGAAACTTTTAAAGTTTACCCAGACTCAGATGGAGATGGGATACCTGACGATGAAGACATACATCCATATGACTTTGACAATGACGGTATTCCCGATCTTCAGGATGCTGATTTTGGTTTAAATTACTTAAAATTAGATACTGATGGAGATGGAATTACTAATGATTATGATCCTGATGATGATAATGATGGTGTGCTAGATAAAGACGATCCCTTTCCATTATTTTACAATAGACAATTAATCATTAGACATGCAGATGGTACTAGTGCTTTTACTGGCATATATCCAAATGACGGAGAAATTCAATTAAGAGGAGTAGGTAATGATACCGATAATTTAGAATTTAAATATTGGGATGGAGATGAGGTGACTGATCGGCTAGATCCTCATAGTACTATAATTATGGATAGGGACAAAGTAATAACTGGGCATTTTGGCCTAGTGACATTTGATTTAACACTTAGTGCTCTTGACAAAGACTCCCTTCAAGATCCTGGTACTATAGATTTTATAGGAGCAGGACCTTATGAAAGAAACGATCTTGTTGAATTTGAGGCTGATGCTGGGGGTGCGTGTTTGCAATTCATTGAATGGTCTGGTGCCGCTGTATTAGATAAATTTTCCAATAAGACGAAGGTAAGGATGACTGAAGATATTAACCTTACGGCGATTGTTGAGGTTCCGAGCTATCAGGTCCAAGTTAAATCAATAGGTTATGGTGATAGTAGGGATGGACAGGTTTTATTTGATCAAACATACAAGTGTGGAGATGTCGCAACATTTACCATACCTGATCCTGGAGATAGATATTTAATACAATCTATTGATGATACTGACGGAAAGATTGTTGATGGAAATAGTTACAGCTTTGAAGTAACTGAAAACAAAATAGATTTACTAGCAAGAGTTTTTCTTGACAATTTTCCACCCATAGCCAATAAAGACCCTAGAGCCGTTGGAAGAAAAGGTGGGTCTGTTATAATTGATGTTACGAGTAATGACTTTGACCCAGATGGAGATACATTAACAATCATAATTACACAGGCACCCGCACATGGAACCGCAACTATTACAGATGCAGGCGGAAATCCTGACCCAAATGGAAGTCATATTAAATATCAACATGACGATAGTTTTGATATGGTGGATGAATTTAAGTACAAAGTCAATGATGGTCAGTCTGACAGTAATGAAACATCGGTAGAAATAGGCGTTGGGGTTTCTAGGGGGGATACCGTCAACTTTAGTGCTGCTCAGGGTCTTTATGATATACCTTTAGTTGTAGGGACAGATCCCGTAAAAGTTGTTTGTCATTTTGATGCTCAGAATGTTCCAGACAGGTTTCAGATATATTTTAACCCTGACGGTGCTACTAACCCAGGGGATCCTGCTCATTTGGTGGCAGATTCGCTTTATGTTGGGGATAGATTGATAAATAGCAATAGCCCTCATGGAGTAGGCACTTTTACAGTCACAAGGTTTTTATATACTGGTGGAGGTGGAGATGCGGTTGGTGGCCAATTCCAAACTCAACCGCAGGCTACAGTAACAAACACAAGTGCTGATTCGGCTATAGCAAGTTTTGGGAATAGGAGCAACGCCAGCCCAAATGGTCCAGGTCAAATAGGTGTAGAAAACAGAACAATAATCAATGCCGATAAAGATATTATGCAGAACCTTCACAAAGCAGACGGTAATGTAGCTATATCTTTAGACAAGGGACAGACCACAGGATTCATAGCATTCATAAGGGTCGAGGCTGTTACGTCAAGAACTGGGTGGGATTTATACGCGATAGAATTTTTTTAATATGTATACTGAATTACATTTATCATGGAAGACTCCATTATTTAGTGGTGACACTAGGAATATATTAATATATAGACATAGCGGGGAGGTATCTATAGAAGAAATGCCCCAAAGCGGAGAGAAGATATTTGAGACAGGCGAAATATATTCTGGATACCACAGAGACACCGTTGAGAGGGGGGATTGGTATTATGCTATATTTGCGGAAAACAGGAAGGGTTTACTTTGTCCTGGGGCGATGAAAAATTATTTAACAATAGACGCTGATATCGAAATAATAAATTTAAAATATGTAAAAGGAATATTATATTTAGAATTAAATATTAGCGGTTTAGATGTCAGTAGTTGGCATTGGTATTATGGAGATTATGTTGCAACTCAGTATGACCTATCAGAAACAAATATTACTCAAGCAGTAAATATAGATAGTGGCCCTCAAAAAATAATAATAGAGGGAAGAGATGAAAATCTATCTGTAACTAAAACAGTTGAATATCATTTGGATGTATTTTCTGTAACCATGCTAGAAGATGGAAATTCTTTAAAGTACAATGGGGAGGATTCTATGAGTTTCCAGCAAATGTGGGATAATTTTTTCGAAATAGTTGCTCCAGATCCAAAACCTGGATATGTTTTTGACACATGGGAAACTCAGGGTTCGGCTGTATTTGAGGATATAACTTCTAGTACAACTAATGTAAGAATAATGTCTAATGTAGAATTAATCGCTCACTACAGACCAGAATGATGAAAAAAGTAGATTTAAATGTGTCTTTTGATCAACCAGAGTTTGTAGAAGAGTCTGATGAAATAGTAGTCTTTAGATATCGGCTTGAGCCACTTAAGGGTTTAACCACCGACATGGAAGAAGTCGCAGAAAAGGGGGAGCTTGTATACAGGACCGTAGACCTTACGAAAGAAAAATACTCTTTTATAGATGAAGAAAAAGAGAGGGGTGAGTGGTACTATGCAGTATTTGCTAAAAATAAAGCGGGGATATCTCCTGGGCAAATAGATATGTATTTCCTTGTGGATGTGGAGCTTATTGTTAATAATTTTGATTACAAAACATTTAGTCCAGGAAGATTAAGTTTTGATGTGGAAATAGGAGGGACTGATGCGTTTTCATGGAGATGGAAAGTAAACGATGCTGAATATATAAATAAATCTATTGATGATTTAATTGTAGACCAGGAGCTAGATTTACCAACAGGACAAGAGCATGAACTCACTGTGGAATCTTTAAATGTAGATGGGTTTACCTCAGCTACAAGAAATATATATTTTAGTATTTATAATGTAAGTATTGAATTTGAAACCCACCCACTTTTACCACAGGCAAATATAGAAGTCAGTGGCACACAAGACGCTTTAATACCATTAAATGCTAATGATGTAAGAGGGCATTATTTTATAGGTTGGGAGCGAACTGGTTTTGGGATAATAGAAGAGCCCTTGCAGTCGTATACAAATTTTAGAATTTTTAATGCTGATGCCCAGATCAAGGGTGTGTTTGGGCTAATAGATTATGATATTAAAATAGAATTTATTGTAAATGGGTACCCAGATAGAAATATATTAACAGGTGGAATTGACTCTGGTAATATTCCTTATGGTTACATAGGCACACTGCAAGATAATAGTGGAATATATAATATATTTGATGTATTAAATTTAGTATTTAATCCTGGACCTGGATACTCTTTTGCGTCATGGTCGATAGTTAATGGTAATGGTGAAATTGGGGACGAATTAAATACTTCAACAGTTTATAGAGTTGATAATTCTAACACATTAATCAAGGCAAACATTAACCCAATAGATTATTTAATTACAGTAGATGGCGATATTGATAGTTTTGACACAACAGGTAGGCCTTTAGATTTTCAGGAGTTAGGTTCTGGCTTATATAACATTCATAATAGAGTGGAGATATTAGCTGTTCCTGATCCAGGATATAAGTTTGAAAGGTGGATGATAATTCAAGGGACTGGGGTGCTAGATGATACAACTTCAGCTAGAACGATTTTTACTGTTGGTCCAGCGGACTCTTTTGTTAGGGCTGTGTATAGCCCTATCGATTACACTATTAATGTTGCTGATGGGTCCAATGGATCTTCAGTTGCAAGTAAACCTGCTTTTCCTAATAATATATTCCAAACCATAACGGTTACATCTAATCCCGATGCTGGGTGGCAATTTTCTAAGTGGGAGGTCTCTGGGCCAGGTTCTTTTGATAGTAGCACAAGTAACCCAGGAGTGTTTACGGTCGGTGCGGGGGACTCAACCATTACCCCGAAGTATGAGGTAATTAATTACGACATAAGTGTCGATGGAAACTTTGGGGAAGAAACAATTTTAAATATTGATGGAAACCTTGTTAATGCTTCTAGTGGTGTGGCTAATTACCGAAGCGCTATAGCGATCAGGGCTTTACCGCAACCTGGGTTCTTCTTTAGTGGATGGACAAGTAATCAAGCTGTTACATTTAGCGACCCATCAAATGCAGAAACTGCTTTTTCTATGCCTGCCGTAGATACTATTGTTACAGCAAATTACCAAAGTGTTCCTTATGATATCACGATAGTTTCAGGCGGCAATGGTATTGCGGCCCCAGCTGGAGGATCATATCCGTACCAAACATCGATTCAAATTTCAGCAACACCAGATACAAACTATGGTTTCTCAAGTTGGAGTCATACTGGCTTGGGAATTGTAAGTAACCAAAACAGCTCCTCAACTACTTTTGAGGTAGGATTGTCGGATGATACTATAACCGCTAACTTCGTATTCACGGGGAGGAGTCAAAATATCGTAGGCACAACAGCATATCAAGCATTTAAAGAATTAGAGTTTAGGTGGACTAGATCGGCTCTTGACGGGCAGCCTATAAATGATAACGGGGCTACTACTTATACTTATGAAATAAGTACGAGTTCAACTTTTAACCAATTAGTTGAAGCAAAAGTTTTTACCACATTTCAAACTTCTACCATATTCAGTGGATTAATAGCTTATACCAGGTATTATTGCAGGTGTAAGGCTACAGGGGATATTAACGCGGGAGCTGTCACGGGAGTCTCGAATACTGTAGAATTTGTAACAAATCCTTGTGGGAATTACAGCATGACCAAGAATAGTGACAATACTTTGCAGATTTCAGGGGCTGAACCAAATAGTGGAATAACAATATCTGAACAAAAAGGAAGCCTAGAGACAAGAGGGTTAGTTAGACCAATAGCTAATGATCAAGTTGAGAATTTGTTTATAGCGGAAGGTTCTGGCCAAGTCAGGACCCAGACATCTGGCCCTGGAGGTAGGCTTGTATTCGATGGAGGCTTTCCTAAGTTTTATAATACCTCCTGGCAAACGTACAGAACAGGTGTTAACAATGGTAGTGTTTCTATATATGATCCTTCTTTGCCAGCCCAATACCCTTATTTTTATAACACCATAAAACACGTAGAAAGAGAAGAGGGCTCACAAAAAAAACTTTTATATATCAATGATGCTCCAGGGGGGAATTATTCTGCAAAAGTATTTAATACTACTGTGTACGATATCGCTAGGGCTGCAGGGTTGACGCCGTCTTCTATAGGTAGTGAGAGCGCAGCCACTCATAGTGGGTATTTGCAAACCTTGCACACCACAAGGTCGGCATGGAAGACATATTTTAATGGATACGATGTGATAGTATGGCTTGGCACTAATTACACGAGCGGTGCGTATTTGCCAAATAACCTCATACAGGGTTTGCTGGATTACTTTGATGAAGGCGGAGGTTTGTTCGTTATAACAGACCATGATGTTTTCCAGACTTGCGTTAACCAGATTTTACCTTATTATGGTGTTAGGTTTACTGGTAATATAGATAGAACACCTGGGAATGATGCTTATAAAATTTCCACTATACTAGCTAATACTAATTATATTCCATCTGGGTACCATCCTTTGTTTGCTAATATTAATCCAAACGGGTTCATTTCAGCTACAGCCAGTGAAGGAAAAGTTATATATGATACCAGTGTATCTAATACATCAAATTACACAACAGATAGTAACGGAAACCTAACAATAACCAATCATACTAATGGAACTCCACTAGGTGGAGGTAATACTTTCATAAGAACTGCTAGTGATTGCGGTGGTCAAGTTTAAAAAGTCTTATATATTTTATATGCAAGATCCATAGTTCTTGTGTAATAATAGTATGATTATAAAGGAACAAGGTAATTATGGCAGGAGTTAGAGTAGGAATAAGACCAGAGCTAGATGCTCAAGGGATGCGTTCTGTTGAAATGCAATTCAACAAGATGATGTCTAGGCTATCTGGTAGGCAGGCTAATTTTTCACTAAACTCAAAGTCTTTTACCCAACCTTTAGGTAGAATTACGGCATCGGCTAATGAATTCACCAAATCATTAGAGGCGTCAAATGCTCGTGTTATAGCTTTTGGTCTTTCCGTAGGTATAATTAACGCCTTTAGTAATGCCTTTAAAGGTTTAGTCGCTGAAACTATAAAGTTCCAAAAAGTTATGGCTGACATAAATGTCATAATGGGTTCATCGCAACAAAGCATAGAAGCTTTTGGGATGGCGTTATTTGACACCGCTAAAAATACAGGTCAATCTTTTAACCAGGTAGCAGAGGCCGCATTAGAATTTTCAAGACAAGGTTTGACCATGGAGGAAACCTTAAAGAGGACAAATGATGCATTAATTTTAACACGTTTGACTAGTTTAAAAGCGGAAGAGGCCGTATCAGGTTTAACTGCTGCGGTAAATGCGTTTGGCGATAGTGGTGTAACGACAACGGACATTATAGATAAGTTGGCCGCTGTAGATGTTAATTTTGCAGTTAGTTCTGAGGATTTAATTAATGCATTAGAGCGTACAGGGGCTGTCGCCATAGACGCAGGTGTTAAATTGAATAATTTAATAGGTATTGTAACTTCGCTACAACAAACTACAGCTAGAGGTGGTTCGGTAATCGGTAATGGACTTAAGACGATATTCACAAGAATAAGGAGGCCTGAGTCAATTAGGCAGCTTGAGGAAATGGGTATTCAAGTAAAAAATTTACAAGGTAACCTTTTACCTGCGGATAAAGTTTTGCAAAACATAGCTAAATCTTTTGATGGCTTGACCGAGTCACAACAATCTAATGTGACTCAGTTTGCTGCAGGTATATTTCAGGCCAATATTTTTAAATCAGCATTAAGGGATCTAGCTAAAGAGCAAAACATTTTTGAAAGAGCAACCGCTATAGCAGGTGATGCCATGGGGGATGCTGCAATAAAAAATGAGCAACTAAATAAAACACTTGATGCTTTAGCTAAAAGAACGACAGTTTCGATAGAGGAGCTTGGAGAGGTTATTGGTAACTTAACATTAAAAGGTCCGATTGGGGGAATATTAGAAAATGTAGAAGGCGCAGCTAATGGCTTAAAAAATGCCTTAGGTGGAGGAGAGGAAGCAGGTAATACATTTTTCACTGGGTTCGTAAAAGGAATTGGGAATGTTCTTAGTGGGCCTGGACTAGTTGCTTTCACTGCCGTCATGGGTAAAATGCTCATGAATGTTGGAAAATTTGCGTCACAAAGTTTGAAAGATGTTTTAGGTGTTGTGGGTAGGAAAGAGAAATTAGTGCAAATGGAAAACTCAATTATTGATGCATTATCTCAGAATAAACAAATTCAAGAAGGTCTCAATGACCTAGAAGGTGATAGGTTAGCTCAAGAGAAATTCATGCTAAAGGTTATTGAGGCTCAGACCAATGCAATGGTCAAGCAAAAACAATTAGCATCATCCTTGGCTGGAGCTGCTCTTAAAGCTGGGGTTAATCCAGACTTAACCGTAACCACCAACCGATATGTTGATTTAGACAAGAGTGGAACTAACGAGGTGATCACTAATAGTAGTAGTGGACTCATTCCTGCATCCTCAAGAAAAAAAGAAAGAAAAGGTGCAATAGAGGCTGGGTATACTCCTGGGGGTATATCTTCAATGTCAATTGCTGGGGTCGGAAAGGTTGTGTACAACAAGGCTGAGACAGTTAAAAAGTTTCCTGGAATGGATCAACCAGCTATTATGCCTCCCAGGTCTTCTAGAGCTGGAAAGAATTACGAAAAACAATTCAGCCAAAAGCATGGTTTTGATCCGTACGCCTTCAAGGGGTATGTACCAAACTTTGCAGCCATAAACAATGACTTAACAGCTAATTCTCAGGCAATGGAGTTAAGGGGTTTAAAAACTGGTCAGTTTAAAATTTCAGCGTACAGGAAACAATTAGACGAATTTGTGGCTGAACATGGCGATCAACAATTAGAGGGTTCTGGTATAGATATAACTTTTACCACGCAAACTAGTAAATTAAAAAGCTCTGCCTTTAAAGCTACAGGGGGAGATAAATCTGATTTATCTTTAGGTGAGTATTTAGACGCATTAGGTGTTACAGAGGTTGAGAGCACGATTCCTTTTGGATATGTAGAAGATATTCCCAGGGCGGCTAAAAATCCAAACGTTTACCATAAAAAAGTTTCAAATAACTTAAACAAAGGTGGTAATAACAATAAGGGAAGTGCTAATGACAATAAGGGAAATGTTGGTGAGGCTTTATTTCTGAGAAGCGCGGAAGGCGATGGCTATAAATCTACTGGTGGATTAGAGGCTACAGATGAATATGGCTCCTACTCAATCGACAGCTCGAAAGGTAAGAATAATTTTGTAGTAGATGCAATCAAGCCAGGAGAGGTGCCTTTTGAGATAAAAGCTGGAGAGATTGATTTAAATGATATAGCGTCCAAGAGTATTAGGAGATATTCTAATTTCGCATTCAGGGATCAGGTATCAGACATAGCAAACTCTTTTATTGGTGACACTAACCCTAATTCATCAATAAAAGGTTTAACGAATAGTGATGTAGCTGGCGAATTAAATTATATGATAAGCAAGCTTGAGGAAGACTTGCTAGTAGAAAGTTTAGCTCAATTAGCGAGAATGGGGTCTTGGAATCCCGTTGGTATGTCAATGGCTCAAGTTAAAAGTCTTTTACAAAAAAACGAATTACAAAAAACTTTAAGAGAAAACCCAGAATTAATAGACCAATCGTCTAAAGATTTAGTTGTGTCGCATGGGATAAGTTCTGGTTTTGTACCCAACTATGCGTCTCAGCAAGATATCTTCAATATGGATGGCAAGACGATCAATGCAAGGAATGAATACACTTTACCCTCTGGAAAAATATTTAAACCTCATAAGGGGCAAATAGTTTCTTCGGCTGGGGCAGTTAATGGAGAGTTACTTGACCCCACCACAAAAACAGTGAAAAGTCAGTCTTTGCCGATGTCAGATTTACTAGACCCATTAACAGTATTAAGAGGTGGATTCCCTGCAACATCAGCAACAATGGGTGTAAACTTTCAATCAAGTTTTGGTGACAGGGCTTACATGGGAGACCCTGGTGGGCCAACCACAAGATTTGATTGGGAGAAAAATACAGAAGGAGATGTAAATATTGGTCCTGGTCGATATGACCCCAGCACAGGAATTAATCCGCATGTTATCGAAAAAGTGACACACGGAGAGGCGGCTAAGTCTGGGCTTTCTCATACGGCTACAAAAATGCTAGCCAAAGCCAATAATACCCCCATGGTAAAATCTGGGTTAGACTTTACGATGGATAGGGCTGGTGGGTCGTCTATATTAGATGTAGCTCTCCCTTCTTATGCTGCCGAGTTTATTAATGGTAAGGGGTTGGATGGCTACGAGATGGTCGGCAATAAAATTAATTATGGATTAAACACAGACCCAGACGTCGAAGAAATCACAAGTCAAGGCAAGAAAGCAGTAGGGGTTAAAATGGATCCTGACTGGGTTAGAGCAAGTGTTTACAGAGATTATGTGAATGCAGCCCAGGGGTTAGTGCCGAATTTTAATGCCCTAAATTTAAAAAATGGGTATGTCTCAGAGTCTCAAATTAAGGCTGCTATTAGAAAGGTTTATGCGAATAAAGTTGAAGGAGGTAAAGTTGGAATGGACTCTAAAGAGGTAGAAAACTATACATCAAAATATATAGCCGCAATACAAGATGCCCAAGCAGATGACCACGAAGGATATGTAACTTCTTACACTAGTGGGCATGGAAAAATTCAAGGTCAAGAAATCTTATATAACGAAGTAACCATGGCTTTAGAAAAAGTTGGAAATTTTTACCAACCTAAACCAGGGAAAACAGTAAGAGAAGATGATTTCTCAAAAGGCTTAGTTCCTAACTTCGCAAACTTAACTCTATATCGAGGTCAAAATAAATCAAGACAAGGGATTGATGAACCTACAATTGGTAAAAATATGCCATCATTTGAAGGGGCCAATACTCCAGAAGCTGTAGTAGACATCGTACAAGCTTTCGTTAAATCTCATACAAGTGGACCCATGGCTGGTTATAGGGATGTTGGAGATGTTGGGAACCAAAAACCTTCTGGAGCGACATCCTTTAGTACCTCAAAAACTGTTGCTAAGAATTTTGCGGGATCAATCCGACCAGGCAAGCCAGTAGAAGAAGGTCATGTACTCGAGAAAACCGTCCCAGAAAAAAATGTATTCGATAAAAAGAAAATGTTGAGAGTACTGAGCATGGGATCTGACCCAGAGCAAGGACTCTACCCTAAGGTTGACGAATTTAAAGAATCTATGGCGAACGGAGCCATACAAAAGTGGGCTGAAGAAAATGGCGGGCTATATCTGAATGTTTACGGCAGACGAAATGATAGGTCTTTATTGGACCATTATAAAATGGAATATGGTAGAAAAGAATATGATTTCTACGACAAGACCATGAGACAAATGGTTCCAGAATCAGATATTGGTTATAACCCTAATGGCACTCGTCAAGTTTTACCAGGCGAAAGCGAGGTCATGCAGGTTTTAAACAAAGGGCTTGTGCCAAACTTTGCCATGTCTGTTCGAGAAATGGAAGACCCCGAAACGGGAACCAGCTTGAAGTATAGGCAATACCCTGCGGGACATGCAGAAGTATTACATGCAACTAGGGGGGATAAGGATCTAAAAGGAGGTGCATTTAATAACTTTAATAAATTATTAAAAAATAATGAATCCGTGGGGTCTGGGTATTTAACTCCACAGAGAAATGGGATGGGGTCAACACCCTGGGCTAATATTGTTTCAATGTTTCCTCAAATCAAATATAGAATACAAGAAGGCTTACAAACTGGAGGCCTCTTTGGTTATTCAGAAGGGTATGATGAGCAGGTAATGGATTTTGATAGTCTTGTGGGTTTTAAAAGTGATATTAACAAACACTTCACTAAGCCAGAAAATGCAGATCTTGCAAGTTTAGTTTATAAGCCATTTGGCGGTCCATTCGACATGGATGAAGCTGTAAATTTTCAGGATTTAATAACTAAGAGAGTTAAAGGAAAGGGTGATTCTGCGGCGGGGTTCTCAAGCAAGGGTCTCGTCCCTAACTTTGTTGCTAGTAATAGGGTTGAAAAAGCTAGGAAAGGCTTAAAGGAAGATACTAAAAACTATTTAAGAGTCACCCCTGATGAGTACAAACAATTTGAGGATATTGTAGAGTGGATGCAAATGGAGTTTCCAGTTTCTGGTCTCAGGCTTGATAAGGAAACATTCTCTATATCGGCTAACACAGAAGACATAAGGCACATTAAATCTGTAATGGATAACCCAAGTGTTATTCGTAACATGAAGAAAGATGGAATCGAGCAGCCAAGTAAATTAATGAAGTCTTTCTTGCAGAAACATACAGAATCTTTACTTCAGGCAAAAAATTTCCAAAGAAAGGGGGTGCCAGAAGGAGTTACTGATAAAAATTCACTAAGAGGTTATTTCAAGGGAGATGAAGATAAGTATTATGATGTAGCAAATAAAGGAATTGTTCCCAATTTCAGTGACCCATTAATTCAAGCCATTAAAAGAGAGAAAGCTGCTGGTGTGCCACCTTCAACCATCAGGGTAGAAAGAAGTAACCAGCTGGTGGACAGAAAAAATCCTTTAGGTTTAGCTGTAACAAACACAAGAGACGAACCTCTCGGTGTGAACCAAGGAATTAAAAGAGCTCAGTCGATGAACATCGACCCTAAAAAACACGGAACACAAAAAGGATTGGTGCCTAACTATGTTGGAGCAAGAGGGGGTAGCTTTGGTGGCCACGATTCCAGCAAAAATAATTATTCAAAATTTCCAACAAAACCTATTGTTCCTGTTAGTGGACCCAGCGCTCCTCTTGGTGGGTCCAGCGCTCCTCTTGGTGGATCCAATCAGGGTGAGATATTGGAACCTGTAATTTCTGCGATACACCAGGGGGCTAAGGATTTAGAGAAAGGTTTAGAGTTTTTAAAAGACAAGCTCACTGATGTAGAGTTTGAAAAGGTATCAAAAACAGTTGATGAAGTTAGCTCCCAGCTTAATAGTGCTGAGCAAGCTGCGAAGGGTGGAGATAAGGAAGCATTTGTTAATCCAGCACTAATGGGGGCCACTGATCTTGCTAGGAAGGAAATGTTTGGAGCTTTTCAAAAAGCTGAAGCAAGATCTGGGGGTAACAGTGAGGTCATAAAAGAAGGTGATAAAGTAGCTAAGGTATTTAATGATCTATCTGTAAAAACTGGTAAGGCTCAAGCAGCTATAGAGGCAGAATCTAAAGGAAGAGAAAACGGATTACAGAGATTGTTCTTCTTCCAGTCTATGATTTCTATGGCGAATGGATTCCTTGGGGAATTCGCATCAACAGCGTCAGGTGCGAGTAGAAATTTAGCAGAGTTAGGAATGGGTGCATCGCAGGTTTTTGCCGCGTATATGCAGCAAAAAGAATTGATTCCTGAAATATCAGAAGCTCTTGGCCAAAGTTCAGATGAACAACGAAGTGTGGGAGATCTATTCGGGGGCAATGCACAAAGAAAGGCTGCAGCCAATGCGGGTGAGAGGGAAGCCGTGGCTAAAAATTTAAGAAACCAACAAAGAGGTGGGGCTCGTGGTGGACTTGCAAAGATGACTGGTGGAAAAATTCCACTATTAGGTAAATCGATAGGCTCATTAGCTAGAGGATTTACTAGATTCTTACCGATAATAGGGCAACTGTATACAGGTTTTACCCTTGTTAATGAAGCTTTAAAGTTTTTTGTCGGAGAAGGTATATTTGATTTGCTTTCGAGTAGCGCCACTAAAGCAAGGAAACAAATAGAAGAGTTGGGTAAGACTTCAGAAAGTGTTTCTGCTGCACTTGAATCCATGAGGTCTAAAGAAGAGATTCAGCAAAAAATGGTAGACCTTGAAATATTAGGCTCAGGCAGAACTCAAAAACAAGAACAGGATTATTATGATCTTAGGTTAAAAAGTTTAGACGCTGATTCTAAAGTTATGGATTCTATGGGAGCTCTTTATGATGAGAATAAAGTTGGAGAGTTTGGGTTAAAAGCTGTTAATAAAGCTTTGGGCGGAAGCACTGAAGCTCATGCCGAAAACAAAAAAGCATTACAGGATCTTTTGATAGTTACTAAAATGTTAACTGCTGTAGAATCAAACAGGGTTAATTTTTCAGAAAATGTAGATAAGGCAGATGGAAAAGACGATGTAGACAAGTTCATCAAATTATCAGAGGCAGAGGGTTCACGAAGTGCTTTTGCTATGCAGGATTTATTGAAAGGTAAATCTGGGGCCAGTGCCGCAGAGCAAGATTTGTCATTACAAAAAAATATATCAGAATTAAGAAAGCTTGCTGCTAATCCATCTATGGAGATAGATGATTTGAATTTTGATGCCAACGAATTGGTTGGTAGTGTTGGGATCGAGGGTATGTTGGATAATTTAAAGAAAACCACCGATGAGTTTGAGTACGACATGGGTGGTTTAAGTGATAATGAAATCAAAGGTTTTGCAGCTCTAATCAATAGACTAGCCGACAGCTTGTCTAAGAATGATATCTCTGATGGTCAGAAAGCTATAATGATGGCTGACACTAAATTTGCTAAAGAATTAAATAAACTAGTTAACTTAGCTAAAACAAGAGCATCTTACGAAAAGATAACCCTCGGCCATCAATTAGAATTAAACAACTTAAGAAGAGAAGAGGCTGCCGCATCTGAAGATTTAATCAGCGAGTATGGCATGATGAGTAATGCTACCGCTGCTTTTAATAAAGTATCCAGAGATGCAGCTAGCCAACTTGATGCGTTGAATAAAAAACGCGCAGATGCAGGAGATGAACTATCTACAGCTATACTTGATCAAGCAAAAACAATAATGACTACCAATTTATTGTCTCCAGATTTAAAAAGAGAAGGGGATGATTTATCTAAATCAATTTCAACATTTAATGAAAGATTAAAAAGCGCAGCTAATGCAGATTTTGAATTTACTGAATTTAACTCTAGGGTGATAACTGATTTAAATGTTGATGATGAAATAAAAAATGGTGTCAGTAAAATATTTGAAGGAGCCGAAATCGATGAAGGTACTCAGTTCCAAGAAAAATTAAATGAAATAACTAAAAAAATTGCTGACGAACAAGACCCAAGGGTACAGCTGGCAGCAACACTTGCGGCGGTAGAGGCTGGTATTCTCGCTGTAGAAGAAACTACTTTACAGAAATTAGCCGAAGCATCTGATAAATACTCGCAAGTGCTTGTGTCTGTAGATTTAGAGGCAAAAAGGCAAGACGAAAAAAACAAGCAGTCTTTAAAGAAATTATTAATAGATGCTAAGACCATTCAGGGCGCTAAGCTTTTAGAGAAAGAATTAAATAAAACTTTAGCAACACAAGAAATGATAACCGAAAACCTTATGGGTCAAGCTGCAACGTTATCTGTTCAAAATAAGTTCTCATCAAAAAGGTTAAAATTAGAGCAAGATAGCCTCGCATTTCAAGGATTAATATTTCAAAATTTAAGGAAGCAAGCGATTGAGTCTTCAAAATCTGGAATGGAAGGACTGTCGTCATCTCAAATGAGTAACAGTTTACTATCTTCAGCCCCATCCAAGAATCAAGAGGTTTTAGATACGCAGCAGTTGCTGATGAAGAATCAACTTATCAAAATAGGCGAAGAGGCGTCTTCAGCTGAATCTGCAGCTATTGAAGCTGATATCAGAAGAGGTATGTTGTCTGATCTGGGTATGCTTGGTCAAATAGTAGCGGACGAAGTATCTGCAGAAGCTGACAATTTAGCTATAGATATTCAAAGGAAAGTTTTGAAATTATCCGCCCTGGATAATAATGCGAAGAGTTTAGAGGTGATTAAATCTACGGTTCAAGGAGAGGTGATAGATTTAGTAACCACCAATAAGACAGCGCAAATACGCAGGGAAGTAATGGATAAAATGGGTTACAGATCTATTCTTGCAGACCAACAAAACGAGCAGGAATTGTCCGAACTTAAAGAAGGCAATAAGTTAGAGAAATTAAAATTACAAAGAGCAATATTAACTGGCAAAATTAATGAAATAGTTTCAGAGCAAGTAGAACAAGAAATATTATCTGCAGAAAAAAGCTCATTAATAAATGGTAAAAAAGAATTACTATTATCCCTGAACGACCAAATGGCAGAAAGAATGAGAGCTGCTGTATCTCTAGAAGAAGTTGGTAATAAATTAAAAGCTCTCAGAAATGCTAAAGAGCAAGCCTTGATGGATCAACCCACCATGGATTTAATGGTACGCTCGGATATTCAAACAGAAAAATTTCAAAGCCTAGGAGGGGTAAGACAGTCGGCAACAAGAGCGACACTTACTGATGATCCCAATGATATCCTTGCATTTGCTGAAGCCTACAAGGCATACAACAAAGAGATTGGTAAAAACTCTGAAATAGTAGATGCTCTCAAGGTAAAGATGGCAGAGATGAATGCTCAGGCATCCAACTTAAAATCAGACTTAGTTAACCTTGGGATTGATAGTGCAAGGTCTGGCCTAAAGGGAGCGTTTAAAGATATAGCTACTGGAGCAAAGGATATAGGGGAGGCATTTGCTGACGTGGGGCTTGGTATTGCGGACAGCATTATGGACAGAATGATGGACGCTAATATAGATAACATTATTAAAGATTTGACTTTTGCTTTTACTGGGGAATCTGCAAAAAGCGATGCCCAGATGGTCGTAGACTCTAACACTGAATTGGGAACTAAACTTGAGCAATCTTCTGGTGTAGAACAAGAGCTTTCGTCTAAACTAGAATCTTTAATTAAAAGGGTTGAGTCTGGGTTGACTGATGGGGTTGATTTAACTAATACGGATAAACTAATAGCTGACTTAAAGTCAGAAATTGCTGGTGGCGCGAGTGATTTTGCTGCAAAATTTAGAGACGAATTAAAAGCTTTATTTGGGGCTAAACCTAAATGGCTTGATACTGTTAAAGGTGATCTCGGGAGCCCGATGGAAAAACTTGCAGGGAGTATTTCAGAATTAAGTAATGCTATAGAAAAAAAGCAACTGACGGAAGATCAATCTTCTAGCTCAAAAGATAAAGTGCAAGAAGTTCAAAAAGAAGCTCAAATCAAGGCAAATGAAGCTAACAAGCCGAAGAGCCTGGATGAAGCAAAATCTATAGCTTTAAAAAACAAAACAGATCAATTCAAGCAAAGCTATGACAAGAATCCATATGTAAATGAAGCCATGCAAAGAAGATCTATGAAGGAAAGGGGTTTGGATGTAGGTAGATACGATGATTCAAAAATGTCTGAAATAACTAAGTACAAAAATATAGATATAGCTAAATCAAAACTAAACTACATTAGATCAGACAAAGAGCGCGCTCAGTCAATGATTGATCATTCTCAAAAAACTATTTCATCATTCAATAGTCCTTTGCACGAAAACAAAGGAATGTTCCTGGGTGGTAATCAGCTCGTAAGAAGGCAAGGTGCAAACTTTGAAGAATTTAACTCGTTGTCAAAGGTCAGAGATGATGCACAGTCTAATTTTGATGCGCAAAAAACTAAGGTAGCTGACTTAGTGTCAAATTCAGACTTATCAAAAACTGAGGATAGGGAGGAATATGACAAAGCAAAAGAAAAGTTAGAACAGTTCGAGGGGAAGCTTAAGGAAGCTGAAGACGCTCTTCGCCCGCTATCAGATGAGCTTGCAAGAGCCAAGGAGGGAGTAAGAAAATGGACAGAAAAACTCAGCCAATCTAGCACAAAAGAACAAGTGGTGCAGAAAGAAGTTAATGAGTTTATTGCTTCAGATAGATCTGTACCCGCTGGATACGAAAGGCCGCTAGCTGAGCCAGCTACAGCATCTGTGGCAAATCCTCAAGAGTCAACAACTACAGCGGGTTCACCTGAATTATCACAGTTGGTGCAAACTACGGATGCTAATTCTAAAGCTACGAACACTCAATTAGGGAAAGTAGGCGAAACTATTAATTCCGCTAAAAATGCAATATCTCAAATACCTACAGCTTTAAATAATATTGCCACAAAAGCTCCCACCCCAAGCCCTGCTGGACTGATGACTGGCGGCAAGGTTAAGAAATATGCCAAGGGTGGACTAGTAAGTGGCCCAGGAGGGATAGATAATGTTCCCGCTATGCTTACTGCTGGAGAGTATGTTATACCAAAAGATGTTGTGTCTAAATTTAACAATGGAGGAAAAGCTACTTGGCAGGAGAGATTAAAGTCTGGAACTCAGGCAGTAGCGAATACAGCTGCTTCTACATTTGGGTCATATGCAGCGTCTCGATCAGCAGAAAAACCTGAAGAAGCTGGACCCCCAGTATTTGATGAAAAACAATTGCAATCTCTAGATTTGGGGTTTGATGTGTCCCTTGATGCTAACGATAAAATGGTTAGCGGTAGATTAGCTGAAAGTAATGCAGGCTTGCAAGAATATGAGCAACATTTTCTAGATTTGCATGAATATAATGTCGGTAAGAAAAACCAAAAATTTGAAAAAAGAATGGGCACATTCAATCAAATCATGGGGATGGTTGGGGGAGCTGTAACTAGTGGATTAGTTAG